>Ga0137412_10001022_pt1 | contig 21051 bp, 20 predicted proteins | sample CZODoug2_1_16fun_FD_122160 | JGI IMG/M metagenome (GOLD analysis project Ga0137412, IMG submission 122160) | Vadose zone soil fungal communities from Angelo Coast Range Reserve, California, USA - CZODoug2_1_16fungal (Hybrid Assembly) | ecosystem: Environmental > Terrestrial > Soil > Vadose zone... | reverse complement strand
CAGCATGCCCGTGCTGATCCATCGATTGACCGTGGTACCGGCCTTGTCCTTGGCGATGAAGTTCTTGTCGCGGTCGTCCTTCATCAGTCGCGCGATGCGGTCGAGCGCGAACTCCCATGTGACTTCCTTGAACTCGCTGCTGCCGGGCGGGCGATAGCGCGGCACCTTCAGGCGGGTCGGCGCGTGCACGATATCGAGCAAGGCCGAGCCCTTTGGACACAGCGTCCCGCGGTTCACCGGATGGTCCGGATCGCCCTCGATGTGGATGATGTTGGAGCGGGCGTTCTTGGCGCGGTCGCCCATGCTGTAGATCAGAATACCGCAGGCGACCGAGCAGTAGGTGCAGGTGTTGCGGGTCTCGGTGGTCGCCGCCAGCTTGAACGGCCGAACCGCGGCGGCGAGCGCTTCGCCGGCATAGCCAAATCCCAGAGCACCCAGGCTGGACCCGGCCAGCCCCGCCCCCGTCAGCTTAATGAAGCCCCGACGAGTCAAGTTCATCATCACACTCCTGTGAACAATGACGTCACGCAGATCCTATTTAAATCAACATAGGTTGAACGGAGGACATCGCCACAGGAAAATTCGCCGGAACCGTTACGGCTGAACAACAAAATCGTGCTTTTACAACAAATTCATTCCCTTCCAGGCTGGCCAGCCCGGTGCTGGCGCCTCCAGATTCCGTCAATCTCTAGGTGCGCAAACGGCCGGCGACACGGCAGGATCACGCCATGCATCATGCCGCACGCCTCACCATTTGAACGCGGCTGATATTTCGTAAGTCCGCGGCGCGCCGAGCAGGACCTGGTCGGGATAGAAGGGATCACCCCAGATGGCGTAGCGCTTGTCGGTCAGGTTTCGCACCCGGAATGTCAGCCGGGTCTGATCGACCGCGCTGAACACCGACTTTGGAATGTCGACGAAGGCATAGACGTCCGCCACCGTGTAGGCGTTCAGCGTCACGGTGTTGGCATCGGTGTTGTAACGGTCGCCGACGTGGCGGCCGGTCAGGCCAACTTCCACCGGCCAAACCGTGGCAAAGCGGTAGGACGTTCCGGCATTGGCGACGACGCGCGGCACGTTCGGCGGGGTATTGCCGGAGAACGATCCGCCGATAAAATCGAAGTCGGCATAATGCGCGTCGACATAGGCGACATTGCCCCATACCCGCCACGCCTCCGTCAGCCGCACGGAAGCGGCCAGTTCGACGCCCTTGGCCTCTTCCCTTCCGGCGATGTTGAGCTGCATGCCGCCCGCCGCGGCATAGACGTTCTTGCGCAGGATGTCGTAGGCGGAAAACGACCACTCCGCTTTGTTGCCCCAGAACAGATGCTTCACCCCGGTCTCATAGGTCCGCGATGTCGTCAGATCGAGCGGCTGGGTCGGTGCAAGCAGGAAGCTGTTGTTGGCGGAGACGTCGGCGCCGGTGGCGTATTGGCTGAAGAAGGTCAGGCCGGGAACGGCTTCCCAGGTGTAGCCGATCCGCCCCGTTACCGGCGCCCAGGATTTCGAGAACGGGAAGCTCGCCTTCTCCGCACCGGTGACATCGGTCGAGTTGCGATCGAGCCCGATATGCTCCACCCGCAGGCCGCCGACCAGTGCGAATGTCCGGGTCAGCTTCAGGCGGTCCTCGAACGACAGCGATTCATTGTCGATCCTCGCCGTCTGCTGCTGGGTCGTGAGCAGCCCGTATTCTCCCCGTGCCGGATCGACCAGCGAGACCAGATCATGCGGGAAATTGGCGGCACCCGGCCGGGTGAAATCGAGGTCGCTGGCCGCCAGCGTCGTCACGAGGCGGTTGTCGAAGCCCGAGATGCTGGTGTCCCAGGTCAGATCGGTGATGTTGCCGGCAAGCTTCTGGTCGTGGGCCACATAGAAGCGCTCGCGGTCGACCTGATTGAGATTGGCGTTGAACGCCTCGACCTCGTTGTTGAACCACGAACGTTCCGCGCCATAGCCATAGACCTGGCTCTTGAGCGTGAGATCGGGCGCCAGCTTCAGCTCGAAGCCGCCGCGCAGCCACAGCTCCTGCGCCTTGTTGTTGTTGTCGACGACATTGTAGTTGGTATTGAAGGTACGATCATCGATCGTGACCGGTCCAAGATGCGTGCCGTTATAGTTCGAGACGTAGCTGCCGGACACGATGCCGGTCGTGGCATGAGAGCCGCTGAAGGCGGTCGAGACCAGCGGGACACCCCAATAGGCCTTCGACCTGTCTTCCTTGTATTCGATGGCGCCCCAGATCTTGAGGCTGTCCGAGATGCGGTAATTCAACTGGCCCGAGACATCCAGGGTCTTGGTGTTGGTATCGTCGACGAAACCGTTGAGCGATGACCGGCTGATGTCGAACCGGTAGTCCAACCCCTGAACGTTGGTGCTGCCGCCGGAGCCGTAATGGCTGCGGAAGGACGACAGCGAGTCGTAGGAAAAATCCGCTTCGTTCCGGACTGGTCCCGTCTGCGGTTGCTTGGTCACGAAGTTGATCGCGCCGCCGCTGGCGCCCTCGCCTGACAGCAGCGAGGACGGGCCTTTCAGGAACTCCACGCTCTCGAGATTGGCCGTATCCATGACGCGCGAGGTCATGTTCTGCGGGCCGATCTTGATGCCGTTATAGAGCACGTTGATCTGGCTGTTGGTGAAGCCGCGCATCGAGAAGGCCGATGGCTCCGCCGGATTATCGCCCGAGGTGACGCCGACGGCGCCTTGCGCCACGTCCGATACCGTCCGGTATCCCTGCTCCCGGATCTTCTGCTCGCCAACCACGTCCACGGTCGCGGGAATTTCGCGCACCGTCAGACCAAGGCGCGACGCGCTTTCGGCGACCCCGCCGGTGTTGAGCGGCGTCTGTGCGCGCTGTGCGTCCGGGCTCTGCGCGTCCTGCTTGGGCTGAGCCGGAAGCGAGGTCACCTGTCTTGACGCAGCCCGGCGCGGCTTGGCTCCGGTATCACGGCTCGGCTTTATTTGCGTCCGGTTATTGCGGGTGGGCGGAGAAACCTCGATCGCCGGCAACCGATCGGAAGCAGCAGGCTGTTGCTGTTGCGCTTGGGCGGTGGAAATATCGATTGCAAAGGCGGAGACGAGGAAACTGGACGCGAGCAGAACGTTCCGGCGCGGATGGCCGGCGGATGCGGGAGACATGGTTTGGGCCTCGGTATGACGTCAGTGGCACGTCACAGCGAACCAAGTCCCACCCTCAGGCCGAAACCCTCCGATAAGGCAATGTCTGTACTCCCCGACCGACATCGTCGCGTGTGACCACGGCTGACGGCAGGTCTCCTGGCTTGCAGGTCGTCACCTCGCGCCGCCTTCCCGGGACCGAGAAGCCCAGTGGCATTTGACGTGAGACTCGCCGCTTACAGTTGCGGGGGCAGCTGCGGCATTGAGGAGAAGCCCTTCTTCAGGGCATCTCCTGCACCGCATTCCCTTTTGATCCCCATGACGGGGAACCGTCGCGGGCATCTAGGATTACCTCGCTGGGAGAGTCAATGCCGCAACGACGCGCGACCTCCGTCCTCCCGCGCCGCGATCAATGCTTGTGAAACACCAGCGTGCGCAGTTCGATGCTCTCGCGCGGCGCCGCGTCTGCCGGCGTCGTCGGATCGACGAACGCCGTGTGCGGCCCGAACCGCGTCCGGCCGTCGGTGGCGGAATCGTAGCACTTCAACAGCAGCGCCTCGTCGGCGGTCATTTCCGGAACATAGAACCAGCGATGGTCGGGATTGTATTTCACGGAATAGGTTTCGCCGCGCCGATTGGGATAGATCAGGTCGGAGGCCACGAGATCATCGGGAGCAACGCTCCGGCCATCGCACATCGCCAGCGGCGCGTCGCGCAAAGGTCCCCGGATCGGCCGCCACAGATTGATGACCTGCACGCGGCCTTTCAGAAGCTCATCCGCCTCATCGGGCAGATGCTCGCGAACGCGGTTCGGCCCCGATGCGATGGTCTGATCGACATGCACGCGCGTTGCCGGCTGTCGCGGACCCGCGCCGCGGATATCGGCGGCGCCCTCGACGCGCCTGCGCACGGTATGATCGAAGATCACGACCCGATCGGCCTTCAGCGTCGCCCGGATGAACGCTTCCGCCGCGGGATAGTAGACGCTGGTTATTTCCCGATCATCATGGAAGTCCCTCACCCTGGTCGGGTGCCGGACCAGCGCAAAACCTTCACGGTCCAGCGAAATATTTTCGGCGATCGGACGCGCATCGAAGATGGGCACCTGGCGCGGTTCCGGCAAGGCCGTCGACTTCGGCTCGCCCGGCGGCGGATCGAAAGCGTAGGTTCGCGGTTTGCCTGGCGTCGGCGCGAGATAGTTGAGCTCCGCCGTCACAAAAGGAAGCGATTCGATTTTTGTTTCTTGAAGGCCCATCGCAAATCTCCCGAACATGGCTGCTTCGTTTCATTTTGGGCGGTATGTTTCTCTCGGCAAGACACGTCTCCGAAATAGCAACGTTACCGTTCCTGCAGACGTCGAATCGGAAAGAATCTTGTCGAGGACGGCGTCTCGGTGGACTGTTCTCGCCTCACAGTCCGTTGATCGCCGGCAGCCGTGCCGACGACCCGATCCTACAATCCGGTGCCTTTGGCGATTGCGTCGGAGAATGACCGGTCGACGATATCGGATGCATCCAATTTCCGATTGATCAGGCCGGACCGGAAATACAGATCGATCGTCTTTTGCTCGTCGGCAACGACGCCATCGTCGATCGGCACGATGTGTATCCTGGCCCGCGCCAGCCAGTTCAGGGGCACCGAGGTCGGGATGTTCATCAGCCTGCCCCAGGTCTCAGCATAGAAGTCGACATTGCCGAGCGACCAGGCCCGTGCCGCCGTCAGGCGCCGCACGAAGTCTTGAAGCTCCGCTCGCTTGTCGCGAATGGCGGCAGGAGACGCGACCTGGAAACTGAGACCGGGCGTCAGGCCTTCCGCGGTCGTCACGCGGCGGGACTTGAACAGCACTTCCTCCTGGCTGACATAGGGCTCCCAGACTGACCAGGCGTCGACCGAGCCTTGCATATAGGCGATCTTGGCATCTGAGGGCGCCAGGAACACGATCTGCACGTCGGCCAGCTTCCAGCCCCTCGCCTCAAGCGCCGCGAGAACCAACTGATGGCCGATCGAGCCGCGGCCGGTGGCGATCTTCTTGCCCCGCAGGTCGTCGAAACCTTGAATGGCCGATTTTTCCGGAACGAGAATAGCCAGGCCTTCGCGCGATTGCCGGATCGCGGCAATCGCTTTCATCGGCGCGTTGGAGGCGGCCGCGAAGGTGAAAGGCGCATCGCCAACCAGCCCCGTCTCGATCGCGCCGGCGCTCAAGGCTTCCAGCAGCGGGGCTGCTGCCGGGAATTCCTTCCATTCGATCTTGTAGGGAACGTCCTTCAGGACGCCGGCCGCTTCCATCACGGCTTGCGAATTCCCCTTCTGGTCACCGACGCGCAAGGTGGTTTGCGCGCCGGCTTGCGCGGCCAGGCCGAGCAGAAGTGCGGCGAGCAGGAGGCGCTTCATTCCGCGGCCACTCCCTTCGCAACCTGGCGCTCGGCGATCAGCTTGCGCGTCAGCGGAATGAGTTCGCGGCCATATTCGATGGCGTCGATCAAGGGATCGAAGCCCCTGATCAGGAAATGGCTGATCCCCAGGTCGTGATAGTCGCCGAACACTTCGGCGACCTGCTCGGGCGTGCCGACCAGCGCGGTGGTGTTGCTGTTGGCCCCGGTCAGCTTGGCGATCCCGGTCCACAGCCGCTTGTCGACGCGCTCACCCTGATCCGCCAACGCCAGCAGACGGCGCGCGCCGGCCGTGGCGTGACCATCGGCCGGCTTGCGATAACCGGTCTTGTCCTGCAGCGCGGTCGCCTGGTCGAGGATGGCTTGCGCCTTCGCCCACGCCTTCTCCTCGGTATCGGCGATGATCGGACGCACCGAAAGGCTGAATCGCGGCGCCGGCCTGCCATGCTTGGCCGCGGCATCGCGGACACGCGCCGTCTGCTCGCGCACCTGCGCATAGGATTCACCCCACAGCGCGAAGGTGTCGGCATGTTTTCCCGCGACCTCGATCGCGGCATCGGAGGCGCCGCCGAAATAGATCCGGATCCCCTCCGGACGATAGGCCTTTACCTGCGAGAATCCGTTCTCGACCTGGTAATATTTTCCCGAATAGGTGAACGGCTTGGCGCTGGTCCATTCGGCGCGCACGACATCGAGAAACTCGCTGGTCCTGGCGTAGCGTTCATCCTTGTCGTCGATCACGTTGCCATCCTGCCGCAACTCGGTGGCGTTACCGCCGGTGATGACATGGAGGGCGACCCGGCCGCGGGAGAACTGATCGATCGCCGCAAGCTGCCGCGCCAGCAAGGTCGGCGCCGTGAAGCCCGGCCTTTGTGCAATCAGCACGTTGAGCTGATCGGTAACGCCAAGGACATGCTGGCCAACCTGCAGGCTATCAGGCATCGTCGAATGAAAGGCGAGCAGCACACGGTCGAAGCCCGCGTTCTCGTGCGCCTTTGCCACGGTCTCGATATGGATGGGATCAAGCACCGGGCCGGTGCGAACGATCGTCTCCGATGAATTGTTGTTGGAGATATAACCGATGAACTCGATGGACATTTTGGTCTCCTCTCGTGTCTCTTGATGCCGTGAAAGTCTCAAAGTCCGAGCGACGAACGGCCGATCGCCACGCGCGTGGCGTCATCCTGCGGCGTGTGCACCCGTCCGCACAGGACATCACGATAATGCCGTTCCAGCGGATTGCCACGGCTCAGCCCGTGATTGCTCGACAGCGACAGCGCGTCCTCGACCACCGCGATGGCGTTATTCGTCACGGTGAGCTTGATGACGTTAGACTCGGCCGCGCTCAGCAGCACACCCTCGTCGAAATCGGCAGCAAAGCTCTCGATCAGGCGCGCGTTCACGATCAGCCGTGCTTCGATGGCGCCGAGAACTTCCTGGGCACGCGGCAGGGTCGCGAGCGGCGCCCCGAGATTGGCCGGCGCGCGGGTCTTGAGAAATTCGATCAGCCAGTCGCGGGCCGCACGGGCGATGCCGTCATAGATGGCAGCGATGAAGATGGCGCCGACCGTTGCTTGCGTGAAATCAGGCGTACGCCATTCTTCCGGCTTGCGGACGTCGATCTCATGGTCGAGCGGAACGACGACATTCTCGAAAATGACATCGTGACTGCCGCTGGCGCGCAGCCCGATATGATCCCAGGTTTCGGCCACACGCGTTCCCGGCAATCCCGCAGCGACAAGAAACAATCCGACGCGGGCCTGCGGCTCATCCGTCTTCGCCCAGACGGCATACCATTTCAGGATCGGCGCGCCCGTCGAATAGATCTTCCGTCCGGTCAGCCGCCAGCCGGTCTCGGTGCGCCGCGCGATCGTCGCAGGCAAGCCCCCACGCGAGGGCGATCCCAAATCCGGCTCGACCCGAAGCGCATTGATCAGGGCTACCCCCTCGACCGACTCCTTGGCGAGCTTGCGGACAAGCCTGCCCGGCCAACGCGCGCTACGCGCCATGACAAGGTGTTGGATGTAATGCATCGACAGCACGAGCGCCGTCGATGGATCGGCCTTGCCGAATATCTGCAGGACGCGCGCGGCGGTCTGGGCACCCGCCCCTCCGCCGCCAAGCGCGGCCGGAACGGTCAGCGAGAGCAGCCCGGCTTCCGACAATTCCTCGAAATTCCGAAACGGAAAACTCGCATCGCGGTCGTGCGCCGCCGCCCTTTCGGCAAAGCCCCAGGAAAGCTCAAGTGCACGCGCGACGATATCGGTCTCGCAGTGCTTGACTGACGGCTTGGCTGCCGTCGTTCCGGTCATCGTCACCATGTGGCGTCCAGCCCCAATAAGCCCAGGATCTGCTTTCGCAGGTCGGAGAGATAAGGATCGCCGCGATGGCGCGGATATGGACGCTCCACCGCGATGTCCGCCTTGATGCGCGCCGGGCGGTCGCTCAGGACGATGACCCGATTGGCCAGAAATAGCGCCTCCTCCGCATCATGGGTCACGAGCAGGGTCGTGAACCGCTTGCGCTGCCAAAGCGCCGATATTTCCGCCTGCATCGTGATCCGGGTCAGCGAATCGAGCTTGCCCAGCGGCTCGTCGAGCACAAGGACTTTCGGATCATTGACCAGCGCGCGCGCCAGCGCGACGCGCTGCGCCATGCCGCCGGACAATTGATGCGGATAGGCATTGCGAAACGCGGTGAGCCCGACGAGATCGAGCGCGGCATCGACCCGCTGCCGCTGGCTCTTCAGGATGCCCTGGGCTTCGAGACCGAGCGCGACATTGTCCCACACCGACCGCCAGGGAAACAGCGTCGGATCCTGGAACACCACGACGCGTGACGGACGCGGTCCCTTGATGCGGATATCGTCTTCCCGCAGAGAGCCCGAACTCGGCCGGTCGAGCCCCGCGATCAGGCGCAGCAGCGTGGACTTGCCGCAGCCGGAGGGCCCCAGCAGCGCAACGAACTCGCCGGGTTCGACGCTGAGACTGATGTCGTCCAGAACCGGCAGTTCGACGCCGTCGATGTCGAACGAATGGCTCACGCTCTCGATGTCGAGCGTGGCACCGACGGACCGATAGGAGATCAGTTCGACAACAGCCTGCACTACCATTTGACGACACCTTTCTGCCAGACCAGCAGACGATCGCGAACCTTGAACAGCAGCGTGATGGCGCCGGAGCACAATAGCGACATCACGATGAGCGCGGCATACATGTTGGCATAGGCGGCCCAGCCCTGCGCCCATTGCAGGTACCAGCCAAGTCCGGCCTTCACGCCAATCATCTCCGCAACCACCAGCACGGCGAAGGAGGAGCCCAGTCCCATGAACAGGCCGACAAAGACATGCGGCAGCGCGGCCGGGATCGCCACTTTCAGCACCAGGAACGACGGCCCCGCGCCGAGCGTCCGCGCGACGTCATAATAGGCGTTGCTGACGCTGGCGACGCCGGACCAGGTCAGCACCGTGACGGGAAAAGCCGTCGCCAGCGCGATCAGGAACGTGCTGGCGCTCCAGCTCGACGGGAACGCGAAAAAGGCGATCGGCAGCCATGCCGTCGCAGGTAGGGGCCCGATGAAGCGCAACACCGGGTGCACCCAGTATCCGACGCTTCGCGACCAGCCGATCGAAACGCCCGTCAGAAATCCGACGGCGGCGCCGATGACATACCCGCCGAGCTGGAGCTTGACCGACGCGAACACGCTGTCGAGCAATTTCGGCAGATCGTCGGTGTAGACCTCGATGATCGCCTGCGGCGGCGGAAAGAACGGCAAAGGCAGCCAGGCGAATTTCGCGGTGGCGACTTCCCACAGCGTCAGAAGCAGCCCGAGCACCAGCAACCACGGCGCGCGTTGGCGTAGCGCCGTCCCGGCCTTGCCGAGGAAGTCGGCGCTCAAGGTTCCGAAAAAGGCCAGTGCAGCGATGACAAATGCCCCGATACCCAGCGAGTGGGTTCGCGACCAGTCGCCAAGGTCTTCCCACAACAGGCATGACAGGCCAAACGCGACCCAAGCGATGGCCGCCGCAATTCCGGGACCGGCGTGCCACAGCCGATCGAGAAGGTCGCGGCTTCGCGATCCCGACCGTGCCGCGTCGGTCGCGATCCCGTCAGACAGCGAATATGTCGACATAAATCCGCTCCGCGAATTTGGCGGTATCCGTGCTCGGCTTGAAAACGGAGACCGTCTTCAAATCGTCCGCATAGGCCTTCAGCTCCCGCTTGAGCACGTCGCCCACGGGATGATGATGATGCGTGTGATAGCGGACCATGCCCTCGAGATCGGCGAGCGTCGCCGTCTTCGGCGCATAGGGCTGGAACGATTTCGCCGCCTTGTCGGGATTTTGCGACGTGAACATCGCAGCATCGAGCAGCGCCTGGGTGATGGCGCGCGCCACTTGCGGCTCCTCGCGCACCAGGCTGCCGCGCAAACCCAGGATGCAGCAGGTCATGTCACGGTAGGCACCGTCGAGATTGGACGCCACTTCCTTGTAGGCGCTGTCCTTCAGCCAGAGATAGGCGAGCGGATCGGACGACAGGAACGCCTGGACTTCGCCCTTCTCGACGGCAACGTTGAGCAGATTGCCGGGATATGCCCGCCAGTCGACATCCCTGTTCGGATCGATGCCGAGCTTGGCCAACTGGATCGAGAAGAAATTCTTGTCCGGTCCGGCCAGATCGCCGACCGCGACGATCTTGCCCTTGAGATCGGCGAGTTGCTTCACGCTGGAATCGGCGCGTGTCAGCACGCGCATGCAGCCGCCATGCGTGCCCGCGGCGATCTTGACGTCGAAGCCCTGCTCCAACGGCTTGAGCCAGCGCAGCGCCATCCCGAGTCCGGCGTCGCTCTTGCCGGTCGCGATGGCCTCCAGCAACTGGTCGGTCGAGCCGCTATAATTGACGAGTTCCACATCCAGATTCTGCTTCTGGAAGAATCCGTTGTCGATGGCGACCGGGACCGGCGCCAAGCATACGGCGCCCGCATTCCACGAGAGCCTCAGCTTGCGCGGAGCGCCGGTCAACGCGGTCGTTTCTGATGCGGCCTTGCAGATCGGAAACTCCGAAAAATTGATCGGCGGCGCGGCGCGGAGGGACAGCGCCTGCGCACCCAAGGCGCCCAGCGGTCCGGCAAAGACAGCGGCTGCTCCCGCCTGCAACAGGCGGCGGCGATTGACCGCAGACACACGATTTTCTTCTCGGCTCATGAGCAGGCCCCTGCGGTGCCATGGCTCCGCCGGCACGCAAACGCATCGCGTTTGCGCATTTCCCTTTGGAGCGCGTTGATCAGGTCAATGTTGAACGGCTTGGTACCGTTCGAAACGACGCACAAATGATGCGGTGCGGACCGAATATCGTCAATGAAATGGAATTTCGAATGTGGCGCGCGCGCAAATGATTATCTCCACGATCGCGCCGGACCGCGATCAAAACGATTTTTCGCCACCGCAACACATCGGCATTGCATCCGCGCTTGATTGCGCGCTCGCGATTCAATCGTGTTGCGGCAACAGACATCGCTTTCCACAAAGACGAGGGGAACGACACGTTCGTTATTCTTCCCGACGTCAATTCGGTCAGCCATTTCATTGACTGCAAGGCATGCGCTTCTAGACTCAATGCCCAGGTTCCGTGCGCTCGCGCGAACAGGCTCAGTTGGGAGATTGGCAATGGCGACCACAATCAATGCGGCACGAAACACGCGCTCTCACCTGCGCAGAATCGCCGTGTCGCTTTTTGCCGTCGCGGTCACCCTGGGTTCGGCCGCCGCAACGTTCGCGGCGGACGCAGTAGTGCTTCGTGTCGGCGATCAGAAGGGTGGCAATCGATCGCTACTCGAGATTTCCGGGTTCGCCAATGGTTTGCCTTACAAGATCGAGTGGTCGGAGTTTCCTGCCGCGGCTCCGATCCTTGAGGCATTGAATGCGGGCGCGCTCGATGTCGGTTACACCGGCGATCTCGCGTTCCTTTCGGTCTATGGCGCAGGCGCCCCGATCAAGGCGATCGGCGGCACCCGCTCAGACCCGAAAACACAGGCCATCCTGGTGCGCAGCGATTCGCCGATCAAGACCGTCGCCGATCTCAGGGGTAAGCGCCTGGCCGGCACGCGCGGCGGCTGGGGCCAATTCCTGATCGATGCGACGCTCGAGAAGACGGGCTTCGCCATCGCGGACGCCACCTTCGCGCCGCTCGGCCCGGTCGACGCCAAGATCGCGCTGCTGGCAGGTTCGATCGACGGATGGGCCGTCTGGGAGCCCTATGTTTCCTATGCGACCATCAAAGACAATGCCCGTATCGTCGCCGATGGCCAGGGCCTGACACCGACAATTACCTTCATCGTGGCGTCCGATGCGGCGATTGCCGGCAAGCGCGCGGCCGTACAGGACCTCGTGCAACGTCTCAACAAGGCGCGGCTCTGGTCCCTTGATCACGTCGCCGAATACGCCAAGAGCACGGCCGAATTGACCAAGCTTCCGGAAGACGTTCTGTTGAGCGCCTACAGGTCCCAGCACACGAGCCCGATCGCGATCGACGACGCTGTTGTCAGGGAGGTGCAGGAAGCATCCGATCGCGCCACCCGCTACGGGATTCTGCCCAAGCAGATCGAGGTCAGCAAGGCCGTCGATCGCAGCTTCACGAACGCCGTCAACTCGAATTGAACGAGGCGCCGACCAGACGGGATTTGATACGCGGAAAACTCCGATGCGCATAGGAAAGCAGATATTCGTACTGGACGTAGCCGACGAGCCGACTTTCGCCTTCGAGGCGGATGGCGAAGCAACTGCCGAGGCGCTGCTTCAGTCACCATGGTTTGCCTTGGCCGTTGCCGATTTCTGCGCGAAACGAGACAAGGCGTTGAACGAAAATGGTCGCTTCTTCGCTCGGCCCGCGACTGAAGCGGAGGCATCGCTCTACAGGACTCTCGCAGATGAGTTTGCCGAGGTGACCGACCGCCTCTTGATTGCGCACCTGACGGACCTCAGTTCTGATTGAGCCGTGCGATCCACGCAGCTCCAAGCGCCGTGCCCTGTGCTAGCCCGCTCAACGACGGCTGAGCTCTCAGCGTTCCGACGCCTGGCCGCCGCCGTCGATCTGGCGGCCCATCAGCGCGATGGCTTTCTGATAGACCTGCGCGGCGTTCCAGGCCTCGATGGCCGCGAAGTTTGGTTCTCCCGGCTGGTAGCCGGCGCCGGCGCGCCACCCGTTCGCCTTCAGGAAGTTCGCCGTGGAACTGAGCGCGCTGGCGGCGACGTCGAGATTGCCGGTGCCGTAAGCCAGGATGTTCTTGGGCATGAACTGCGTCTGGCCGACCTCGCCATGCATGGAGCCGCGGGTGCCGGCCGAAAGCGCGCCGCGGTCGATCAGCTTCAACGCCGCATAGAGCTGCTCGGTGAAGAATTCAGGGCGGCGACAATCGTAGGCGAGCGTCGCGATCGACGACAGCATGTTCTGGTTGCCGCGCTGGCTTCCGAAGCCGGTCTCCATTCCCCAGATCGCGATCAGCGGCCCCGGCGGGACGCCATAGCGCTGCTCGATCGAGGCGAACAGCGCGGCCTGGGATTGCTTGAGCGAACGTCCCCGCGCGATGATGGTTGAGGCGCCACGCTTGGCCAGGAACTGATCGAGCGAGAGGCCGAAGCTGCGCTGGCTGCGGTCGGCGGCGATGGTCGCGCTTGCATAGTTCGCCTGCATCAGCCCGGCCAAGGCGCTGGCGCCAATTCCCTTGGCCCTCGCCTCTTCGCTAAACTCCCGTTTCCAGGTCTCGAAGCCGCCAGGCCCGTTGCCGCACTGCGCGGCATCGGCCTGGCCAACTGTCGACACTACGACTGTCATCGTCACGAGCATGGCTGCAAAAAACCGACCGCCTCTGATCATTGAGAGCTCCTTGTCCGTCGTTGACGACGCCGACTTTCGCTGCGTATTGGCCGGAAGTTTGTTCGCAAAGCCTCTCCTCCGCCTGCGACACGGCCGACGACCACGATTGATCCTCAACCCGCACCGTGACGCCAGCGAAATCCGCGGCCCGCGGCTTGCTTCTCAGTGAACAAAAAAAGAACGCGGCCACGCTCCCCGCGACGCCCGGGTTGTGCATCGAACTTGTCCCTCTGAAAACAGAGGGCGCAGGGAAGACCGGGTGCCCACCGCACCTATGGTCCGCGTGCAACAAGAAAGCGGGACGGGAAAAGGAAGACACGCTTCGATGCGAAGAAAAAGCAGATTATTTTTTACGTCGGATCTGGACGACACCTATCAAATTGATCCCGCTCGCAAACTTAGTTTTAGGCGCAGGCGATTTCCAGACCTTTGAGGCGAAACGAACGGCGCGATATGACAGACATCGAACTGAGTTGCCCGACAAGTGGCGCTACCTCTGCCACAACGACAGGCGTTCGTCATTTGCAGGCCACACGGTAGAGATCATGACCATCCGCCCGATCGTCCGTTATCCCGATCCCCGGCTTGCGCTCCCGGCGCAGCCCGTGACCGTATTCGACGATGCGCTGCGCGAACTCGCGACAGACCTGACCCAGACGATGCACGCCGCGCCCGGCATCGGGATCACCGCGCCGCATATCGGCATCTCGCTACGGGTCGTGGTGCTCGACCTCGACCCCATCGACGGCGCGCGGACCTATGTCAATCCGGAGATCATCTGGGAGTCGGACGAGATGATCCTGCATCAGGAAGGCAGCGTCTCGATGCCCGGCGTCAATGACGACGTCCAGCGTCATGCGCGCGTCCGCATCAGCTATCACGACCTCCACGGCAACCCGCAGGCCGAGGAATCGGCCGGCCTGCGCGCCGTCTGCCACCAGCACGAGATCGATCAGCTCAACGGCCTGTTCTGGATCAAGCGCCTATCCCGCCTCAAACGCGAGCGGCTGATCAAACGATTTGAGAAGGTGTCGCGGGGTTCGTAGGACGGGTTAGGTTAGCGAAGCGTAACCCACCACTTTGCATCTCGTCGCATTTTTATTGAGCACCATGGTGGGTCACGCTTCGCTAACCCACCAAAGCCCGCTTATCTACTCTACTTATGATTGTGAAATAGTCCAAGAGATATTGTCTCCCACGCAGAACGCGTTGCTTCCCTGACAGGGATGACGGTAAAATCAATATGCTCGAAGCATGTGCTGCCGCAGCTCCCGATTGGGGGAAGGCCCGGCGCATTCAAGTTGAGCAAAAGGAGAAGTATCGTGGCAATTGGTACCGTCGTGCTTGTACACGGAGCTTTCGCGGATGGCTCTTGCTGGGCCAAGGTAATCCCTCTCCTTACGAAACGAGGACTGAAAGCTCTCGCTGTTCAGAACCCCCTGAGTTCCCTCGCCGACGATGTCACGGCCACCCACCGGGTCGTCGACATGCAGGAAGGCCCCGTTCTCATGGTCGGCCATTCCTGGGGAGGCGCCGTCATCACCGAGGCCGGCAATCATCCCCGCGTCAAAGGCCTCGTGTACGTCGCTGCCGGTGCACCGGACAGCGGTCAGTCATTCGCCGATTGGTGGAAGCCCTATACGCCGGCGCCTGGCGCGACCGAGATAAAGCCGTATGGTGAAGGTTACGTGGCTTTGACACGCGAAGGTGTCCGCAAGCACTTCGTCCAGGATGTTCCGGCAGACGAAGCCGACATCGTTTTCGCAACACAAGGGCCGCTCGCGGTCAAATGCTTCAGCGACGCGATCTCGGAGGCGGCTTGGCGCTCGAAGCCTTCATGGTACATCGTTTCAGCTCACGATGAGACCATCCCGCCGGACGTGCAGCGGGACTCGGCCAGCCGCATGGGCGCGCAGACGCTCGTGCTCAAGAGCTCGCACGTGCCGATGCTTTCCCAGCCCGAGGTCGTGGCGGAGTTCATTGCAAACGCCGCCGCAACGCTCGAGGGTTGAAGGTTGCCAGGCCGCGCCTCGGCGCGGCCTCGCTCCCGATAACGCTCTGGTCTACGATCTGCCCATGCAACTCGTCGCGCTCAAATACTTCGTCGAGGTAGCAGATCATGGCGGCCTCAATGCCGCCGCCGAAAGGCTAGGTGTTACGCCGTCCACCCTGACGCGGAGCGTGAGCACGCTGGAGGACGATCTCGGCTCACGCTCTTCGAACGAAGCCTGCGCGGCGTTCTCCTCACCCCGGGTGCGGCATCTATCCTCGCAGAGACCAAGCGAATGTTGGCCAGTCTCCAGGCAGCCACGGACGCTGCCGAGGGGGCGGCACGCGGAACAACCGGAGAGCTTCGGCTGGGCGTTCGTTCGCCGCCTCTTGGGGAGCCCCTGCGCAGTATGCTCGCGCGCTGGCGCCGGGATCATCCAAATGTGCGGCTCGTTATCCACGAGCTTTCCGATCATGACATTTACGCTGAACTTATTGCGCGCCGGATTGACGTGGCTCTGGTGCCGAGTTTTGCGCCATGGCCCCGGATAGTGATGGAGCCGCTCTATCGCGAGAGGATGGTCGCGGCGGTGCCCAAAGAACATGTTCTCGCCGCGCGCGACGTCCTGCGGTGGCCCGATTTGCGCGATGAGACAATCTACGTGCAGGAATGGCCCCAGAGCCACGCCATGCGCGAGTTCTACGCCTCGATGATCGGGATAGGCGTGCCCTTCCAGGCTCAGCCGGCTGGCAAACAGACGGTATTCAGCCTTGTCGCCGCGGGGTTCGGCGTCACGCTCGCGCAACAGAGCCAGGCAGAAGTCAGCTTTCCTGGCGTGGTGTTCAGAGTCGTCGATGAGCCAAACGCACAGGTTGAATTTAGCTTGGCTTGGCCGCGTGAGGCGGAGGGTGCTTTGATCGGCCGGTTCCTCACGTCTATGCGTGCGGGCGCATCAGAGGCCCGAGTAGTTGTTTAACATATCGGCGTCGAGCCAGTTCCGCGGGCGGCATCATCCTGGGGATGGGGTTGGCACTCTCCGAGGAGACGCTGTTCGATCCGCGCAGCGGGCGCTGCATGAACCCGAGCCTCGCCGAGTATCACGTGCCGGTGCTGGACTGCCGGCGAGACGCCCGCGATCCGACAGACCATGACGCGCCACTTAGCTGTCCAACGAGGTGCAATTGACGGCGGTGAGCGTCAACACCGCGCTCACGGCAAACTTCATTGCCTCGCTGAGACCGCCGACGACGAAGAGGTTGTCGACATTAAAGTCAGCACGCGCTTGTCCCAGAGAAAGCCCCCTACTCCGACGCCCGGTCGAGGATCGCCTGCAGTGTCTTCGCGCCGTGCGCGTCGGGCGGCGGCGCCTGGCCGGACTCCGCGATCCGGCGGCGTTGCGCATCCTCCCAGTGGCGCCCGTCGAAGAACCGGTTGGGCTTCAGGCCGGGCCCGTCGATGTCGTCCAGGCAGCGGGCATTGACGATAATGCGGTGCGGCTGCGAGCGCGGGATGTAGAAGGCGTGCATGCCGCAATGCGAGCAGAAGGTATGCTGTGCGACGCCGGTGCCGAAGGTGTAGGCCGTGAGCGCGCTCTTGCCACGCAGCAGCTGGAAGGTGGCGGGGTCCGTGCCCAGGTGCAGGATGCCCTTCTTGGTGCAGATCGAGCAGCTGCAGTGGGATAGAAGGTCGAGGTCAACCTCGGCGCGAAACCGCACGCGGCCGCAATGGCACCCGCCTTCCCGTATTTCCAGCATGTCCGCCTCCTCATGTCGACCGTGCCATAGTCCACCTCGCGGCGGCAAGCTGGCCGCCTGTGATGCCGCTTGACGGCGCTCGAGCGTGTCGACGATCCACCCGCCACGGTTTGGACGGCATTGTCGACCGGCTGCAAGGCGGGCAAGCTCCCTCCAGTGAGGAGACGGAGTGATGACGGCACGCAAGATGCGGCTCGGTCTATCGATACGCGGCCATGGTTATCACCCGGCCGCCTGGCGCCATCCCGATGTGCCGGCCGACGGCACGCTGCACGTCGAGCATTATGTGCAGAGCGCCCAGATCGCCGAGCGGGGCAAGCTCGATATGATCTTCTTTGCCGACGGTGCCGGCATTCGTCAGGGAGACAATCCGCGTGGCTCGCTGTCCCGGACTGGCCGAGACATGGTCGAGCTGGAACCGATGACGTTGCTGCCGGCACTGGCCATGGTGACCAGGCATGTCGGTCTGGTGACGACGGCATCCACCACGTACAACGAGCCGTACAACCTGGCGCGCAAGTTCGCCACGTTGGATCTGATCAGCAAGGGCCGCGCCGGCTGGAACGTGGTGGCGTCATGGTCGGAGCTCGAAGCCCGGAACTTCGGGCTGGAGACGACGCTCGACTACGACACGCGCTACGCCCGTTCCGCCGAGTTCGTCGAGGTGGTCAAGGGACTGTGGGACAGCTGGGACGACGGCGCCCTTCTGTTCGACAAGGCGGCCGGCCGGTATTTCGACGAAACGAAGATGCATGTGCTGGATCACCAGGGGCGGTTCTTCAAGGTGCGCGGTCCGCTCAATGTCGCTTGCATGCCGCAGGGGCATCCGGTGATCGTGCAGGCCGGCGCTTCCGAGCAAGGGCGGGAGTTAGGCGCCGCGACCGCCGAGGTCATCTACGCGATCAGTGGCTCGCGAGAGGGCGCGCGCGCCTACTACGCCGACGTGAAGGGGCGGATGGCGAAATACGGCCGTGAGCCCGACGATCTGAAGATCATGCCGGCACTTTGTCCGGTCGTCGGCCGCACGCGCGCGGAAGCGCAGGCAAAGTACGACGAACTGCAGGCGTTGATCGACCCGCTGGCCGGCCTGGGCTCGCTCTACAGCGCGTTCGGCGACCTGTCGGGCTACCCGCTGGACGAGCCGGTGCCCGCCGGCGCGCTGGGCAGCCAGGAGCTGCGCAGCGTGAGCGCCCAGCTCGTCGAGCGGGTGAAGCGAGAGAAGCCTACGATTCGCGAACTGTACCTCCGTGCCGGCCTCACCGGCTCCGCGCGGATCGGCACGCCCTCCGATATCGCCGATGTCATGCAGGAGTGGTTCGAGGCAGCGGCGTGCGATGGGTTCAACATCACGCCGGCCACGCTGCCCGGCGGGGGCGAGGACTTCGTCGAGATGGTCGTTCCCGAACTGCGGCGCCGAGGGCTGTTTCGGACCGAGTACGAAGGCAGGACCTTGCGGGAAAACCTCGGCCTGCGACCCGTGACGAGCCGCTACAGCAGGGGCCGCTACAGCCAAGATCGCCGGGCCGCGGAGTAAGCCATGCCAGTCATCGACGTCCAGGTTCATCCCTTCGATCGAAATCATCCAGGCCGGCCGTGGGCCAGTCCCTCGCACGGACTCGCCTCCGCCACAGGCGAAGAGATGATCGCTGCGATGAACAGCGTCGGTGTCGACGGCGCGATCATGGTGTCGTCGTTCAGCGCCTATGAATACGATCCCAGCTACGCGCTCGAGGTATACAACGCCTATCCGGACAAGTTTCGGGTCGTGACGCCGGTCGACGCGACCGATCCGGCGATCGACGATGTGGTGGCGAGGTGGGCGGTGACACCAGGCGCGCGCGGCATTCGCATACGCATGCGCGACGGCCTTCCGATGGACGCTGACCATCCCGGCCTGAAGCGCGCGTTCGCCGCCGCCGCCAGGCATGATTTGCCGGTCAATCTGCTTTGCTGGGGCATCCTGGACAAAGGCCTGCCGCACATCCAGCGACACCCCGATACGGTCATCGTGATCGACCATCTCGGCCTGCTGCAACCGGCTCGCCCGCCGGTTCCCGCCGACGTCTGGGCCGATCTGCCGAAGCTGCTCGATCTGGCTCGATATCGAAACGTCAGGGTGAAGATCAGCGGCGCCTGCACGATGTCGCACCAGCCGTTCCCCTACGACGATATCTGGGAGCCGGTGCTGCGGGTCATCGATGCGTTCGGGCTGGATCGGTGCATGTGGGGCACCGACTGGACCCGGACGATCGGCATGCTGACCTATGAGCAGGGCGTCGCGCCGTTCCGTGAAACCAAACGCCTGTCCGAGAGCGACAAGGCGAGGCTCATGGGAGGAACGTTGCAGAAAGTCTACAAGTGGTAACGCGACCGGGGCGATCCGGCAGGCCGCGACGTGTAACTGGGAGAGGGACAGATGAATCGTCTCGATGGCAAAGTTGCGGTGATCACCGGCGCGGGCTCCGGCATCGGTCGGGCATCGGCCAAGCTGTTCGTCGCCGAGGGTGCCAAGGTCGTTGTGGCGGAGATCGACGCGACGCTGGGCGAGGCGACCGCGCGCGAGGCCGGCGCCGGCGCCCGCTTTGTGCACACGGACGTCACCGACGAAGAGAGCGTCAAGCAGATGGTGCAACACGCCAGAGAAGCTTTCGGCCACGTCGACGTCCTGCTGAATTGCGCCGGTGGCTCCCTCCGCGAGGACGCGCCGGTTACCGAAGTTGATCCTTCGGTCTGGGACCACACCATCAACCTCGATCTGAAGGGGCCGTTCCTGTGCTGCCGGCACGTCATCCCCGTGATGGTCGAGCAGGGCAAAGGCAGCGTGGTCAACTTCTCTTCGGTGGTGGCTTTGCGCGGCAACCACATCGCTCATGTCTACGTCATGGCCAAGGGTGGCCTGATCTCTTTCACCCGGGCCCTGGCGGGCGCCTACTCGCCCAAGGGTATCCGCGTCAACGCCATCTGCCCCGGTGTTGTGCTGACGGAGCGGGTCAGGAGTCGCTTCACCGGCGGCAACCAGATTCGCTTCGGCGGCATCGACAACATAGCCGGACAATACCCGTTCGCTGTCGGCCAGCCGGAGGACATCGCGAACGTCGCCCTGTTCCTCGCCTCTGACGAATCGCGCATGGTGAACGGCGCAGCGATCCCGGCCGAAGGCGGCTTCTCCGCTTACTGAGATGCCGGCGATCTGCCGCCGGGATCAGGGAGCGCAAAGCGGTGCGGCGGATGGTGGCTAGCGACAAGGATAGGTCTTTTTCAGAAGAAGAAGCAGCGGAACGACGATGATCGTGTCGTCTTGCATCTTCGTCTGCTTGTTGGCCCAGTCCGAGAGCAAATGAGCCGCCTCCTCATGGCTGACAATACCGCTCTCTTTGCAAAACAGTTTGACGGGGGCTGCCATGTTGTAGGCCGTCAGTGCGTCCATCGCGCCCGCCAGATATACTTCATTGAAGAAGCGCATCCTGTCGTTTTCTGGATGTAGATAATTTTTCAGTCTTAGGCTCTGTGCATTTGCCGCAAAAGACAGAAGCACTCCCAATACAATCACTGCTATGCGGACCATTGGTTAGCCTCCCGATTTCCGATCTCCGAGAAAGACCCTAGAGCACATTCCGTCTGGCTGGAATCAGCCGGACGGAATGTGCCCTGTGAAACCAATATCTCCCGTGCGCGCGTTTCCGGTTGGATTGAACCGCTCGCGGTTCAATCCAACCGGAAACCGCTCTAGCTGACCGCGATGGCGCGCCGGTGGGCCGGCCGCGCGCGCAGCCGTTCGTGATAGGCAACGGAGCGCGGTCCCAGCAGATTGTCGACGCCCAGCATGCCGACCAGGTGAAGCGGATAGCTGACTGAAATGTCGGCCAAGGTCAGCCGCCCCGCGACGAGGAAGTCGCGGCCCTCGAGACGCTGCTCAAGCACCTTGAGCCGCT
>Ga0137412_10001021_pt1 | contig 21053 bp, 22 predicted proteins | sample CZODoug2_1_16fun_FD_122160 | JGI IMG/M metagenome (GOLD analysis project Ga0137412, IMG submission 122160) | Vadose zone soil fungal communities from Angelo Coast Range Reserve, California, USA - CZODoug2_1_16fungal (Hybrid Assembly) | ecosystem: Environmental > Terrestrial > Soil > Vadose zone... | reverse complement strand
GCGGTCGCCTGAAACGGGTCTCGGTGGGCGCCGACGATACGCACGACGGGATAGGTCGCCAGCAGCGCTTCGATGTGCACCGCGTGGGACGGCATCTTCAGCGACCAGGTGCCCGGTGCGCGCGATTGCAACATCTGTAATACCTTGCGCTGGTATGCATATGCGGTTGTCATGTCGGTCGCGAGAAGCCATTCGGCGTATTCGGGTGTGGGCATGAAGGACTCCCACAGATAGGCCTTGAAGTCCTGGTTCTGCACAAACAGACACTCAGTGGGCCCGTCGGCCTCGTCCCAGTGCACCAACGGAATGTTGGCGGCTTTCAGCCCCTCGGCCAGAACCTCCAACTCACCCTTCTTCTTGAGGCAGCGCGGATCGGTGCGCAGTGTCTGAGGGGTCGACGGCGGGACGGAATCCTCTGCCTCCCAGGTCAGTAACGACCGGCGGCGCGGGTCCTGATCCAGCAGGTAACTCGCCAACGAGGTGCCGGTGCGGGGGAGACCCAGCACCACCAGCGGACGCTCGACCTTCTCGTCGGCGATCTCGGGATGTTGCCTGAAGTAGTCGATGACCCGGGCCCGGTTCCACAGCGCGTCGACGAACTGGCTGTACACGAATTCGCGCCCGCCCGGGTTGACACCCGGCGCAGACTCGCAGCTATTGATCAACAGTCGCAGGCCCTCTTGCCACGAGTCGTCGCCGAAATCGTCGAGGCCGGCGCGCTCGCAGGCCCGGCTGACGAGTTCGTCGAAGCGCTGAGTGGTCATGACCGCCGATGCTATACGGCCGTAGAGAACAAATGTTAGGTTATGCAGAGGCCAATCGTGAAAGGTGACCAACCTATGCCGCCATCGCTCGACGAACTCGTCAAACAGGGCGAAGGCCGCCAGGATGCGGTCGACATGGGCGACGGCATCTTCATGTCCAAGAACATCGCCAACAGCTACTTGGTCACCACGCCAGATGGCGACGTGCTGATCAACACCGGTACTGATTTCGAAGCCGAGGAGATCAAGGCGCGTTTCGCTCGTGCCAGCACCGGTCCACTGCGGCTCATCACCTTCACCCAGGGTCATCCCGACCACGTCGGCGGGTGGAGCTTATTCAATTCGGACCGCGTCCAGACGGTCGCACAGGCGAACCATGGCGACGTGCGCGAATACTGGCGCCACCTGCATCCGTTCTATGTGCGCCGGATCATGGCCTTGTGGGGCGCGTTCATGGACGTCGAAACACACGCAGCCGAGCTCCCGCCCGAGCCCGTACTCACCGAAGCATTTATCGACAGTCACGCCGTCGAACTCGGCGGACGCCGGTTCGAGTTCTACGCCACCCCGGGCGGCGAGACCACCGACGCGCTCGTGGTTTGGCTGCCCGAGAACCGGATCGTGTTCATCGGAAACCTGATGGGCCCCTTCTTTGGTCACGTCCCCAACCTGTACACCCTGCGGGGCGACAAGATTCGCAGCGCGATGGCTTTCATTCACTCGTTGGATCGTGTCATCGCGCTGGCACCGGAGACACTGTTCAACGGTCACGATGTCTTCCGTGGCGTCGACCAAATCCTGACCACGTTGACCAAAGTGCGAGATGCGACGGTCTATCTGCGTGACCGCACCCTCGACGGCATGAACTCGGGCGCTGACCTGTGGGCACTGATGCGTGAGGTGACACTGCCCTCCGAGCTCTCGCTGCCTCAGGTGCACGGAAAGGTGCCGTGGATCGTGCGGGCGATCTGGGAGGAGCACGTCGGCTGGTTTCGATACGAATCGACGACCGAACTCTACGACGTTCCACCGTCGTCGGTATGGCCGGACATCGTCGAGCTGGCGGGCGGAATCGGCGCGCTCACCGAACGAGCGCACAGCCACGCGGAGGGCGGACGGCCACTCGAGGCGCTACACCTGACCGACATCGTCTTGAACGAATCCCCGGGACATCCCGCCGCACTTCGCGTGAAACACGCTGCGCTGGAACAGCTCCTGGCCAATAGCGGCCACGAGAACCACAGCGAGGTGCAGTGGCTGGAACAAGAACTGAAGAACGTGACACCCCAGGAGGATCGATGAAAGCCGAAAACCTCTATCACACAGGAATTGTCGTCGACGATCTCGATGCCACCATGGAATGGTTCAGCAAGCTGGCGGGCTACACCTGGACCGACGTCGTCGAGGTTGAACAGGTGGCCCAAACGCCTGCCGGCGAGGTGACTATCCCGATGAAAATGGTGTACTCGGGTGCCGCCCCCCGGCTCGAGCTGTTGCAAACCGTCCCCGGAACCGTCTGGACCCCAGCAGATTCCGGGGTTCACCACATCGGTTACTGGTCCGATGACGTGGAGTCCGATCTCGCCGCGTTGCAAGCCGCTGGCATGGATCTTGAAGTCAAGTCTTACAACCCCGATGGATCCGGAACACTGCTCTGGGCCTACGCGAAAGGGCCGACCGGGCCGCGCATTGAATTGGTCAGCCGCGCCATGGAGCCGTTCATCAGCTACTGGTGGTCAAGTGCTGCTCAGCGTTAGTCGTCATTGGTCCGGAGCGCGGGCATCACCGCTTCGTCGACATAACGAAGGTACTTCCAGGCAATGTCGGGTGGGATGCCACCGCACAATGGTGCAAGCGTGAGCATGCCGCCGCCGCGAACATACGTGATGGCCTCGTCGGCGGTGAAGATTCGGTGTGTGCGTGACGTTGCCCGTAGTTCCTCGACATCGCTGACATCGGCGATACCGGCGGATGTTTGGTTGTCGGGATTCCACTCGGCATACATGCGTGCGTCGTGCAGCAGGTGCTCGCCGAGTTCCTGCCAGGCTACGTCGACGTCCGGGGCTACGAAACACACACTGGGTGTGTCGCGATTGGGCAACAGGGTCATGCCCGGCTCATGGCCGTGCGCACGACAAGCCTCTTCGTAGGCCTGCTGCGAACCGGGCGCGTCGCCCTGCGCGAGATAGCCCAGCCCGTAGCGACCGGCCCGTCGGGCAGCGGCCAAACTGCCTCCGCCCCACATCATTAGCGGTCCTTGCGGAGAGAACGGCAGGGGCGTCAACTTCATTCGCCGGCCGTCCTGCTCCACCACCTCGCCGGCCAGCAGACGGCGAAGCAGGCCAAGCTTCTCGTCGGCGATTCGTCCGCGAGCCTTCCGGTCGAGCCCGAAATGCTGGTATTCCTCGGGCCGGTAACCTAGCCCGAAGACGTAACTCGCGCGTCCCTTGCTGATCAGGTCAAGCACGGCGATCTCTTCGGCAAGCCGAACCGGGTCGTAGAACGGCAGGATCACGATGAGCGTCATCATCAACTGCTTCGTGCGCGCGGCGACGGCGCTACCCAGAATCAGCGGCGTAGGCAGATAACCGTCGGGCGAACTGTGATGCTCGCAGATGACCGCCGCCAGGCAGCCCCGCGTCTCCGCCCACTCGCACATATCGACGGCGGCCTCATACAGGTCGACCGGTGACGCGCCAAAGTCGGGGGCGCGCATGTCAAAACGCATCGAATACATGGTCGGTTACCTGACTTCGTTGTCTGCAGACCGATAGACTCCGCGGCCATGACGGTACCGCAACCATCGCTGGCTGGACGCCGCATTCTGGTTACCGGCGGTGCCACTGGAATCGGCGCCGCCGCGGTGCACGTTCTGCACACCGCCGGAGCGCGGCTGGCCGCGACGTATCACAACACCGCCCCGGCCGATGACGCACCGGCGGTGACGTGGGTGCAGTGCGATGTTCGAGACGCCGGCTCGGTTGATGCCGCGTTCGGTACCGCCGTGCGGGAACTCGGCGGCGTGGATGTGCTCGTCAACGCCGCCGGCCTGTGGCAACCGGGAGTGCCCGGCAGCATCACCAGCGATGAGATCGACTTTCTGCTGGCAACCAACGTCAAAGCAACGATTCTGACTAATCAGGCCGCGCACGCGGTAATGCGCGAAAACGGCGGACACATCATCAATTTCGGGTCCGCCGAGGCGGTGATGGGTAGTCCCATCTCAGCGGTGTATGCCGCCACCAAGGGCGCTGTTCAAGCCTGGACCCGCTCGGCGGCCAAAGCGTGGGGCGCAGACCGGGTCACCGTCAATGCGCTGGCGCCTGCGGTTCAAACACCAGGCGCGGACCGGCTGCGGAACTTCCTGGGCCCGGGCGCCGCCGCATTCATCGACCAGCAGATGAAGTTGTCCATTCCGTTGGGCGGCAAGCTCGGCGATCCCGCCAGCGACTTGGGGCCGGTGTTGGTGTTCCTTGCCAGCGAAGGGGCCGGATTCATCACCGGCCAGCTCATCCCGGTCGACGGCGGCCTCGCCATGGTGGGCGGCTGAGCGGGCGCGCCGGCATGGACCGCCTCGGCATCGAGATGCTCAGCGTCTTTGGCATGCCCCCAATCGAATTCGTCCAGCTGGTCGCCGATCTGGGTTGCCGTTACATCACAACCGGGATGGTCGGCTTTGCGCCCCTGAAAGCTCTGGATTACCAACCGTATTCGCTGCGCGACGATCCTCGACTCCGTCAGGACCTGCTCGCGGCGATGGAAGACCACGACGTGTCGATCTCGCTGGGGGAGGGTCTGCTCATCGCACCGGGCGTCGACGTTCGCTCCTACGCCGACGATCTCGACATCATGGCCGAGCTGCGGATCCCACGGATCAACACTGTCAGCTTGGAACCGGATCGAGGACGCACCTTCGACGAGCTGGCGGCGCTGACCGCACTGGCGGCCGAACGGGGCATCGCGACGTGCGTCGAACCCGTTGTCGGCCTTAGCATCGCAGACCTGCCGTCGGCCCTCGCCGCCGTCGAGTACATCGACAGAGACGAGATCAGCCTGCTCATCGACACGATGCACGTGGCACGCTTCGGCGCTACTGCCGACGATCTTTGGTCGGTGCCTGCTCAGCGCATCGGCTACATCCAATTGAGCGATACCACGCTGCAGCCCAGGATGAAGATTTACGCGGAGGAAGCCATGTACGAACGGATGACGCCCGGCGAAGGGGAGTTGCCGCTGGCCGACATGCTCGCGGCCCTGCCGGATGATCGCGTCGTCGGCTTGGAGGTACCGATGCGTTCTCGCGCCGAGGCCGGCGTCAGCGCCTACGACCGGTTGCTGCCGTGCGTCAACACCGCCCGGGCACTGCTGGCTGGTGCTCGCGAAACCCGTTGAGTTTCAGCCACCTAAGCCTTTTTTGACCGCGTCATCTTGCTTCTGGCCGACCTCGGTGACGAATTCCGGCGGCGCCAGTGCGTAGGACGGGCCCTCGAACTCCAGGGTGACCATGGCGTTGCCCTCGGTGAACAGCAACACCGTCACTCCCTTGGAGTGGTCCTGCGGCAATCCCGAGATCGTCACGCCGCCAACCCCGACTTCAGCGTTTAATGCCTTGGTGCGGAGAGTTTCGCGATGCAGCGCCTTGGCCGAATCCAGCGCAGTGGCGGTCGCCTCGGCGTCCGGCAGGATCTGAATGGTGTCGATGATCGTGTGGCTGTGATCTTGATCCGTGAACGTGATCGTTGCACCACGTTGGCCATTTGGATCTTTGGTCGCCGGGCCGGAAGTGAACGCATCGGGTGCATTGATGTCGCTCGCCTTGATCAGCAGCTGGGTGTAGTCGCCGATCGGAGCGTGGGTAGGGGCGCCAGATCCCGAGGTCGGCGTCGACGACTTCGGGTGGCTGCTGCAGCCGGCGACCGACATCCCCACTAGCGTCGTCACGACGGCCGCCGTGGCCATCACCGTCTGGGGGATCCTCATTGCACCCTGCTCCTTACTCTCGGTAAGCAACGGTATCCCACTAGTGACGTGGTCCGCCGTCTGTCAGCTGGTTTACTTCAGCCGGAAACCGCCTGGCGTTATTCCTTCTCACCAGGCGCGAGGCTGTCGCGCACACACGCACCGAAATCGATAGCGTCGATGACGTTTGACCGAGCGTGACCGCGGGAAGCCCTTAGTTGCGATCGATTACCGGCTGATCCGCGATGCGCTGGAGATTTCGAATGTTGCTACGGCACAACATATCTAGCACGCGTCAGTCCGATTCGCATATCTGAGCGGTAGCTCACCAACGACGATAGAGGGAGGATCCATGGGGAATCAGAAGAGCGGACCAGAAGAAGCTGTGAAAGGCGCCGTCGAAGGCATCAAGGGCAAGGCTAAAGAGGTCGGCGGAACCGTCGCTGGTCGTGATGACGTAGTTCGAGAGGGCAAGGCTCAGCAGGACAAGGCCGATGCTCAACGCGATGCCGCGAAAAAAGAGGCGGAAGCCGAGTCGGCCCGCGCCGGCGCAAAGGCCGCCGAGGAGCGCCAGAAGAAGCACCAGTAGCCCACTTCAGCTGGAACGGTCCGGCCCGTTGTATCGGGTCGGACCGCTTCGCGGCAAGTCCTCGGGTACGCCGAGCGATCCTGCCTAACAGTAACTTTCAGCTACGCCGCGACGACGCCCTCGCGCGCGTACAGCCCGCTCCCAGTGATAAACGGCAGATCCATCGTGGTCCGGATTCCGGGCGGCGCGGCAAGCACGGCTGGAATGGCGTTGACGATCCGGCCGGCCGCACCTGCGATCGCCGCCTGGTTGTGGTCGCCGTAGCGGCTGCTCGGAACGATGTCGACCGCGTATGACGGCTCGCCGGTGATCTCGACGCGATAGGAACCGCCGCCCGAAGCGGGTTGCTGCCAGTCGGGTCGTAAGTCGGGCCGGAGCCGGGTGATGTGCTCGATCACGATCGCCGGATGCCCCTTGACCATGCCGCGAATCTCGAACTGCAGCGCGGCCAACGTGCCTTTGGCGACGTGGCCCACGGCGATGTCGAAGTCCTCCGGCGCCGGCTCGCGTTGGTAGGACTCAGTGATCTCGTCGACCTCGATACCCAGACCGGCGGCCAGCTGTCTAATCGCCGTGCCCCAGCCGATGCTGAGCACGCCCGGCTGCAGCAGCATCGGAATCTCGTCCAGAGGCCGGGCGAATCCCATGTAGTGCATGACCTCCGCGCCGTCGTAGCTGGCGTAGTCGTGGATCTCCATGCAACGCACCTGCTCGATCCGTTGGCAGGTGCTCGCGAGCGCGAACGGGATCAGGTCGTTGGCGAATCCCGGGTCGACACCGCTGATGAAGAGGCTTGAATTACCCTGCTGAGCAGCATCTTCCACGCGAGCGATGTACCTGTCCGGCATCACGCCCCACGGGTACTGCAGCAGCCCGGGTGATGACCCGACGACGTTGATACCGGCGGCGAGAATGCGCATGACATCCGCCATCGCTTCTGGCAGCCGGGTATCACCCATTGCGCAGTACACGACGCATTCCGGTCGGGTCGCGAGCAAGGCATCGAGATCATCGACCGCCGTGATGCCGGTAGAGACCTCCAGACCGGCAAGTTCGCCGGCGTCCTTGCCGACCTTCTCTGTTGTCGAGACGCACACCCCGGTCAGTTCGAACCGTGGACTGGTGACGAGTTGAATCAACGCCAGCCGACCGACGTTTCCTGTGCCGACGTGGGCGACCCGGATCGCCATAGATGTCCTCCGTCAATGGATGCGAGCGACAAACCGCCCTCGACGCTAGTCCTCCGCGAATGCCGGCGCGACGAATCGTTGCACTATCTCGCGCTCCGTGGCGGTATCGCCCGCGGGCCAGTACAGCAGCGACAGCAATACACGGACCACCCACGGCGCTGCCTGCGGGTCGCGGTCGGTCAGTCCAGTGAGCTCGGTGGCGAAGCCGGCCAGCAATGGCGATCCGGTGAGCCATACGACGTCGTTGGCCCGGATCGAGCTGAACATCAGCTGGCCCAAAGGATCTGATCGGATCAGTCTGAGCGCCACCGTGATCGCGGTGACAACCCGCTTCGGCCCGTGCAGATTCTCGACAGTTTCACGCACGGTTTCGACAATGCGGGCCGCCGAGCGGGCTACCACCGCGTCGCGAATCTCTGCCTTGCCGCCGGCGTAGCGATAGATGGTGGCTCGAGAACAGTGGATACGCGCCGCCAATGTGTCGATGTCGAAGCCGTCCGGCCCTTCTCGGGCGATGAGGTCGGTGGCCGCATCGTAAATGCGCTCGGCCGCGGCCTTGCGGCGGTCGCCGCCCACCACCCAGTCGTCACGGGGCATTGTGTGAGCCTCCTGACGCCAGAGAATATCCAGGCATCGATTCTCTAACTTGAGACAAAGCGGGATATTTTTCTCATCGTAGGCGCAGGTCGGGCGGCTGAGTGAGACGGGCAGCGGCCACGCCACTCCGAACCCGGTTTTCGACATCGTCCGGCACCGTTGACGCTGCCGCCGTTGGCCGCTCAACCTGGACAAATGACGGTCGACGATGCCATCGATTTGTTCGATGCCGAATCCCTGCAGGATCCCTACCCGTTCTATAAGCGGCTGCGCGCCGCTGGAGCGGTCGGTCAGATCGGTGATTCGGAGTTCTACGCGGTGACCAGTTGGGACGCGGTCGTCGAAGCCGTCGCCCGCGTCGATGAGTTCTCGTCGAACCTGACCGCAACCATGGTGTATCAGCCCGACGGCATAGTCACTGCGTTCACCATGGCTCCGTTTGGGGATCCATCCCATGCACTTGCCACCGCCGACGACCCGGCCCACACGGCGCATCGCAAGCTGCTGCTTCCTCACCTGGCAGCCAAAAAGATCGGCACCCTTGAGAGATTCGTCTCCGAGACTGCCGAGCGACTGTGGACCGCTTGCCTGCGCGACGGGCGCATCGAATGGATGGGTGCCGTGGCCAACCGGCTGCCGATGATGGTGGTTGCCCGGCTCATTGGTGTGCCCGAAACGGATGTCGACAAACTTATCGAGTGGGGATATGCGAGCACCCAGCTGCTCGAGGGGCTGGTCTCGGCCGACCAGCTCGCCTCCGCGGCCGCGTCCGTAATGGAGCTGGGCGGCTACATCACCGACCATTTCGCGCGGGCTGCCGCCAATCCACGGGACAACTTGCTCGGCAACCTCGCCGCCGCATGTGCCGCAGGCGAATTGGACGACGTCGTTGCTCTCGGAATCATGATCACGCTGTTCGCCGCCGGTGGTGAGTCCACCGCCTCATTGCTCGGCAGCGCGGCGTGGATTTTGGCCACGCGGCCCGATATTCAGCAGCAGGTCCGCGAAAACCCGGAATTGCTGGGAGCTTTCATCGACGAGACGCTGCGATATGAGCCGCCGTTTCGCGGCCATTACCGGCACGTGGCTGTCGATACCGCCCTGGGCGGCACGGAGCTGCGCGCAGGATCACGTCTGCTGCTGTTGTGGGGTGCGGCCAACCGGGATCCCGCTCACTTCGACGCACCCGACGAGTTCCGGCTGGACCGCGCCGCCGGCAAAGGACACATCACCTTCGGGAAAGGAGCGCACTTTTGCGTCGGCGCCGCGCTCGCGCGCCTGGAAGCGATGGTCGTGCTGCGCCGACTGCTTGAACGCACTACTGCGATCGACGTCGACGACGTAGGGCGTTGGCTACCGAGCCTGTTGGTGCGCCGGCTCGAAAAACTGGAGCTGACGGTCGGTATCGCCAGCTAGCTCAGTTGCCGAAGCCGTGGTGCGGTGCCGCGGGTTGAACGGCCGCTCCTTGCAGACGGCTTGCAGCGAAATCCGCACCCTGGGAAATCACGCTTCCGTCGTCGGCGTAGGTGTTGTGTGCCGCGAAGTTCATCCCGTCGGAGCAGATCGGGTCTTCTACGGCGCACACCTGAATGGTTTTCGACTGGTAGAGCGGCCCGATAACCAGCTTGGGCTGGCCGAGAAAGTCCATCGCGCGCACATTTGGCGTGCCGAACAGCACGACCGCAGCGACGTGGCTGGCCATCGCAGGGTCTAACGGTTTGGGGATCGTTGCCGGATCGACGTCTTGCGGCACCGAGTCGGGGACGGCCGGTGACGTGACGAAGCCCGCTACCGCCGCGCCTTGCGAGTAACCGCCGAGCACCATCTTGGTATTGGGGCAGGCGCCGGCCTCGTTGAGAATGTGCGACCCGGCATCCCGGATGCCGTCAAGTCCGGTCGACCATTGGTCGCTGGCCGGGTAGTTGACCGGGTAGACGTCCATCGACTTGCCGCCCAAGCGGCCGCGAAGTGCGTCGACGAAGGCTTGGCCGGTGGGGCCGAGGCCCGGGTCCTCACCCGTACCGCGGGCGAACACCACCTCGGTATCGGGACATGGCTGGGCGGACGCTGAGGGAATAGCTGCGGCAGGCAAGACCGAAGCACTGAGGCCCCAGGTTGTGATTACCGCAGCACCGATGAGGGAAGGGAGACGACGGACCATCATGAGGGACAGATTCCCACACAAATGCTTGTCCAAACTAAGAATTTTCTGGGCATCACCTGAACGATAAGGCACAGGCGTGGATCTCCGGGAACGGGGATTCAGCGCGAGGCGTCGACGCTGGTCGGCGCATCAGCCAGCTTGACCAGTCGCACATCCGGCCGAATCGGAACCTCATCGGCGAGGAACCACCGGAAGGCGAGGTTTCCGCGGGGATAGTCAAGCGTGGTCAGGGAATTCGGATGTCCCGTCACTCCCCGGGATATGACGATCGTCACAGTGCCATCAGCATTGAGCACAGCACTGTGGCCGTTGATCGAGCAACGCGCATCGGTGACGCCGTGCGTGGCCATGAACTGATTCCATACCACCAGATTCCAGAAGCGACATTGCGGCGGCCGGTGAGTGATGACAAGCGCCTCGTCTTCGTCGAGGACGAAACTGCCATAGGAATAACAGGCGTCTCTGGCAGACCACCCGAAATTGGCGTCCGGCACTTGGTAAGGTTCGGCGAATTGGTTTGCTGCGTGCGCGATCTCGTGGCCGAGCCCGTGGGACTCGTCGACTCGGGCGCCCACGGCCAGCGGCACGATTGCGAACATCGTGCGCATCCAGGCCGCACTTGCCCGAAGCTTTGCCGCAGTCTCGGCATCCGCGTGCCGAATGGGCTCGGGCTCATCGAGTGCCTCAATGTGCCAGTTGACCGCGCGCCCGGTCAGGGGATCGGTCTGGTAGTCGCGAGTCATCAGCACAGCCGCGTCGGGTGTCGGCCCGAGCTCGAACGCGAAGTTGCCCGCGGCGTCGATGTCGAGGTCGTCATCGCGGACGATCGCCACGATCCGGTCCGACCACGCCCCCGGCGATGGTTCGTTGTAAGCCGTCAGCGAGAAGTACACGCTGTCGCCGCGGTTGCCGCTGATTCGATAACGGCGCCCGGGATCGACCGGACAGATGTAGTAGTAGGCGTCGGTGTTGTCGCCTCCCCATCGCCGGTCGCGCCGGAAGGGGGTGTTGACTTCCACGAATATCGGGCGGCTCGGCTCACCGAACAAATAGGTGTCGAATGCGACGCCCAGGGTGGTCGCGAGCATCCGGTAGCCGTCGGCGATCTGCCGGTCATCGGTCACGGCGCGCTCACCGTCCAGGAATGAGCGATCCAGCCCGCTCAAGATGTCCAGTAGCTCATGCCATGCGGCGGTGGACTCGTGCTCGCTGTTGGTCATGCGCTGATTCCTCTCGTTATCAGTGCGGCTGTGCGGTCGATCCAGGAATCGTCAAGCCCATCCCCGCGGGTGAGGAGGGCCAGGAAGGTGGTGCCGGCGACCACCTCGACCATCTCGGCAGGGGTGACGTCGGGCCTTACCTCACCACGTTCGACAGCGTCTGCCAGGCGGTCGTTCAGCCCACGCGAAAGGATGTCGCCGAAGCGCTCCAGCAGAGCCGAGTGCAGCGTCAGGTCGGCGGCCATCTCGCCCACCAGGCCCGGCAGCGCGGCCCGTGCAGCCGGGGTGGTCAGAACGTCCGCCGTGCGGCTGACCATCTCACGCACATCCCCGCCTAACGATCCGGTGTCCGGTAGAGCGGTGGCGTCGCTGATCGGGAAGACCGCCTCGTGAACGAGGTGCGCCTTGCTGGGCCAGCGCCGGTAGATCGCGGGTTTGCTGGTGGCGGCCCGTCGTGCGATCGCATCGACCGACAAGTCGGCGTAGCCGGTCTCGGCGAGCAGTTCGACAGTCGAGCGCATCACCGCGCTATCGATGCGTTTGTCGCGGGGGCGGCCAAGCTCTGTCGTCATTACGAAACTCAGAGTAACATAAGTCGCCGTGACCGATGCCGCTCCCGCACCCGTGCACCTCGATGACCTGGCCGTGCCGCGTTTCAGCCCCCAGATCGACCAGATCCGCGAACTTATGGCGACGATGGCGCCAGAATGCCCGCTGGACGCCGATGCGCTACACGCCAAAGCCACGGCCGAGACCGGGCTGGCCGACTTCGGCCCTGATGACTATCGGGAGCGTCTCGAGGTCTACTTGGCCGCGCTGCGCGAGATCGACGGCCTGCACGACCTTGGGATCGTCAATTTCCACGCTCAGGTGCTGCAGTCGCTGAAGAATCGGCTGCTGCTCAACGATCTACTCGCGCGGCATCCCGAAATCCGCGATATCGAGTTACTACCGCCGGTCGTCATCGCGGGACTGCCGCGTACCGGCACCACCCATTTGCACAACCTGCTGGCGGCGGGCCCGACGTTCCGCACCATCCCGTACTGGGAGAGCGTCGAGCCTTTTCCGCTGCCCGCCGAGCTGGGGGCCGAGCCTGATCCGCGCAGGGCACGCATGGATGCCGCTGTCGAGTTCATGAACGCCGCGATGCCGCACTTTCCGCTCATGCACGAGATGACCACCGATCACGTCCATGAAGAGATCCAGCTGCTGGCCAACGACTTCTCCACGATGCTGTTCGAGACGCTGGGCCACGTGCCGCGCTGGCGCGACTACTACTTGGCGCACGACCAGACATCGTCCTACCAGCACCTGCGCCTGCAGTTGAAGGCCCTGCTGTTCCTTCGAGGCGGCCGTCGTTGGCTGCTGAAGTCACCACAGCATCTCGAGCAGCTGCCGGTGCTGGATGCCGTCTTCCCCGGCGTGGTTGTGGTGTGCACCCACCGCGACCCGGTGCCGGTGGTGCTGTCGATGCTGGCGATGCTGACCTATACCGCCAGGATGCATCGTTCTCCGGTGCCGGTGCACGAGATAGCCGCATCGTGGGCAGAGCGCCTGCAACACATGCTCGACGCGCTCGTGAGCGACCGGGAAGTCATCCCGCCGACACGCTCGATCGACGTGCGCTTCGACGAGTTCATGTCCGACGAGCTCAGGATCGCCGAACGCATCTACGACCTTGCCGGCGAACCGCTCACTGGGCCGGCCCGCGCCGCGATCGCCGATTACCTGGAACACCACCAGCGTGGACGGTTGGGCAGCATCGCGACGTCGGCCGACATGTTCGGACTCGACGAGCGCGACCTGCCCGACCGGTTCGCCCGCTATCGCGCGCGCTTCTTGGCCTGAGGGCGCCTAGGCAGCTGCTGGCGGCGCAGGCGCTTCGTTCTCCGGGGCACCGGCCGGGGGGGCATCCGGAGCGGGGGCCGCATCTGGAGCCGGCGGCGGGGGAGGCGGAGCATCGGCCGGGTCGGGACCAGGCGGGGGCGGCGCGGGAGCCAGCATGTTCACCAGGACCGGCGCCGGGTCATCCGCAGGCGCATCGCCGTCGACCGGCAGGTACATGTGATGGCTGAACTGAGCCTGGTAGGCCCCGGCGCCACCAACGCGCACGCCACCGCCTTCGCCGCTGGAGACGGGAGTTCCGTCGGGCAGCGTCACCGCAGTGTGGCCGCCGTTCCAGCCGATCACCAGAACGCCGGGCGCCGTCCCGTACTTGAAGCCGCGTGCCAACAACGCCGACTCTTCGTTTCCCGTGTTGAACCGGCCGCCGAAAGCCGGGCGGTCCGTTGCCAGGTTCGATACCAAAGAGGCCAGACCCGAACAGTCCGTACCCGCCGGCGAGTTTCCACCGGTGACGTACGGCGTGCCTGACATCTGCTGAATCAGCGTCATCAGCGTAGCTAAAACAAACATGAGCCGGGACACTACAAACAAGATCAATAATCGGCCAAAATTTGTGCGCGCCATCACTTTTGCGCCCAATAGATGACGTGGATTACATGCCGTCGTAAAAAGACCTGCTAGATAGGGGTTTCCAAACCGTCCATTCTACACAAGTGGAAGAGTAACCCATTCTTGACTTTTCGCTGAGCAATGTCTCAGATGCGGCAACTTTAAGCCAAAAGCCCTGTTTAGCAAAGTGTTATCTATCGCTGTGAGCGAAATCTCTGTTAAGCGCCTTGCTTTAGGCGCATCTACGCAGGCCAGCGACGCGGTTCGCGTGACTATTCGTCAAGCCGAGCAGGCCTCTAATTCGTTCTCCCTGCAGGGTGTCGGACTGCGCTCTGTGCCTTGATTATTGAGCAGGTGGCAATTGCCGAGGTCCGTCTGCTGGACGCAGCTCAGCAGGCCCGTCACGTTCCGCCAATTCGCGTTGGGTTTCCCTACTTCCGGAAATCAACGGTTGGTGTTCCGCACGCCCCGCTGACGGACGATGCGACGAAACCGCCTGGGCCACAGCAGCGCCCGCACTGAGGTCGCTGTTGTCGCGTTCGTCCTGTGAATGGACCGAAACGGATCTGTCGGCGGATGACGCGCCGGCGCCCTCCTCAGCTTCGACGGTGATCCTGTGAGTTCTCTTGAGCGAGAACGTGATTTCCTCGAACTCTTCGATGACTTGGCGCGCGGTACGAAGCGGATGCGTTGACGTGTCGATCGCGCGGGCTACGAAATTCGGCACCAGTGGGCGGATCCAGCGAGCGGCTGCTCTGGTGACATCGGGGATAGTTGGGATCGACTGTGTGGCAGGCATATCGGGCGGCTCGACTAGTGCCGGTAGATTCCTTGCCTCACTCACCTCGGTGGTCGCCGGCGCCGCGGCAGCGAGACTCGCAGCGTGCGCCTCGGCGGCGATCGGCAGGTAGATGTCGTCCTCCGGTTCCGGGTCGCGTGTCGTGACCTCAATCGCGGCGTTCACCCGATGACGAAGCTGCGCGCGGTCGATTTCCGTCTGTGCCTCGACGGCCAGCCGGGCTTGTGCGAGTTGCTGTTCGGCCCACATGGCTTCGGCGGCCGCACGCACCTCGGCTCGCTTTACGGCGATCGCTGTGTCGGCTACCAACTCGGCGCGTTCACGTTCGGCGCGAGCCTGAGCGTGGCGATCATGGCTCGTATCCCCGCGCCACCGTCGCAGGATCAGTGGCAATACGCCCAGGGCTATGAAGAACCCGACCGTGAGCAAGCGCAGTGCCAGTGTGCCTGCGCCGGCCGACGTCAACTGCTGCATCGCGACCCAACGCGAGCCCAAACCGTGATCCAAGTTCGCGATCGCGCTCTGACGCGCTTCGTCGAGCACCCGCTCGCCGTGGTTGATTTGGTCCTCCAGCCCGGGGACTCGTCCGTCGCGAGTCGCGATGGCTTGGTCAAGTTCTCGCTGGGAGTCCGCGAGAAGCTCGTTGGCCGTTCGGGTTTCGGGTCCAGAACCGGGTACGCCGGTGATTCGGGTCTGCGGACACGCCGGAGTGGGATGGTATTCGCAGCGTGCGACGATCAGGGCCTCGTCGCGGTGTGCACGGGCCGCGTCGAGGGCGCGGTCGAGCGCGACGCGTGCCTCGCGCATCTGCTGCAGGTTGGTCGATTGTTGGACAACGGCCGGCGCCGAAACGGCGTTGCGCGCGGCCTGTTGCTGGATCACCCGGTCAATCGAGCCGGAGAACAGCGCGAGCGCCGCGAATTCGCCGACGACCCCGCCCAAGGCCATCACCAGGACCACGGCCATCGCCGTCGCTCCGCGACCGGCAGCACCGCGCGTCGGCCCGGTCGCGATCGCCCGGGCCATCGCGCCCACCAACAGGGCGAATACCAAGGTGAACGGCACCACGACCGGTGCCGACAGGTGCACAGCCGGGATGACAGCGAGGGTCGTCGCCAACCACGTCAATGCGACATTGACCAGCACAACCACGCCGGCGACCGCGTGTGTGGACCGCTCGTGACGTTCGTTGAGTTCAAGGCGGTCGCCGCCGCCCAGCCAGGTGAGCCAGGCCACCATCGACGAGCCTGGGGTTCGTGGTTCAGCAATCTGATGCGCGCACATCGGAGTCGGGTACCTCCAGAATCTGCCGGCCGAAAAGGCCACGGCCGTGGATATGGAATCAGCGAGTGGGTGTGTGGTGCGGTTCACATACGCAACCGAATTGCCCATACCGGATCGCACCGATGCGACGGCTGAATTCTCTCACAAATACCCCCGCGCAGACATCTAGCGCCGTCGGGTCGCGTTCGTGGATCGTCGCGGTGACCAAAATCGGCGCGGGCGCCGCCACGTGAGATTCTCCGATCAAGCACGGGTGGCCGAGCCGCTGCATTAGTGCGTGTTGCCCACAGCGACTTGGATTTACGAAATATTCGCTCAGCCGCGCCCGACGCGTTCGGAAAGTGACAAAAGGCGCCCACCCCGATATCAGTGGCGATGTGGCGAGGCCGACACGATCGGATCAGTCACCGTCGCGGAAGCCGACGTGAGACGGTATTTACTTATGCAGGGCTTTGAGTACGTCAGCTACGAGACCTTCGGACGACGCTTTTTCGAGGTGGCCGTAACCGAAGAACGCGTCGGCGCGGCGTTCGCCGCGATCGCGGGCACCCAATTCGACATGCCCCCGATGGCTCAAGGTCCGGGCAAGATCGCCAAAGTCAGCGCCAACGTGACTATCAAACAACCGCAGGTCACCCGCAACGTCGACGACAGCATCACTTTTGACATTCACATCCCCCTGCTCATCGACCTACTCGTCGATCTGCGAATCGACAAGCAGCGCTTCACGGTCGACGGCGACATCGGGCTGAGCGCGACAGCGCGCGCGGCTGAGCCGCTGCTGCTGATTGTCGACGTCGCAAAGCCGCGCCCGTCGGACATCACGGTCCACGTGTCGTCGAAAAGTATTCGTGGGGAGTTGCTGCGCGTCGTCGCCGGCGTCGACGGGGAGATCCGGCGCTTCATCGCGCAATACGTCAACGACGAAATCGATACGCCCGAATCCCAAGCGGCACAAGTCATCGACGTGGCCGAGCAACTCGATCAGACCTGGAAAGGTATCTGATCTGCGAAACCGCGGTTTATCAAGCGGGCACCCCAGGGTATGCACAGGCAGCACGGCGGGGGCATTCACATCACAGGAGAGCGAGACGACATGGCACGAGTGGATATCTCGACGTCGTCGAAGCTTTCGCCGGAGTCCGCATGGAAGCTGGCGTCAGACCTCAGCCGGTTCGGCGACTGGCTGACGATATTCGGCGGCTGGCGCGGCGAGGTCCCCGAGGAGATCGAAAAGGGCACCTGCGTGTCGTCGCTCATCAAGGTCAAGGGATTCCGCAACGTCATCCACTGGACCGTCACACAATACGACGAGCCGAAAGCGATTGAGTTATCCGGCCGTGGACGCGGCCGGATAGAAATCACGGTTGCCATGAAGGTGACCGACGATCATCCGGGGTCCACCTTTAATCTGACCGCCGACCTCGGCGGTGGTCTCCTCAACGGCCCGCTGGGACGCCTGGTGGCACGGATCATCAAGTCGGACGTTCGTAAGTCGGTATGCAACTTGGCCGAATTAGAGTAGCCAGCGCCGCTACCCGACGTCGTGGTGAGTCCTGCTCCATTCCCGTTGCACCTGACGGACGCGCCGCCCCTCCATGGTCAACCAGGCCAGCGCAGCACCGGCGGCAAGCAAGGCGACGATCGCGGCGCCCAGTCCAACGCTGACTTGTCGGACGGCGAAACTGGCCAGGCAGATCACAAATGCCGCCGCGGCCACCGCGAGAAAAACCAAACCCGGCGTCTTCGCTGTGTTCTTCATCGTCTCGCCGGCGAGGGGCTGTGTCGTCCGGTGATGGTCGATGGGATCGCTCGCGTCGTCTCCCATGGGTCTCTCCTTCGGTCTCACTCGCTTCACGAGCGTTCTGCTGAGTTACCCGGATTTGCCAGCCAGAAAACTGCTTTGCAGGTGGAGAAGTCGGTTTGTGGTTGCCGCCGGGTGGCAACATGGACATGGTGACGTCGGTCGTGATCGTGGGCAGCGGATTTACCGGCTTCGAGTGCGCGCGGCGCGTGGCCCGCCGCCTGCGCAAAACCGATGTCGACGTCACGATCATCTCGCCGGTCGACTACATGCTCTACACGCCGCTGTTGCCGGACGTGGCCGGGGGAGTGGTCGACGCACGATTCGTGACGATCCCGCTCGCGGGGACCCTCCACGGCGTACGCAAGATTCGCGGGCGGGTCGAAAGTGTCGATTTTGCGCAGCACCAGCTGAAGTTCACCGACCTCGAGCAGCGTTCCCGTTCGTTGTCGTGGGACCGGCTAGTGTTGACGCCCGGATCGGTCACCCGATTGTTCGACATCCCCGGATTAGCCCAGTACGCAAGGGGTTTGAAGTCGACGGCGGAGGCGCTCTACCTGCGCGACCACGTGCTCGAGCAATTGGAGTTGTCCTGCTTGGACTCGGACGACGATGCCGAACTCGCGCGAGCTCGGCGCACCATCGTCGTGGTGGGCGCATCGTATTCCGGGACGGAACTCATCCTGCAACTGCGCGCTCTGGCCAACGCCGCAGCCAAGCAGATGAACTTCGATCCGGCCGAGGTGAAGTTCTTGCTGCTGGACCTCGCCGAGCAGGTGATGCCTGAAGTCGGTGCAAAGCTGGGGGCCCGCGCGATGCGGGTGCTGCACCGAGGCGGGGTTGATGTCCGATTGGGCTTGACGCTCAACGCGGTTCACCCGGACCATGTCGTGCTCAGCGACAATTCGCAGGTGGACACCCGTACCGTCGCGTGGGTTACCGGGGTGACCGCCGCCCCGCTGATCCAGACCCTGGGACTGCCGACCGAGAAGGGCCGGTTGAAGGTGCAGACCGATTTCGCGGTGCCCGGCCATCCCGACGTGTTTGCGGCCGGCGATGCCGCCGCGGTGCCGGACGTGACCCAACCCGGCAACATCACTCCACCGACCGCCCAGCACGCGATACGACAGGGAAAGGTGTTGGGCGACAACGTGGCCGCCAGCCTCGGGTATGGGAAGAAACGAGAGTACAAGCACCACGACATGGGTTTAGTGGTCGACCTGGGGCCGCATCGGGCAGTGGCAAACCCACTGAAGATCCAGCTCTCGGGATTCCCGGCCAAATTCGTCACCCGCGCGTACCACTTGTATGCGATACCTCGTGGGGTCAACCGATGGGCTGTTGCGCTGGCGTATCTCACCGACGCGCTCTTCGCCCGTTCGGTCGTATCGCTGGGGCTCTCAACGCAAAGCGATGCCGAGTTCTCGACCAGCGAGGGTATTCCACTGCCGAAAATCGGCTGAGACGCGTCACGGCAAGTTAGGTTTCCTCCCATGAAGATCGTCGTGGCGGCCTGTGGCAGCCGGGGCGATGTCGAGCCCGCTATCGCCGTCGCCGCGGAACTGCTCCGCCGCGGTCACGATGTGCGTATGGCTGCAACGGTGCCGCCGGAGATGCGGGCGTACGTCGAGTCGGCGGGTCTTGTTTCGGTCCCGTATGGACGGGATTGGCAGGAATTGCTCGGCGACGAGGACTTCACCCGGATGCTGCAGAACCCAGTCAGCACAATCCCGCGAGCCGTCGAATACGTCGCTCAGGTCGTGGCGGAGAAGAACACCACGTTGGTGTCCTTGACCGATGACGCCGACCTGCTGGTGGCGGGTATGACCGAGCAGGTGCCGGCCGCCAATGTCGCTGAGTACCGCCGTATTCCGCTGGCGGCGCTGCACTTCTTCCCGTCGCAGATCTTGCAGCCCGGATCTCCCCAGGGCGGCGCCACGACACACGCTGACCGCGCCCAGCGCGAGGCGCTCGGCCTGCCGGACGAACCCCGAGCCGGTGAGCGACCGCTGGAGATCCAAGCGTACGAGAGGCTTTGCGTGCCCGCGTCGGCGGCCCAATGGGCGGCTGAAGACGATCGGCGGCCCTTCGTCGGCGCGCTGACGCTCCAGTTGCCCACCGACACCGACGACGAGGTGCTGTCGTGGACCGCTGCTGGACCGCCGCCGGTGTACTTCGGCTTCGGCAGCACGCCGGTGGCGGCACCGGCTGACACGATCGCCGTGATCGGTGCAGCGTGTTCGCGGGTCGGCGCTCGCGCCTTGATATGCATGGGCACGAAGGACTTTAGCGGTGTCCCGAATGTGGAGAACGTCAAGGTCGTGCTCGAGGTGAACCATGCGGCCGTATTCCCGGCCTGCTGCGCCGTCGTTCACCACGGCGGCGCCGGTACCACGGCAGCCGGCCTGCGCGCTGGAACTCCGACGTTGATCCTCTGGAACGGGCTCGATCAGCCGATGTGGGCGGCGGCCATCGAATACCTCGAAGTCGGCTTCGGACGGCGCTTTTCGGACAGCACCCTGGATTCGCTGACCGCCGACCTGCACCGGATCCTCTCTCCGCAATACGCCGCGCGGGCCCGTACTGTCGCGACGCAAGTGACCGCACCTGCCGAAAGCCTCACCAGGGCAGCTGATTTACTCGAAGAGGTCGCCAGCCGGGGGACCAGCGGTTGATCGGCTCTCAGCCCGAAGATCCGCGTCGCACCTGCCGCACCCGCCGGTTGTCAATGGCGTCGATCGTCAAAACCCGGCTACGAATCCGCCACTCCGTCTCGACGTACTGATATTCGTCGTCGTATCGCAGATGCCACGTCACGTCGCGGAGCTGTTCCCCGTCTCCAGTCTCGGTCACAGCGTGCTGATCCCCGCCTGGGTCGGCGGGTCGTGGCAGCGCGACCTGGATGTCAGGCCTGGCCACCGCAACGGGAATGCCAGGGAATCCCGCACCGCTGCCGGCATCCAGCATCCGAGTTCCAGTCAGGTACGGGACCACGGAGAGGCAGTCAAGCAAATGACCGCTGACCATTCTCCCTACGTCTCGTATGGCGGTGAGGTTATATATCTGGTTCCATTTCTCCAGGAGCGCGAGGTACTGAAGGAGCTTGCTTCTGTCGCCGCGACCCAGTGCAAGACCCAGTTCTACGGCGCCTTCTTCGAGGCGCCGGCCTAACTCGGCTTGCGCTGGCCCCGCCGCCAGCGTCGTCATGCGGCCGATCTTTCCGGAGCGC
>Ga0137412_10001020_pt1 | contig 21060 bp, 20 predicted proteins | sample CZODoug2_1_16fun_FD_122160 | JGI IMG/M metagenome (GOLD analysis project Ga0137412, IMG submission 122160) | Vadose zone soil fungal communities from Angelo Coast Range Reserve, California, USA - CZODoug2_1_16fungal (Hybrid Assembly) | ecosystem: Environmental > Terrestrial > Soil > Vadose zone... | reverse complement strand
TTCGGCCTTTCTGAACCGGGAGTGCAGACAGTTCGTCGCGCACATAGAGTCCAGCCGGTCACGGCAGTTCAGAGCGAATACTCACTCTGGTGGAGACGTCCTGAAGAGGAACTGTTGCCGGCCCTCGAAGAACTCGGGATCGGATTCGTTCCATTCAGTCCTCTTGGCAAGGGCTTCCTCACGGGCAAGATCGACGAAACTACGAAGTTCGATAGCACCGATTTCCGCAACATCGTCCCTCGCTTTACTCCTGAGGCTCGAAAAGCGAATCAGGCGCTGGTTGAATTGCTGAGCAAAATCGCAGAACGAAAAAAGGCAACACTTGCTCAGATAGCCCTCGCTTGGCTGCTGGCCCAGAAACCATGGATCGTTCCCATTCCGGGGACAACCAAGCTTCACCGCCTGGAAGAGAACCTTGGAGCGGTTTCTATTCAACTCACACCCGACGATCTCCGTGAAATCGATAGCGCCTCTTCAGAGATCAAGGTGGAAGGGGCGCGGTATCCGGAACGACTGGAGCAATTGACCGGTCGTTGAGCGATCAGCCTCATAAGAGGGAGAGTTGCACATGGCAGCGCCAAACGATGCTCTAAAAGATCGCCTCTCCCGATATCGCGAAATCACGATCACTGTGACCGGCAGAAAGTCAGGACGCACCATTTCAATCCCGGTCTGGTTCGTATTCGAGGACGACAAACTCTACCTCCTGCCCGTGCAGGGCTCGGATACACAGTGGTACAAGAACGTGCTCAGGAACCCGTTGCTTCGGATCGATGCGCGCGGCGCACAGGCTGAAGTTCAGGCCGTCCCTGTCAAGGACGCCGCACAACTGAAGTCTGTGGTCGAGAAATTCCGTGACAAATACGGAGCCAGCGACGTGAAGAAGTACTATTCAAAGTTCGACGTTGCCGTTATCGCTCAGATCCCGTGATGGTGCGTCCCGGCGGGGGAGGTAAGTGTTGCAATCAAGCGATTGCCATACCATCCGGTCAATGGTGGCCCGGAATCGACCTCGCTACCGGGGCAACGGCTCACGGCCGGTCAATATTGCACAGTATTCTGTCCTGTGACCACGCAAAATGATGGCTAGAGGCTATTGACATGGAAACGAAACAGGAATGTCGCGAATCTCAGGAAGACCGCGAATCTCAAAAACTTGTGGATCGCATCGAGAAAAAGCAGGCGTCTCAAGAAGCCGCCAGAGCGGAAACCAAGAGGACCATCGACGATTAGGCTAGAAAAATAGGCAGTTAGCCACCTGGATCGTAAGTGAGATGGCGATTTTCCAACAATAACCCACTTACTTTTGCGCAGCGCCCGAATCCCGCTTCTGCCCAAACTACTAGTCTGCAGGGTGAGGCGTGGGGTCGTTCGGGTCGTAGCGGTAGGCGTCGGGCTCCGATTCACCGGGAAGGTCGGTGGACAACGCTCCGTCGGGCCGTAGGTAGAAGCGGCGATCGGGATAGCCTGGCGGAGGCCAGGTTTCGAAGCCGCGCCACGCTTCCTCGCCCATCACGTACAGCAGCACCGGCGCGCGGGGCGGCGGCTGCTCACCGCGTCCGTGGGCGAGCGCGAACTCGATCGACTCCCGTACCGCTACCGGGTCCATCGACGTGTGCTTCCATGGACCGATCGTCAGGCGCGGCGTGCGTCCCGCGTCCTGCAGAACCCGGAAGTCCCGAAGCTGGCCGGGCAGGAAGACGTCGTACCAGCCCCCGATCGAGAGGACCGGCACGGTCACCTTCGCCACCCGGTGGCTCTGGTCGAAGCCCGCCCAACGTGGCGAATCCGCGTCGTGGGCGAGGACGTCCTGGACGTAGTCGATGCGGTTCCCGGTGGCCGCCGCGTCGGCCTGCCCGAGCGGAAGCGTGTTCAACACGCGGGCGTTCCTGCGGCCCGAAACGAGTTGTCGCAGAAGCGCCAAGCGGCGTTCCTGACCGGCCATCTGGATGCCCCACGAAACCGGTGTCTCCAGCGATAGCCCGTCCTTGCGCAGGAACTCCAGTGTCAACGCGGACTCGGTCACGTGCGGAACCATCGCCTTGACCTGCGGCGGCAAGCTGTCGGCGACCGCCCACTGCACGTAGCCGAGGTAGCTCGGGCCCATCAGCACGACGGATTCGTCGAACCACGGCTGTTTCACCACCCAGTCCAGCGTCGCCAAGCCGTCCTCGCGCTCCTGGCGCATCGGGTCGAAGATGCCGCCGGACCCGAACGTGCCGCGGGCGCTCTGAATCAGTACCTGGAATCCGCGCTCGGCCATCAACCGGCCCAACATGATGCCCAACATTCCCCGACGGCCGTACGGCGATCGATACAAGACGGTGGGCAACGTGCTGGATGACGTGCCCCCGGCGCGCGGCGCCCACCTGTCGGCCAGCAGCACGGTCCCGTCCGGCATCGGTACCCGAAGATCGCGCTGGACGACGACGTCGCGGGTGATCGGCGGCGGTGCCTTGAGCACGCGTTCGACGAGGTGGCTGATCGGGTTCACCGCACCACGCTACGTGCTAGTCGCGGGTGAACACCGTCTTGCTCGTCATCGTCGGCCAGACCTCGGCCGCGTCGTCCCAAGGCACCACCCTGTCCACGGCAGGCGCGAGATCGCAACCCGCGCTGATTGATTCGAGGATGCCGGGAATCACGGTGCGGGCGTTCACCCTGCCGGTGACGAATCGCACTCCCCTGGTGTACATCGCGAGCAACGGTAGCTCGACCGGTTGGACGAAGAGACCGGTGTCGGTGCAGACGCCATCGGGCCAGGTGGCGCGCAGCGTCGCAGTCAGCACCTCCGGCTCGGCCGACGTGTGCACCGTGACGGGGTACGGCTCCCACGATCGATCGGGTTTCGGTCGGTCGTGGACGGTCGCCCCGAGTTTCTCGGCGGCCGCCAGCCGCTGTGGATCGGTGTCGACGTAGTCGACGTGCGCACCCATTGCCGAGGCGAATGCCGCAGCGTAGAGGCCGATCGAACGCCGTCCAACGATCAGCACCCTTCGCTCGCCGGGATCGAGGCCCGCCAGCTCCGACTGGTACGGCCCGACGGTGCGCCAGCCGTCGGGAATGTTGTCGGACAGCGAGGCCACCGTCACGGGGTCGACGCCGTTGGGCAGCGGGATCAGCATCGAGTCGGCGTAGGGCACCGACACCAGATCGGCGAGGAAGCCGCCGCCGTCGAGTCCGGCGATGGGCGCCATCCCGTACATCGCCATCAGCGGCAGCGACGCGCAGGAGCCCGTCACACCACGCCGACAGGCCGAGCACGTTCCGCAGTTGATCTGGAACGGCACGATGACCCGGTCGCCGACCTTCACCGACGTGACGTCGTCGCCAACGGCGACCACCTCGCCCACCCCCTCGTGCCCGACGGCGTGGCCGGGCGCCATCGGCAGTAGCCCCTCCGAGACCGCGACGTCGAGATCGCAGCACGCCACCGCCACCGGTCGGACCAGCGCCTGCTTGGGCGTCGAGATCTCCAGGTCGGGTACCTCGCGCCACGCGTACTCGCCGGGAGCTTCGAACATCAACTGCCGCATGGTGGCGACCCTTCTTTAGAGACCGTTCAAGTATTGTTGAGTGATCTTTCTAGTATTGTCAAGACGTGCCCCGCCCTGATCGCAGCCGCGTCGCGCTCATCGAGAGCGCGGCGACCCTGTTCCGCCGACAGGGCTACGCGGCGACCGGCATCAACCAGATCCTGGCGGCTGCCGACGTCAAGGCAGGGTCGCTCTACCACCACTTCCCTGACGGCAAGGCCGAACTCGCGGCGGCCGTGGTCGACGGCGCCGGTGGCGACATCACGCGACTCCTGCGCTCCGTCCTCGCCTCCGAACGTCCGGCCGCCGACATCGTCGCGACGTGGATCGACATCCTGATCGCCGGCCTCGACGGCGACCCCCGTGACGGCTGCCCGATCGAACCCATCGCCACCGAATCCGTGCACGCCAGCGCGCCGGTGCGCGCTGCAGCGGCGGGGGCGTTCGCAGGCTGGTGCGCCGCCGTCGCCGACCGGCTGATCAGGGACGGCTGGCCCGACGACGAAGCCAGGCAGACCGCTCAGGCGGTGATCGCGCTCATCGAAGGGGCGCTGATCCTGTCGCGCATTGCGGGCGATCGGTCAGCGCTGGACGCCGCCAAGGTCGGCGCGCGCACTCTGCTGAAATCCGCGTAACCGACTATTTGCAGGCTTCAGCGATCTTGACGTTGGCGGCGTCGGCTGCCTTCAGACGTGCCGCCTGGGCCGGATCGGAGTTCTGCAAGCCCACGATCGAGCCAGCCCCGATGTCCAGCAGCTCGTTGGCGAACTCGCGGACCGAGTCAGCCAGGTCGGATGGGGTCGCCGGATCCAACCGGGCCAAGAGGTACTGCCCGCCGTTCGAAAGCGACAACCTGGCGTTGGCGGCCACCGCGAGAGACCCGGTGACGTCACCCTCGCCGCCAGGAATGGGCAGGTTGGTGTTGAGCGAAACACCCCTGCGCACCACGTCGGCTGCTGCGCAGATCTTCGCCTTGGCGTCGGATTGTTGAGCCGCCGTGTAGGTCGGCGCCGCTGGCTCCTTGGCGGGCCGGAACGCGGCCCACGCGGCAAGCCCGACCGCGATCAGGGCAAGGATCACGGCCACGATCGGCAGCAGGCTCGCCGCCCGCGAATCGCCTGCATGACGGCTTGAAGAGGAATCGCTCGAAGACATGGGCTGATCCTAGCCACCCCGCCTGCCGAAATGGCCGAGGCAACGTTTGCTCGAGTGTCCGAGAATCGCGCTAGACGTCCAGGCCGACGTCGAGCACCCGCACCGAGTGGGTCAGCGCACCGACGGCCAGGAAGTCGACACCGGTGCCCGCGTACTCGGCCGCGGTGTCCAGCGACAGGCCACCCGAGGACTCCAACTGGGTGTCTGGCGACCGCGAGTCGCGGCGCTGCACCGCGATCTGGGTCTGCCACACCGGAAAGTTGTCCAGCAGGATGAGCGGCCGCTCTCCCAGGTTCTCGCCGAGCACGGCGTCCAGTTGCTCCAGTGAATCCACCTCAACCTCGCAGGGCAGGTCGGGCGCGGCGGCCCGCACCGCGCGCAGCGCCTCGAGCACGCCACCCGCTGCGGCGACGTGGTTGTCCTTGATCAACGTCGCGTCGCCGAGACCCATCCGGTGATTCACCCCGCCACCCACGCGTACCGCATACTTCTGCAGCACCCGCAGACCGGGCAGCGTCTTGCGGGTGTCGCGGATCTTGGCGTTGGTACCCTCCACGGCGGCGACCCAGGCGGCGGTGGTCGTCGCGATGCCGCTCAGGTGACACACCAGGTTGAGCATCGTCCGCTCGGCCGTCAGTAGCCCACGGGTGTGGGCCTCGACCGTCAACAGGGCATCGCCGGCATCCAGGCGGGCGCCGTCTTCGACCCGTCCGGTGACGCGGTAGCCGTCGGCACCGAGTACCTCGTCGAGTACCAGCAGGGCGATGTCCACCCCGGCAGCCACACCGGGTTCGCGCGTCACCATCGCCGCCGTCGTCGTCGCGTCGGCGGGCACGGTGGCCAGGGTGGTCACGTCGGGCCCGAAGCGCAGATCCTCGTCGAGCGCGCGTGAGATCGTCGCCTTGGCCTCGATCAGTACCTCGTCGGAGAGAGCCATCAACTGCACACCACCTCGGGTCGGGCGACGGTGCTGACCGCCATCTCGGGACCGGTATCCGGGTAGTCGGACCGGTGATGACACCCGCGGGACTCGGTTCGCTCCAGCGCGGCGGCGACCACGGCCCCCGCCGTCGCCGTCAGTGCCGCGTCCTCAAGCGTCGTGCGGTTTCGCTGCGCCAGCACGGGAGCTTCGGCCAGCAGATCGGCGAGGCTGCGGAGCCCGTCGGCATCGCGCACGACCGACGCATGGTTGCTCATCGCGCGTTGCAAGTCCTTGCGGGCCAACGCAACCCGATCGACGGGATCGGGTTCACCTCCGCGCGGCGGTCCCGCGGCCACGGCGTGGCCAGCTGCGGCCACACCCGCGCGGCGGCCCACCACGAGGCCTTCGAGCAGGCTGTTGGACGCGAGGCGGTTGGCGCCATGCATGCCGGTGCGCGCGACCTCGCCCGCCGCGAACAGTCCGGACAACTCGGTCCGCCCGTGCACGTCGGTGACGACGCCACCGCAGCTGTAATGGGCACCGGGTACGACGGGAATCAGTTGCCGGGTCGGATCGATGCCCGCAGCCAGGCAGGCCGCGGTCACGGTCGGAAAGCGCTTGGCGAAGCCGGCGATGGCCCGCGCGTCGAGATAGACGCAAGGGTCGCTGGTTTGGGTCAGCCGTGCGTCGATCGCCGCGGCCACCACGTCGCGAGGCGCGAGGTCACCCATCGGGTGAACCCCCGCGGTGACCGAATCACCGTGCGCGTCGACGAGGGTCGCACCCTCGCCGCGGATCGCCTCGGTGATCAGCGGACGCCTTCCGCCTGCCTGACCGTCGAAGAGCATCGTGGGGTGGAACTGGACGAACTCGACATCGCTCACCGCGACGCCTGCCCACAGCGCCAGCGCGATGCCGTCGCCGGTGGAGCCCTCCGGGTTGGTGGTCGCGGAGTACAGGTGGCCGAGGCCGCCGGTCGCCAGGATCACCGAGGGGGCGTGCACGATGCCGAGCCCGTCGTCGTTGCGCACCAGTACCCCGGTCACCGCCCCGTCGCGGTGCAGCACCTGCAGCGCAACGTGATTGCGCCGGATGTCCAGCGTCGCTGCGGCGCGGTCCAGCGCCCGCTGCACCTCCGCCCCGGTGGCGTCGCCGCCGGCGTGGATGATCCGGCGCCGGGAGTGGCCGCCCTCGCGGGTCAGCGACCACTCGCCGGGTGCCGATTCGTCGAAACGCGCTCCGTCACTGACCAATTCGGCCACCGCGTCGTAGCCGTCGGCGACGATCGATGTCACCGCCTCGGGATCGCACAGCCCCGCGCCAGCGGCCAGCGTGTCGGCGACGTGCGCCTCGATGCTGTCGTCGGTGCGCGGCAGGACGACCGCGATGCCGCCCTGCGCGTAATAGGTAGCGGTCGCCCCTTCCTTTTCCGAGGCCTTGCTCAGCACCACCACCCGCCGACCCCTGCGGTGTGCGGCGAGCGCAGCGACCAGACCCGCGACCCCCGTGCCGATCACGACGACGTCGGCGCGCAGTTGCCACGCCGTGTGCCGACCGCAGGCGATGCCCGGGGTCATTCTCCGCCGCCGGGCTGGCCGATCTCGATCATCCGCTGCACGCTAAGACGAGCCGCTGCTGCAACATCCAAGTCCACGTGCACTTCGTCGGCGCCTTCGACGAGGCAGCGCAGCAGTGCGGCGGGCGTGATCATCTTCATGAACTTGCACGACGCCCGGTCGTTGACGGCGCGGAAGTCGACTTCTGGTGCGGCACGGCGCAACTGGTGCAGCATGCCGACCTCGGTGGCAACCAGGACCTCGCGCGCCTTGGTCTGCCGTGCGGCGTCGAGCATGCCGCCCGTCGACAGAATCTTCACCCGGTCGTCGGGGAACGCACCCTCGCCTGCCAGGTACAGAGCCGAAGTGGCGCAACCACATTCGGGGTGCACGAAGAGTTCGGCGTCGGGGTGTGCGCGGGCCTGGTCGGCGAGTTCGTCGCCGTTGATCCCGGCGTGCACATGGCATTCGCCGGCCCACACGTGGACGTTCTTGCGCCCGGTGATCCGGCGGACGTGCGCACCGAGGAACTGGTCGGGGCAGAACAGCACCTCGCGGTCCTCGGGGATGGAGGCCACGACCTCGACCGCGTTGGACGACGTGCAGCAGATGTCGGTGAGCGCCTTCACCGCTGCCGTGGTGTTGACGTAGGACACGACGACGGCGTCGGGGAACTCGTCCTTCCACGCTCGCAAGTCGTCGGCGGTGATCGAGTCGGCCAGCGAGCAGCCCGCCCGCTGGTCGGGGATCAGGACCGTCTTCTCCGGGCTCAGGATCTTGGCGGTCTCGGCCATGAAGTGCACGCCGCAGAACACGATGGTTTCCTCGGGCGCCTCGGCAGCTATCCGCGAGAGGGCGAGCGAGTCACCGACGTGATCGGCGATGTCCTGGATGGCCGGCAGCTGGTAGTTGTGCGCGAGCAACGTCGCATTGCGCTGCTTGGCGAGCTTGCGGACCTCGTCGGCCCACTCCTCGTCGGCGATGACGCCGCCGTATCCGCCGGGGCCGTTCGTGATCTGAGCGGTCCAGCCGCCCCGGGACTCCGCGGTGAGGTCCAATACCGTCATGGCCGTCTCCTTTGATCCTGACGGGGTTTTCGACTTATGATCGAAAACATGCCCAATGGTAGCACTGCCCACGAAGTGCTCGCCGTCGTCTTCCAGGTTCGACACCTGGCGACGCGAAACCCGCAGCTCAGCGTGCTGCTGTGGGAACGAGCGATGGATCCACAGCGAGGCACGTGGTCGCTGCCCGGCGGCCAGCTGCGTCACGACGAGGACATGGTGAGTTCAGTTCGGCGTCAACTCGCCGAGAAGGTCGACCTGCGTGAGTTGACTCACCTCGAGCAGCTCGCGGTGTTCTCCGATCCCACTCGGGTGCCGGGCGTCCGCACCATCGCGTCGACATTCCTCGGCCTGGTGCCCTCCCCCGCCACCCCGGAACTGCCATCGGACACCCGCTGGCATCCGGTCAGCGCGCTGCCGCCCATGGCGTTCGACCACAAGACGATGATCGCCAACGCCCATACCCGACTGGTCGCAAAACTGTCCTACACGAACATCGGATTCGCGCTGGCACCAAGGGAATTCGTGCTCTCCACCCTCCGCGACGTGTACGGAGCCGCGCTCGGCTACCAGGTCGACGCCACCAACCTGCAACGTGTGCTGGTCAGGCGCGGTGTGATCACCCCGACCGGAACGACGGCCAAGTCGGGTCGGGCCGGTGGCAGGCCCGCCGCGCAGTACCGCTTCACCGAGTCGCAGTACCGGGTCACCGACGAGTTCGCCGCCCTGCGCCCGCCTGGGTGAGTCGACTGGCTTCTTAATGCCTCCTTAAGGAATACTGCGCGGATGGACTTGGGCAGCGCGGCTCCGGCAACTGGCGCCGAATGGATCGGGCAGCCACCACACGAAGACTTCCAACGTGGAGTCCGCCCGCAGCTACCGACCGATGATCCGTTCTACGACCCGCCCGCCGGCTTTCAGCACGCCAATCCCGGCACGGTGTTGCGCAGCCGCGACGTCGAGCTGGCCTTTCTCGGGCTGATCCCGCAACGCGTCAAGGCCACCCAGCTGCTCTATCGGACCACCGACATGCACGACCGCCCGGAAGCCGCGGCCACCACGGTCATCGTGCCTGGCGAGCGCGGCCCGGAGGCCGTCTGTCCCGTGATCTCGTATCAGTGCGCGATCGACGCCGTGACGTCGCGCTGCTTCCCGTCCTATGCGCTGCGGCGCCGTGCGATGGCGCCCGGCGCCGTCGCACAGTTCGAGTTCCTGCTGATCGCGGCCGCCGTTGCCGAGGGCTGGGCGGTCTCGGTGCCCGACCACGAGGGTCGCCTCGGAATGTGGGGCGCCCCTTACGAACCCGGCTATCACGTGCTCGACGGACTGCGCGCAGCGCTGAGCTCTGAGCGCCTCGGGCTGTCACCGAGCGCGCCGATCGGGCTCTGGGGCTACTCCGGCGGTGGGCTGGCCAGTGCCTGGGCCGCCGAGATGAGCGGCACCTACGCGCCGGAACTCAACATCGTCGGCGCCGTGCTCGGTTCCCCCGTCGGCGACCTCGGCCACACCTTCCGGCGACTCAACGGCACCCTCATGTCCGGGCTGCCCGCCCTGGTGGTCGCCGCACTGGCCGACATCTACCCCGAGCTCGACCGCGTCATCCAGGAGCACGCCACCGAAGAGGGCAAGGCCCTGCTGAAGCGGCTGCACCAGATGACCACCGCCGAGGCGGTCATCAGGATGGCTCGGAAGAACATCGGCGACATGCTCGACCAGCCACTCGATCAGATCCTCGACACCCCAGAAGTTCGGCACGTCTTCGAGGACATCAAGCTGGGCGCCGCGGTGCCCACCCCACCGGTGCTGATCGTTCAGGCGGTGCACGACCAGCTGATCTCGGTCGAGGACATCGACGCCCTCGTCGACGCGTACTCGGCAGGCGGCGCGGACGTCACCTACCACCGCGACATGCTCAGCGAACACCTGCTGCTGCATCCGTTGTCCGCCCCAATGACGTTGCGGTGGTTGCGGGATCGCTTCGCAGGCCGCCCGCTCTCCGAGCACCGCCTTCGCACCAAGTGGCCGACGCTGCTGAACCCCTCGACCTACGCGGGCATGCTGCGGTTGGGTCTGATCACCGCGAAGGTGCTGACGGGTCGACGGGTGGGCCGTCAGCCACTGTCGACACTGGACCACTAACCGGCGTCGGATCGACGAACTGCGCCGGATCAACGGCCCGCACCGACACGATCGGTGGCCAGGCGCCCAGATCGTCGCGCTTCGTGGCGAGGGCGCACAGCGCGAAGATGAGCGCTGCCACCCCGGCGGGCAGCAGGATCGTCATCGCGATCTCCAACGGCGAGTGCCCGAAGAACACCGCGGGCGCCTCGATGACGTAGTGCACGCGGTGCTCGGGTGTCACCGGAGCGGCAGCGAGGTCGATGACGCCATAACGCCACCGCACCAGCGCCGCACCGACACCCGTCGCCGCGCCAGCCGCAGCCATCCCACCGACCGCAAGCGCGCCGACCATGCCTGGGCCACGGTGCGCCCGCCACTGCCACGCCAGCGTGGACGCGACCACCGCGACCGCGCCGAGCATGGCCACCATCAGGAACGCACCGAGGAAGAGGTGGTCGGACTCATCACCGAGGTAGCCGCGGATCCGGTCACCGCTACGGGTCAACGCGACGACGGCCTGGATCGGCGGCGCCAGCCAGGCCCACACCGCACCGACGACGACACCCGCTACCAGCAGTCCGACGAACACGCGGATCACCGCGGTCCGGCGCGACACCCGCGACGGACTGACCTCGTCGAGCGGCATCTCCACCACGCTCATCTGACCACCCTGCTCTTCGCCCGAGAGGCTCATCGCCGCTCCTCGAGATCCTTCGAGTCCTGCACGCCGTGCCGCGAGCACTTCGCCTCCCAGCCGTCGGGCCGGACCTGAACGATCATCCTCCGGCCGCATTCCGCGCAGTACCGCGGCGGCTCCAGGCCTAGCTGGGCGGCCGCCGGGACCTCACCGCCTGCGGGTTCGCCGGTGTAGACGTTGAACGTCGGCGCCATCACTAGATCGTCGCGTTGAGCGCCTTGATCGGCATCTGCAGGTCGTCGAGCAGCTCGAGATCGGCCTCTGCGGGCCGTCCCAGCGTGGTCAGGTAATTGCCGACGATGACGGCGTTGATGCCGCCGAGGATGCCCTGCTTGGCGCCGAGGTCGCCGAGCGTGATCTCCCGGCCGCCGGCGAAGCGAAGCATGGTGCGGGGCAACGCCAGCCGGAAGGCGGCGACGGCCTTGAGCGCCTCGGCCGCGGGCAACACCTCGAGATCGCCGAACGGTGTGCCCGGCCGCGGGTTGAGGAAGTTCAGCGGCACCTCGTGCGGGTTCAGCTCGGCGAGGTTGGCCGCGAACTCGGCGCGCTGCTCCAGCGTCTCGCCCATGCCGAGGATGCCGCCGCAGCACACCTCCATGCCCGCGTCGCGGACCATGGCCAGCGTCTCCCAGCGCTCCTCCCACGTGTGGGTGGTCACCACGTTGGTGAAGAACGAGCGTGCCGTCTCCAGGTTGTGGTTGTAGCGGTGTACGCCCATCCCGGCGAGCCGGTCGACCTGCTCCTGGGTCAGCATGCCCAGCGAGCAGGCGATCTGGATGTCGACCTCGTTGCGGATGGCCTCGATACCGGCCGCGACTTGCGCCAGCAGTCGCTCGTCGGGGCCACGCACGGCGGCCACGATGCAGAACTCGGTGGCGCCGGACTTCGCGGTCTGCTTGGCGGCCTCCACCAGGCTCGGGATGTCGAGCCAGGCGCTGCGCACCGGTGAGGCGAAGAGTCCCGACTGCGAACAGAAGTGGCAGTCCTCGGGGCAACCGCCGGTCTTCAGGCTGATGATGCCCTCGACCTCGACCTCGGGCCCGCACCACTTCATGCGCACCTCGTGGGCCAGCGCCAGCAGCTCGTCGAGCTGGTCGTCGGGCAGTTGCAGCACCTGCAGGATCTGATCCTGGGTGAGCCCCTCGCCACGCTCGAGCACCTGTTCCCGCGCCTGACCCAACACATCGGTGATCCCGGTGTCATCGACAGTCGACTGCGTCACTCGGTACTCCTCCCGCGATAAGAACTTGAACGGTGTTTAGGATACAGGTGTGCAACTGCACCGACACGACGTGGTCGCCAAGGCGACCCAGCTCCTCGACGACTACGGCATCGCCGATCTGACCATGCGCAGGCTCGCCCGCGAGCTGAACGTCAGCCCAGGCGCGCTGTACTGGCACTTCGCCGACAAGCAGGAACTGCTCGGCGCCGTCGCCGACCGGATCCTCTTGCCGGCGTCGGCCGTCGTCGAGGACGCGTCGTGGTCACGACGCGTGGTCGGTCTCGGCACGGCCTTGCGCGACGCCCTGCTGTCGTCGACCGATGGCGCCGAGCTGGTGTCCGCGAGCTTCGCCGCAGGCAAGTCGGTGCGGATGACCGAGATCCTGGCCGAGCTGACCGACGCCGCGACCGAGGGCGGGATCGACGCGTCGCACGCGGATCTCGCCGCCCGCACGGTGCTGTACTACGTGCTCGGCTTCACCGCCGACGAGCAGTCCCGGCTGCAGTGGGACGCGGCGGGTGCCCTGGTCGACGGTCAGTCCGTGCTGACGGCAAACCCCAACGCGCGGTTCGCCTTCGGGCTGAAGCTTCTCGTCGACGGGATCGCGGCCCACACCAGCATCGAAGTGAACGCTTTGCAGGAGAACTTCGAGTAGGCGCCTGCAAGGTGTGTTTCAGTGACGGCAGGTTTGTCGGACACCTGGACTAGCGTCGCAAGCGTGATCACGGTCGACGACGTGCGGCGCATCACCGCGTCACTGCCCCGGGCCTACGAGGTCGTGGTGCGCGACCAGATCAAGTTCCGCGTTGGCCGAATCGTCTTCGTCGCGTTCTCGCGCGACGAGACGGTGATGGGCGTCGGCTTCCCCAAGGAGGAACGGGAGGCGATGGTGGCCGCGGAGCCCGACAAGTTCATGCTCCCGCGCCCGTCGGACATGCGATACAACTGGATTCACGTGCGACTGGATGCCATCGACCTGGACGAACTGCGCGAGCTCGTCATCGACGGCTGGCGGATGTGTGTACCGAAAAGCGTTGCTGCACAGATCAACTGATCATATACTCCAGCTTTTCGTTGCCATCCCAGCGGCGCAGGCCGACGATACTGCCGACCAACTGCAGCGGCTCCCCAACGACCCGAAGGGCCCGACCCACCTGGTCGGGATCGACGCGTCGTGCCATCGTCACGTGCGGGGTCCAACGATCTGGAAGGACGTTCGCCATCGGGCCTGGGAACAGGTGCGGCAGGCACAGCCGGTGCACCTCGGCGTGCACATCCATCAGCTCCGCCGATGGCACCACCAGCCGCGCGAGCACCGCCGTGGACCGTCCGAACAGCAACGGCGCACCGATCCGGCACGGGAACGGAAACCGGCTCGAAAGCGCGGCCAACGAGGCGTCCACCTCGGCATCGATGCGCTCGGCGACGGTCAGCGTCGTATGCGGCCTGCTGGCAGGCGCCTGACTCCGGATTCCGACATCCGCCAGGTCGGCCCAGACGTGCCGGATCGCCGCCTCGGTGTCCTGGTCGAAGACCAGCTCGACGGAGTGGACCATCTCACCCGACCAGGCTCGCGACCCACTGCGAGTCGAATGCGGAGGCGCTGATCGACTCGAAATCGGCCGCGCTGCAAGAACCCGCTCCGGCTGGCATCGCCGCCCGCACGCTCGCGATCCGGTCCAGCGCCTCCCGGTTGGAGGTCTCGGCGACGCCAGGATCCGTCGGCCAGCTGCCGATGATCACACCGGCACACCGAACATTCTGCGTGGCAAGCGATTCCACCGTCAGCGCGGTGTGGTTGAGCGTGCCGAGGCCCGGCGCGACGACGACGAGGACGGCCGCACCGAGATCCACGGCGAGGTCGCGCAACGTCACCCCGTCCGCGCCGAGTTCCACCAGCAGACCGCCTGCGCCCTCGACCACGGTGAGCCTGCCCGGCGCATCCATCCCGCGGATGAGCGAGACGAGTTCGGCGCGCGTCGGCAACGCCATTCCCGCTCGCTCCGCGGCAGCCAGTGGCGCCAGCGGCTCGGGGTAGCGCCACCCGGACACCAGCTCGCTCACGCCAGCGAGTCGCGCCACCTCGGCGAGGTCGTCGTCGCCGTCAACCTCGCCGGTCTGCACCGGTTTGCACACCGCGACGTCGAGGCCTGCCAACCGGGCATGGCAGGCCAGCGCGGCGGTGGCGACGGTCTTTCCGACGCCGGTGTCGGTGCCGGTGACGACGAGAACCGTCACTGGCGTGGTTCGATGTCGCCGCCGGGGCGGCTCCGGCCTGCTGCGAGGACCTCGGTCAGCACCCGTCCCGCCAAGGCCAAGTCGTCGTCATCGAGGGAGGCACGGGCGGTCAGCCGCAGCCGCGACGTCCCGACGGGCACACTCGGCGGCCGGAAGCACCCGACCCGCACACCCCGATCGAGACAACCGGTCGCCGCGGCCAGGGCCACCTCCGGCGCACCGAGGACCACCGAGACCACTGCCGAGTCGGGCACCTCGTCGACACCGCACACCCGCGCGAGCGTCGCCGCGTGCCGCAGCACCTCGGCCGCCCGCTCTGGTTCGGCGATCAGTACGCCGAGCGCTGCCAGGGCCGCGCCGACGGCAGCAGGCGCAAGGCCGGTGTCGAAGATGAACGGGCGCGCCGCGTCGATCAGGTGATCGCGCACCGCCGCCGGGCCGAGCACCATGCCGCCCTGGCTGCCGAGGGCCTTGGACAGCGTCGTCGTCATCACCACGTCGGGCGCGCCGGCCAGACCGACCTCGTGCAGCAGGCCGCGGCCGCCGTCGCCCCGCACGCCGAGGCCGTGCGCCTCGTCGACGATGAGCAGCGCGCCGTGCCGTCGGCACACGTCGTGCAGCGCCCGCAGCGGAGCCAGCACGCCGTCGGCGCTGAACACCGAGTCGGTGACGACGACCGCGCGGGCTTCGTCACGGGCGCTCAGTGCGGCGTCGACGGCATCGACGTCGCGGTGCGGTGTGACGACGACGCGGGCCCGCGACAACCGGCAGGCGTCGACCAGCGAGGCGTGCGTCAGCGCGTCCGACACCAGCAGCGAGCCCGCGCCGGACAACGCCACCACGGCGCCGAGGTTCGCGGTGTAGCCCGAGGAGAAGACCAGGCCGGACTCGGCGCCGACGAAGTCGGCAAGCGCCGACTCGAAGTTCTCGTGCAGTTCGGTGTTCCCGGTGACCAGGCGCGACCCCGTCGACCCCGCGCCCCAGGTGCGCAGTGCGTCGACGCCGCCCTCGATGACGGCGGGGTGCTGGGACAGCCCCAGATAGTCGTTGGACGCCAGGTCGAGTTCGGCGGCGACGGCGGGCCTGGTCCGCAGGGAACGCCGCAGACCGGCGGCGCGGCGCTGGCTCTCGACGTCGTCGAGCCAGGCCAGCGGGGACAGATCGACGCGTGTCACCGGTGCTCCCTCTCAAAAACGACAATTGAACACGCCGGCGAGCCGGCAATTGAACACCGTTCAGGTTAGTGCACGCGCCACGCCGACCATCGCGGAGGTGATCCGACCGACCTCGTCGGGCGTACACACGTACGGCGGCATGGCGTAGACGAGGTTGCGGAACGGGCGCAGCCACACCCGGTGCTGCAGCGCCGTCGCCGTCGCCACCGCCATGTCGACGGGCCGTTCCATCTCGATGACCCCGATCCCGCCGAGCACGCGGACGTCGGCAACGCCGGGCATCGAGCGCGCCGGTGTCAAGCCGTCGGTGAGGCCCGCCTCGATCGTGCCGACCGTGGATCGCCAGTCCTGGCCGAGCAGCAGTTCGATCGATGCCACCGACACCGCGCACGCCAACGCGTTGGCCATGAAGGTGGGCCCGTGCATCAGCGCACCCGATTCGCCGGTGCTGATCGTGGTCGCGACCTCGGCGCTGCACAGCGTCGCCGCGAGCGTGACGTAACCGCCCGTCATCGCCTTGCCGACGCACATGATGTCAGGGCTCACCCCGGCGTGGTCGGCGGCGAACAACGCACCGGTGCGGCCGAAGCCGGTGGCGATCTCGTCGAAGATCAGCAGCACGTCGTGCCGCGTACAGGCGGCCCGCAGGTCCGACAGATAGCGCGGATCGTGGAACCGCATGCCGCCCGCGCCCTGCACCACGGGCTCGACGATGACGGCGGCGAGTTCGTCGGCGTGTTCGGCGAGCTGGCGCTCGAACGCCGCGCTGTAGGCCGGGTCGTAGACACTCGGCACCTGCGGCGCGAACACCTGGTGGGCCAACACGTCGGTCCAGATGGAGTGCATTCCGCCGTCCGGGTCGCACACGCTCATCGGGGTGAAGGTGTCGCCGTGGTATCCCCCGCGCCAGGTCATCAACCGGTGCTTGCCGTCGCGGCCCCTGCTGCGCTGGTACTGCAGCGCCATCTTGACCGCCACCTCGACGGACACCGAGCCGGAGTCGCTGAAGAACACGGTGTCCAGGCCGTCCGGGGTGATCTGCACCAGCAGCTGCGCCAGCCGCGCCGCGGGCTCGTGGGTGAGCCCGCCGAACATGACGTGATTCATCCGGGCCAGCTGTCCGGTGAGCGCGGCGTCCAGCGTCGGGTTGCCGTGGCCGTGGATGGCCGTCCACCACGAACTCATCGCATCGATCACCTCGACGGGATGGTCGCCGTCACGGGCCGGGTCGATGACCGTCAGCCAGGCGCCGCGCGCACCGACGGCCACTACCGGCGGCAGGGCGTCGGCGCCGATCGCGCTGTAGGGATGCCACACGTGGGCGGCGTCGATCGCTCTGATCTCAGCGGGCGTCAACGCAGGCACGTGTTCATCCTCTCTTCGCGCGAGCGCTCATTGCAAAACGCGAACGGTCCGCGCGTTAGGTAGATTGACCGTCGACCATGATGACCCTCGCCCCACCCCGGTCGGCGTCCTCCGCCGGTACCGGTCCACCGCCTAGCGCCGTCATGGGCACCCGCAAGTCGGGTTTCTATCGGCACGATCTCGACGGCCTCCGTGGCGTCGCGATCGCGCTCGTCGCCATGTTCCACATCTGGTTCGGTCGCGTCTCCGGTGGCGTCGACGTCTTCCTTGCCCTCTCCGGTTTCTTCTTCGGCGGACGCCTGTTGCGCGCGGCGCTGACACCGACCGCGTCGCTGGCCCCCTGGCCCGAAGTGATGCGGCTGGTTCGACGGCTGCTGCCCGCGCTGGTGGTCGTGCTCGCGGCCGCCGCGGTGCTGACGATCATCGTGCAGCCCGAGACCCGCTGGGAAACGTTCGCCGACCAGAGCCTCGCCAGCCTCGGCTACTACCAGAACTGGGAGTTGGCAAGCACCGCATCGGATTACCTACGCGCAGGTGAGGCCGTCAGCCCACTGCAGCACATCTGGTCGATGTCGGTGCAGGGCCAGTTCTACATCGCGTTCCTGGTGCTGGTCTTCGGCTTCGCCGTGCTGTTTCGCCGCCGTCTCGGCAGGTACACCAGGCCCGCGCTGATCGTGCTGCTGAGCGCGCTGACGATCGCCTCGTTCTGGTACGCGATCATCGCCCACGACGCCGATCAGGCCACCGCGTACTACAACAGCTTCGCCCGCGGCTGGGAATTGCTGCTCGGCGCTCTGGTCGGCGCGCTCGTCCCGTACGTGAAGTGGCCGATGTGGTTGCGGACGACGGTGGCCTTCGTGGCATTGGCCGCGATCCTGTCGTGCGGCGCGCTCATCGACGGCGTCAAGGAGTTCCCAGGGCCGTGGGCGCTCGTCCCCGTCGGCGCGACGATCCTGTTCATCCTCAGCGGCGCCAACCGCGTGGCCGACCCGCACCTGAAAGGTCTTGACGGCCGGTTGCCCGCACCGAACCGGCTGCTGGCCACCGCACCGTTCGTGTCGCTCGGCGCGATGGCGTACTCGCTGTACCTGTGGCACTGGCCGCTGCTCATCTTCTGGCTGGCCTACAGCGGCCACTCCGAGGCCAACTTCGCCGACGGCGCGGGCATCCTGCTCGTCTCCGGCGTACTGGCCTGGCTCACGACCCGCTACGTCGAGAACCCCCTGCGCTACAAGGCATCTGTTTCCCCGGTCGCTTCGCTCGATCCAGCCTCCGCCACCGCCGCACGGCCCGCCCCCCCGAAGCGGGCCACCATCCCGCTGCGGGTGCGGCTGCGACGCCCCACCATCGTCCTTGGTTCGATCGTCACACTCCTGGGCGTCGCGCTCACCGCGACGTCCTTCACCTGGCGTGAGCACATGACGATTCAGCGGGCCAACGGCAAGGAGCTGGCCGGTCTTTCGTCGCGCGACTACCCCGGCGCCCGCGCCCTGATCAACAACTCCAAGGTGCCGAAGCTGCCGATGCGCCCGACGGTGCTCGAGGCCAAGGACGACCTACCGGAGAGCACCACCGACGGCTGCATCGGCGACTTCGACGACGTCGACGTGATCAACTGCACCTATGGCGACAAGACGGCAACCCGCACCATCGCGCTCGCAGGCGGTTCGCACGCCGAGCACTGGATCACCGCGCTCGATCTGCTCGGCAGGATGCATCACTTCAAGGTCACCACGTACCTGAAGATGGGGTGCCCGTTGACCACCGAGGAGAACCCTCTGGTGATGGGCGACAACCGCCCGTATCCCAACTGCCGCGAGTGGAACGGCAAGGTGATGCCCCGGCTGCTCTCCGACCACCCCGACTACGTCTTCACCACGTCGACCCGGCCGTGGAACATCAAGGACGGCGACGTGATGCCCGGCTTCTACATCGGCATCTGGCAGGAGTTCGCCGACGCCGGAATTCCGGTGCTGGCCATGCGGGACACGCCGTGGCTGGTGCGCAACGGAAAGCCCTTCTTCCCGTCCGACTGCCTGGCCAGCGGCGGCGATGCCATCTCCTGCGGCGTCAAGCGCTCTGAGGTACTGTCCGACCACAATCCGACCCTGGACTTCGTCGCGCAGTTCCCGATGCTGAAACCGCTCGACATGAGCAACGCGGTGTGCCGCGAGGACTACTGCCGCGCCGTGGAGGGAAATGTGTTGCTGTACCACGATTCTCACCACATCTCCACCACCTACATGCGCACCATGACCGCCGAACTTGGACGTCAGATCGCCGCCGCAACCGGCTGGTGGTGAGATGGTAACGACCGTCTGGCCCGGTACCCCGTATCCGCTCGGCGCCACGTATGACGGTGCGGGCACCAACTTCTCGCTGTTCTCCGAGGTGGCCGAGAAGGTCGAGCTGTGCCTGATCGCCAAGGACGGCACCGAGGAACGCATCCCCCTCGACGAGGTCGACGGCTACGTGTGGCACAGCTACCTGCCCACCGTCACGCCAGGGCAGCGCTACGGTTTTCGGGTCCACGGGCCGTGGGACCCCTCTGCCGGTCACCGGTGCGATCCGAGCAAGCTACTGCTCGATCCCTACGGCAAGTCCTTCCACGGCGCGTTCGAGTTCACCCAGGCGCTGTTCTCCTACGACCTGGAGGCCGACGACCTCGCCTCGGGCGGCACCCCGCCGATGGTGGACTCGCTCGGGCACACCATGACAAGCGTCGTCATCAACCCGTTCTTCAACTGGGCCTCCGACCGGTCGCCCAACACGCCGTACCACCAGACGGTGATCTACGAGGCGCACGTCAAGGGCTTGACCCAGACCCATCCTGGTATCCCCGAGGCGCAACGCGGAACCTACGCCGGGCTGTCGCATCCCGTGATCATCGAGCACCTCAAGTCGCTCGGCGTGACGGCCATCGAGCTGATGCCGGTGCATCAGTTCCTGCACGATCACCGGCTGCTCGATCTGGGACTGCGAAACTACTGGGGCTACAACACGTTCGGGTTCTTCGCGCCGCACTATCAATACGCCGCCAACCAGAGCGCCGGTGGCGCCGTCGCCGAGTTCAAGACCATGGTGCGGTCGTTCCACGAGGCGGGCATCGAGGTGATCCTCGACGTGGTCTACAACCACACCGCCGAGGGCAACCACCTGGGCCCCACCATCAACTTCCGCGGCATCGACAACGCCGCCTACTACCGGTTGCTCGACGGAGACGAGAAGCTTTACAAGGACTTCACCGGAACCGGCAACAGCCTCAACGCCAGGCACCCGCACACACTGCAGCTGATCATGGACTCGTTGCGGTACTGGGTGCTCGAGATGCACGTCGACGGGTTCCGCTTCGACCTGGCGTCCACGCTCGCCCGTGAGTTGCACGACGTCGACCGCTTGAGTGCGTTCTTCGATCTGGTGCAGCAGGATCCGGTGGTCAGCCAGGTGAAGCTGATCGCCGAACCGTGGGACATCGGCGAGGGCGGATATCAGGTCGGCAACTTCCCCGGTTTGTGGACCGAGTGGAACGGGAAGTACCGAGACACCGTGCGCGACTACTGGCGGGGAGAACCCGCAACCCTAGGTGAATTCGCCTCCCGTCTTACTGGGTCGTCGGACCTCTACGAGGCGACGGGCCGTCGGCCAGGCGCCAGCATCAACTTCGTCACGTGCCACGACGGCTTCACGTTGAACGACCTGGTGTCCTACAACGAGAAGCACAACGAGGCCAACGGCGAGGACAACCGCGACGGCGAGAGCCACAACCGGTCGTGGAACTGCGGCGTCGAGGGGCCCACCGACGATCCGGAGATCCTTTCCCTGCGCGCACGTCAGATGCGCAACGTCTTGGCCACCCTGATGCTGTCGCAGGGCACGCCGATGATCAGCCACGGCGACGAGATCGGCCGCACCCAGGACGGCAACAACAACGTCTACTGCCAGGACTCCGAGCTGTCCTGGATGGACTGGTCGTTGGCCGAGAAGAACGCCGACCTGGTCGAGTTCACTA
>Ga0137412_10001019_pt1 | contig 21085 bp, 18 predicted proteins | sample CZODoug2_1_16fun_FD_122160 | JGI IMG/M metagenome (GOLD analysis project Ga0137412, IMG submission 122160) | Vadose zone soil fungal communities from Angelo Coast Range Reserve, California, USA - CZODoug2_1_16fungal (Hybrid Assembly) | ecosystem: Environmental > Terrestrial > Soil > Vadose zone... | reverse complement strand
CAGACTTTTCCGATCGCGATACATCTCCTGCGTCTGCACCACACCGCCCAACTTCATCAGCGCATCGCGCCTCGCTTCCTCAGGAGTCATGCCGCGCTGCAAATTTTCGTCGATATGCATTTGCAGATGGCTGTCCATCTCTTGCGCGAAATCTTGCCGGGCGCGATCGCCGCCGCCAAAAAATCCAGCCAATCGCACAAACCACGCGCGAACGTTTCTCATGATTTCTCCTCACCGGGCGCCAGAAAGCGCGCCAGGATTGCCGTCGCCTGCGACCATTCGCGAGCCTCTCTCGCGAGTTGTTTCCGTCCGGCGCGAGTCAGCCGGTAATACTTCGCCTTGCGGTTGTTGTCGGACTGGCCCCATTCCGAATCGATATAGCCTTCCTGCTCGAGCTTCAGCAGCGCGGGATACAGCGTGCCGTAGTTGACCGACAGCAGGTCGCCGCTGGTCTGCTCGATACGGCGGGCGATGCCGTAGCCATGCAGCGGCCCAAGCATCTCGAGCGTTTTCAGCACCATCAGCGCCAGCGTCCCTTGCCATACATCCGTTTTCTCGCCCATCGGCTTCTCCTATGGCTTACCCATAGCACCTTGTCACCGCTCCTATTGGAATGCAATACGGAAGTGGTCCGTAAAAAGTTCCGTAAATAGTGAAGACCCTCGAAATCATCGGTCGTCAGCTTTCTTCGGCGGTTCTTGACACTACCGTAACTTCCCACTAGCCTCATCCGTCTACCAAACCAACGTCAGGGTCCGCGTCCTCACGCACGCAACCCAACTGAGGGAGTCGGGAATGCACCGTGTTAAGCGTCGAAGTTTGTCGTTAGTGATAGCCGCTGCCGCCGCGCTCTTCGCTTCTGCTGTCGTTCCGAGTCGCGCCGCAGCGCAGGGAGGCGAGCCGCAATCGTTCGCGATTCGCGGCGCGACGATTGTGCCGGTTTCCGGCCCGCGCATCGAAAACGGAACGGTGATCGTGTCGCACGGCGTCATCACGGCGGTCGGCAAAGACGTAAACTTCCCGCAAGAAACCTGGGTGATCGACGGAAAGGGCCTGACTGTTTATCCCGGCCTTATCGATTCACTCACCGATGTCGGCCTAATCTCGGCGCCCCCGGCTGGCGAAAGTGGTGGCGCACGCGCCCCTGCTCCTTCCGCACGCGGCCCGGAAGATCGGCCCGCATCGACGCCGTGGCGAGACGCGGCCGGCGAAGCCACGCTGAGCGACAAGCGCATCGACGGGTCGCCGTGGAATGACGCGCGCCCGAACCAGAATCGTCGGCAAGCAGGTCGGCACCATCGCGGCATTGGTGCGCGACGCGTCGGCCTTACGAACCGCCAACGATTGACATGCAACCGTCTGGCTGCCTATTGTGAAAGGCAGCCAGACGGTTGCCTATTGTTCAGCAGCGAGAGGGAATGGACGAAGTCTTCAAGGCGCTCGCCGATGCCAGCCGGCGCCGCTTGCTCGACCGCCTCAACGAACGCAACGGTCAGACCCTGCGCGAGCTGTGCGCCGGGCTCGGCCTGGCGCGTCAGTCCGTGAGCAAGCATCTCGCGGTGTTGGAGGCCGCCAATCTGGTGAGTACCAAACGGCGGGGCCGCGAGAAGCTGCACTTTCTCAACCCGGTCCCGATCAACGCCATCGCCGAGCGATGGATGACCCGATACGACCGCGCGCGGGCCGGCGCCCTCGCCGATCTCAAACGCGGATTGGAGCATCAACCGATGGACACCAGCTTCGTCTACACCACCTACATCAACACCACTCCGGAACGGCTCTGGACGGCGCTCACCGAGCCGGCGTTCACCAAGCGCTACTGGGGCGTCGCGCTCATATCCGATTGGCAGGTCGGCTCCACGATCACCTGGGAACTGGAGAAGGTCACGATCGCCGACGACGCCCAGGTCGTGCTTGTGTCCGATCGGCCGCGGCGCCTGCGCTACGCCTGGCACACCATCACGCCCGAGTTCTCCGCGGCGTACGGCGGCGACGCCGAGTACCTGGCCACGGCGTCGGCCGAACGACGCTCGACGATCACGTTCGACATCGAGCCGCTCGACGAGCTCGTCAAGCTCACCGTGACCCACGACGACTTCGAGCCCGGAAGCATCGTGCTACCCGGGATCTCCGAAGGCTGGCCGTCGATCATCGCCAGCCTCAAGACGATGCTGGAGACCGGCGCACCGCTCGCGCTGGCGTAACGACCGACTAGGCCAAGCCGGCGTCGCACAGCACTCGGAGTACGTTGCCCCGGGTCAACGCGGCCAGTTCAGGCTCCGACCAACCCCGGGCCATCAGCTCGGTGATCAGCGCGGGATAGCACGAGACGTCCTCCAGCCCGGACGGCATCGTGGCGTAACCGTCGTAGTCACCGCCCAGCCCGACGTGCTCCACGCCGGCCACCTCACGGACGTGCTCGACGTGATCGGCCACGTCCGAGACGGTGACGCTCGGGGACGGATGGTGGACCGACCAGCGGGCCGCCGCGGCCATGTGCGCGGACCAGTCGCGCGCGTCCTCGCCCCGGTTGGCCATGTCGTCGAGCACGGCGCGGTCCCAGTCGCGGTACGCCGAGGACACGAACGGCGGCACGAACGCCACCATGCACACGCCGCCGTTGGTCGCGAGCGCCGTGAGTACCTCGTCCGGGACGTTGCGCACGTGATCGACCAGTCCGCGGGCACCGGAGTGGCTGAAGATCACCGGCGCCGCCGTCACTTCCAGCACGTCGTGCATCGTGCCCGGCGCGGTGTGCGACAGGTCGACGAGCATGCCGATGCGGTTCATCTCGCGGACGACGTCGCGCCCGAACGGCGACAGGCCACCCAGCCGCGGGATGTCGGTGGCGGCGTCGGCCCACGGCACGTTGTTGTTGTGGGTGAGCGTCAGGTATCGCACCCCGAGCCGGTGCAGCATGCGCAGCACGCCCAGCGACGAAGCGATCGAGTGCCCGCCCTCGGCGCCGAGCAGCGATGCGATCTTGCCGTCCGCATAAGCTCTTTCGACGTCCCCCGCGGTCAGCGCGAGAGCCAGCCGCTGTGGGTAGGCCACCACCAGGCGATGCACGAAGTCGATCTGTTCGAGGGTGGCGACGACCGCTCGTTCGCCCGTCCACGCGGCCGGGACGTAGACCGACCAGAACTGCCCGCCGACCCCACCCTCGATCAGCCGCACCAGATCGGTGTGGGTGCGCGACTGGCGCACCCCGACGTCGTAGCGCGACAGGTCGTAGCCGACCAGCTCGCGCAGCGCGAACGGCAGGTCGTTGTGGCCGTCCACGACCGGATGGGCGGCGAGCAGCGAGCGGGCGTCCCTCACCCGCGAAGTATCACACCTCGCGCAGGGGGCCGAGTGTGCGTTGCCGGCGCCGCAGGAAGACGGCGCTCACCACGGCGAACACCGCCGCCGGCACCTGATCGCGCATCCAGTCGGCCCGCACGACGTCCGCGTCGTCCAGCAGCCACGGCAGGAGCCGGGTCAAGCCGGAGAGCCCGGTGTCCTTGCGCTGCTGCGCCTCGAACGCCGGCCACTGCGCACTCAAGTGGTCGACGACGTAGGGCAATGCGGCGTCCTCTTCGTGCGCCAGATGCCGGCGCAGCTCGTCGCGCAGAGCGCCCATCGCGTCGGCGGCCCGCGTCGCATCCTCGAACGTCGGATAGGACGTGAGGGCACGGGCCATCGCCGAACGGCAGTCGCGCACCAGGGTCTCGACAGCTGCGTGCTCGCCCTGCAGATCGTCGAGCAGCTCGCTGGTGAGCGGGCACGCGCGGCGCAGCAACGGCCACAGGTGCTCGTCCTCGGTCACGTGGTGGTGATGCAGGTAGTGGTCCAGGTCGGCCCAGGTCCGCTCCAGCGCGGCGACGAGCGCCCGGCGCCGTGGGCCGGCGTGCATGGACGCAAGTTGGTGCAGGCCGTCCTCGAGCCGGTCGAGATCTCGACGGATAGCGTCGTGGATCAGATACATCATCGTGACGTCGGTCCGCGACGTCGTCGTCATGGCGGTCACCGTCAGCATGCGAGCCACCCCCACCGGCACAGAAATAGTCCCCGTCATGCCGGCTAAGAGCGCGCTCGCGGCGCCGCTGATACGTCAGACGGCGAACGTTGACTGTGTGTCGGCGTGCGTGTACTCGACGCCATGCTCGGCGCCGATTCGGGTGACATGTGCCTCGACGAAGGACAGCCCGAGCGGATTGAGCAGGCCGTCGTGAATCTGGACCGCCTTCGGCGCGCGCACCGAGACGGCGAAGTCGATGACCTCGGCGGTACGCGACCACGGCGCGTGCAGCGGCAGCAGGAGCAGCTGTACCGGCTTGGTCGGGACGATGAACGAGTCGCCCGGGTGGTACACCGCACCGTCGATCAGGTAGCCGTTGTTCTGGATCACCGGGACGGTCGGATGGATGACCGCGTGCTGACCGCCGAACACCTCGATGTCGAACCCAGCGGCCGAGAAGGATTCGCCGGGGGCCACCGCTACGACCTGGTCGCCGAGCTCGAGCGACGCGGCGAGATTCGGGGGTGCCCAGACGCGCAGCCGCGGATCGGCCTTGGCCGCCGCGCGTAACGCATCGACGTTCACATGATCGGGATGCTCGTGCGTGATCAACACCGCGTCGGCGCCGTCGTAGGCAACGTCCGTCTCGGAGAAAGCGCCCGGGTCGATCACCAGTGAGCGGTCACCGTCGTCCAACCGCACACACGAGTGGGTGAACTTCGTCAGCGTGCTCATGCCACCTCGACCTCGAACATCTCGACGAGCTTCTCCATGCGCCGCACCGTCTCGGCGTCGGTCGGCGTGTACACCAACATGCGGACGCCCGGTCGCGGGTTGAGCCAGGTGCTGACCGCGTCGAAGCGGAGCATGCCCACATACGGATTGCGAATCTTCTTGCCCTTGGTGACGACCGCACTCACCTCGTGGCGCTCCCACAACTCGACGAATTCCGGGGACGCGGCCCGCAGCCGTCGCAGCTGCGCCTTCCACGCGGGCTCGCCCACGTGATCGGCCATCTGCGCGCGGAACTGCGCCACCATCCGGCGAGCGCCTTCGTCCCAGTCGACGAGGCACCGGCGCCAGGCCGGGTCGGTGAAGAGCAACCACATGCAGTTGCGGTCCTCGGGGGCCAGCGCGTCGATGTCCGCGATCATCCGCGAGTAGGCACCGTTCCAGGCCAGCAAGTCGTACTTGCCGTCCTGGACGCACGCCGGGAACGGCATGACCTTGTCGAGCATGGTGCGCACCGCCGGCGTGAGCTCGGCGCAATCACTTCCGGGGGCCTGCTCGCCCGATCCGGCCAGCGTGTAGAGATGCGTGCGTTCGTCGCGGTCGAGCATCAGCGTCCGCGCGATCGCCTCGAGCACCTGGTCGCTGACCTTGATGTCGCGGCCCTGCTCGAGCCACGTGTACCAGGTCACGCCGACGCCGGCGAGTTGCGCGACCTCCTCGCGCCGCAGTCCGGGCGTGCGCCGCCGCCCCGCTGCCGGCAGCCCTGCCTGCAGCGGGGTGATCCGTTCGCGGCGGCTGCGCAGGAACGCCGAGAGCTCCCGGCGACGCAACTCGTCCGGATCGGTCGTGATCTTCTGGGGCGTTGCCATGAGCGTCACCTCCTTAGCGTGGCCCTTCCGATTACCGGCTGCCAGTTAGCATTTATACCTGGATAACCAGACTTCTGGTACCAGGTTAAATGTCGGCGCATGGTGGGCCCATGACCGCGCAACTGGACCGTGCTCACGAAGCTGAAGTGCTTGTCGACGACATCACCGTGCTCGCCTCGCCGACCGATGCCAAGCCCACCTCCGGGCTCAGTCCGATCGGATTGCTGATCCTGCTGTGCGGCGGGTTCCTGCCGGTGCTCGACTTCTTCATCGTCAACGTGGCCCTGCCGACGATGGACACCACGCTGCACGCGTCCGCGCCGATGCTCGAGCTCGTCGTCGCCGGATACGGCACCGCGTACGCGGTGATGCTGGTGGTCGGCGGCCGCCTCGGCGACGCGTTCGGGCGCGACCGGATGTTCGTCGCCGGCATCACCGGCTTCACCATCTCCTCGCTGCTGTGCGGCATCGCCCCGAACGTCCAGATCCTGATCGTGGCCCGCATCGCCCAGGGCCTGTCCGCCGCGATGAGCCAGCCGCAGGTGCTCGCGACCTTCCAGTCCACCCTCGACGGGCCCAAGCGGGCCCGGGCGATCGGCCTCTACGCGTCCATGGGCGGTATTGCCGCCTCGCTCGGCCAGCTGCTGGGCGGCGCGCTGGTGCACGCCGACATCGCCGGGCTGTCGTGGCGGCCGATCTTCCTGGTCAACGTGCCGATCGGTGTGGCGGTGCTGCTGCTCACCCGCCGGTTCGTGCCGGCCACCCGTTCGCCCAGCCCCGCGTCGGTCGACCTGCCCGGTACGGCGCTGCTCGCCATCGCGATCGTCGGCCTTCTCGTACCGCTGACCGAAGGCCGGGTGCTGCACTGGCCGGTGTGGATCTGGGCGCTCCTCGCGGTCTCGGCCGCGGCCGCGACGGCCATGGTGATCGTCGAGCGACGTACCGAGCGTTCTGGGCGCACGCCGCTCGTGCCGCCATCGCTGGTCAGCCTGCGCTCGATGCGACGGGGCCTCACCATCGCGATCCCGTTCTTCATGGGATTCGGCGCGTTCATGTTCGTGTTCGCACTGACCGTCCAGAACGGATTGCACGAGAGCGCGCTGGAATCCGGCATCGCGATCTCGCCGATGGCGGTGGCGTTCTTCGCCGGCACGCTGGTCGCCCCGCGGCTGATCGCCCGGCACGGCCGCCTGGTCGTGGTGGCCGGACTCGGCCTGCAGGCGATCGGTCTGGTGTGGCTGATCGACGTGATGCACGGCGACTGGCCGCATGTGAGCACCCTGGCCATGGCGGCGCCACTGGCCGTCGCCGGCATCGGTCAGGCGTTCGCGCTGGTCGGCTTCTTCCGGATCATCCTGGCCGATGTGCCGGGACGCCTGGCCGGAATCGGCAGCGGCGTGCTCGTCACGATGCAGCAGGGCTCACTGGCCCTCGGCGTCGCATCGCTGGGAACGCTGTTCGTCAGCCTGGCCGACGGCAGTGGCGGGATGCGGCACGCGTTCACCGTCGTGATCGGCATCCAGGCCGCGATCGCCGTCGTGGTCGGCCTGCTGGCCCTGCGCCTCCCCGACCCGGAGTGACTCCGGTTTTGGCCGCCCAGGCACGTATGTGATGCCGGGCGGCCAAAACCGGAGGTATCGACGTCCGGGCCGCGCCGGCTGCGTGCCGCACGTCACAGGACGGCGGGGCGGGCCGGTCCGCGCATTTAGGGTGAGCCTCGCGCCGCGTCGCCGCGGCCGCGAAACGGGGACCCACATGCTGATCGACGCGCGCAGCCTGCCCGACGGGGCGCAGCTGCAGTGCGACCTCGCGGTGATCGGCGCCGGCCCGGCGGGGCTGGGCATCGTCGACCGGCTGCGCGCGTCGGGCCTGCGGATCTGCCTGCTCGAAGGCGGCGGCCTCGAGCAGACCGTAAGGGCTCAGCGGCTCTACCGCGGCGAGATCACCGGCCATCCCCACTACCCACTGCACACGAGCCGGTTCCGCGTCTTCGGGGGAAGCGGAAACCGGTGGGGTGGCTGGTGTCACCCGCTCGAGCCGATCGACTTCGAGCACCGCCCGCAGCTGCCGTGGAGCGGTTGGCCGGTCAGCGCCGCCGACCTCGACCGGTACAACAAGGACACCGCCGAGCTGCTCGGTCTCACGACCGACGACTTCGGGAGCGCGTCGTGGCGCGACCGGCTGCCCCCGGGACTGCCGATCGAGGGCGGCGACTTCGAGAACGCGATCTTTCAGATCAGCCCGCGACGTGACTTCGGCGGCGCCTACCGCGACCGGCTGCGTGACTCCGCCGACGTGACGGTCGTGCTGCACGCCAACGTCACCGAGCTGCGCCTGGACCCGGGCACTGACCGCGTCGGGACGCTGCGGGCGCGAACGCTTCGCGGCAACGAGCTGTCCGTACGAGGCCGGGCCGTCGTGCTGGCGGCGGGGGCGATCGAGAACGCCCGGTTGCTGCTCGCCTCCCGGCACGACCGCGCCGCCGGCCTCGGCAACGAGCGCGATCAGGTCGGGCGCAATTTCATGGAGCATCTGCACGTCCTGGCCGGACACCTCGTGGTGGCCAACCCGACTACCACGCATGACCTGTACCGCGAGGCGAGTTACGGCGCCGCGCGGGTGCGCGGCGTCATCACTCCGACGGCTGAGGCGCAGCGTCGCGAGGGCCTGCTCGGCGCCTCGATCGCCATCGAACCGCCGACGTTTCCCTACGGCCAGCCGTTCCTGACCGCGCCGCCGCAGCTCACCGTGTGGCCCGAACGCGCCTATCGCCGGCTGCGTCGATCCAATCGCGGAGCGGGCGCCGTCGTCGGTGAGGGGATGAAGGGCCTCGCGCGTGACGCGTGGTACTCCACTCGCGCGACGGTGCCCCGGCGCGCGGCCCGTTCGGCCCGCGCGCGAGCGGCGACGACGGGGCCGGTCGCCCTGCGGGCGCTCTACTTCCGCAGCGAGCAGCCGCCCAATCCGTCCAGCCGAGTGACGCTCGGCGATCGTGTCGATGCCCTCGGGGTTCCCGAGGCCCTTCTGGACTGGCGGGTCGAGTCAGCCGAGAGGACCAGCATCGAGGCCTGGCTCGCGCGGCTCGACTCGGCGGTACGCCGCGGCGGCATCGGACGGGTGATCATGCCCGAGCCCGGATGGCAGGAGTTCATCACCGGCGGGCCGCACCACATGGGCACGACCCGGATGTCGGCCGACCCGGCCGCCGGCGTCGTCGACCGCAACTGCCGCGTCCACTCGGTCGGCAACCTCTACGTGGCCGGCAGTTCGGTATTCGCGACCGGTGGCTACGCGAATCCCACGTTCACCTTGCTCGCGCTGGCGCTGCGGGTGGCCGACGAGGTGCGCGCCGTCCTGACGTGACCGACGCCCCGGCGTGACGAGTGTCACCGGCCTCGGTTCCGCCTTCGCCACCAGCGGGAGGGGCGATACCGACCGCAGTCGCCCGGTGGACAGAGCGAACACTCCGTCCCGCTGCGGTAATGATCATGCGCACTGCGTGCGTGCCCGCAGACGCACAGCGCATCCGAGGCCGAATTTTCGGTCATGGTAGATCGACTTCGGGGTCCGGTCGAGGCGTAAGCACCCAACTCGTCGAGGGACGCGGCAGATCGGACGCAATACACGATTCGGACACCTGCACGTAACGCGCGCCGCCTTCACTGGCTGGGTCCGCACTCGCGAGTGCGGGCTGTTGGCAAACGGGGAGTCAACACAGGCTAGGTGCGCCGGCACCCGGCCACGGGGAGCACCAGTGTACGTATCGTCCTACGCGCATTCGCTGATTCGGACCAGGCACCATCGCCCAGCCGATCCAAGGCTCAGCATCGTCATTCCAGCTCGCAACGAGGCCCGCAACCTGGAGGTGATCCTTCCGGAGCTGCCGCCGGTACACGAGGTGATCCTCGTCGACGGCCAGTCCGTGGACGGCACCGTGGAGGTCGCCCGGCGGATGCTCCCGACGATCCGCATCGTCGCGCAGACCCGTACCGGCAAGGGCAACGCCCTCGCCTGCGGGTTCGCCGCCGCGACGGGCGACGTCGTCGTCATGTTCGACGCCGATGGCTCGGCCGATCCGGCCGAGATCCCGGACTACCTCGAAGCGCTGCGCGGGGGCGCGGACTTCGCGAAGGGCAGCCGCTTCTGCCCCGGCGGCGGCAGCGCCGACATCACGCCGCTGCGGCGCGCCGGCAACTGGTTCCTGAGCTGGACGACGAACCAGCTCTTCCGCCAGCGGTTCTCCGATCTCTGCTACGGCTACAACGCCTTCTGGGCCGACATTCGCCCGGTGCTCGAGCTGCCGGACGTGCGGACTGCACGGCCGCGCGGCGGCTCGATGCTCTGGGGCGACGGGTTCGAGATCGAGACGGTGATCAACTGCCGGGTCGCGGCCGCCCGCCTGCGCATCGCCGAGGTGCCGAGCGTGGAGCGGGCGCGCATCCACGGCGTGAGCAACCTGCACGCGGTACGCGACGGGCTGCGCGTCCTGCACACGATCCGGGCCGAGCGCCGCCGCGCACGCCGGTTGTCAGCCCTGGGTCGGGTGAGCGACAAGGACGCCCACGATCTCGCGATCCCGCGCCGCTACGACGTGATCGAGGAGCGCGCGTGAGGGTCACCATCGTTATCGCCTGCTACACCGACCGGCGATGGGGCCGACTGGTCAGGGCGGTCAACTCCGCCCGCGGACAGACCCTGCGGCCGGCCGAGATCGTCGTGGTCGTCGACCATAACGACGCGCTGCGCGCCCGCATCGCGCGAACCTGGCCGGACGTCACCGTGCTCACCAACACGAGCACGCGGGGAGCCTCCGGAGCACGCAACACCGGGGCGTTGCACGCGTCCACCGAGCTGGTCGCCTTCCTCGACGACGACGCCCGGGCGCGCCCGAACTGGCTGGCTCGGCTCGTCACACCGTTCGCCAACCCCCGGGTGGTCGGCACCGGCGGCGCCGTCGAGCCGGACTGGGACGCCCGACGCCCGGTCTGGTTCCCACCCGAGTTCGACTGGGTGGTCGGCGCCAGCTACCGAGGCCTGCCGGAGCGGACGAGCGTGGTGCGCAACGTGTGGGCCGAGAGCATGGCGGTCCGGCGTGACGTGTTCGCGCGCTGTGGTGGTTTCCGAGTGGGCTTCGGCAAGCTCGGCCAGCACTCGCGGCCCGAGGACACCGACCTCTGCATCCGCATGGCCCACGAGGGCATCTGGGTTTACGAGCCGGGCGCTGTCGTTACCCATCACGTACCGGCGGAGCGCTCGACGTTCGGATTCTTCGTGCGCCGCTCCTACGCCGAGGGTCGCGGCAAGGCCGAGCTCGAGGCGCTGCTGCCGGCGAGCACGGCGTTGCACAGCGAGCGCGAGTACCTGCGTCGGGTCGTGCCCGCGGCGGCCCTGGACGGCGTGCGCGGCGCGTTTCGTCCCGGCGGGCTGCGCCGGGCGGCGCGCTCGGGGGCGGTGCTGACCGGCGTGGCCGCGGCGGGTGTCGGCTTCGTTCGGGGCCGGCTCGCGGCGGGCCGGGCGCCGGCGCTGCGTACCGAGCTGCCCACCGCCCCGGGGGTGGCCGCGTGAGGATCTTGATGCTCGCCCAGTTCTACCCGCCGGTGATCGGCGGCGAGGAGCGGCACGTCCGCAACCTGAGCGTCGAGTTCGCCCGGCGCGGTCACGACGTCCATGTCGGCACGCTGCGTCTGGACTCCGTCTCGCCGCACGCTGCGCAGCACGACGCCGGCGTCACCGTGCATTCGCTCGACAGCGTCGGACGGCGGTTGACCGGCCTCTACGCGAGCGCCGACCGGCCGCTGGCGATGCCGATGCCCGATCCGGTGCTCACGCGGGCGCTGCACCGGCTGGTCGACGACGTGCGCCCCGACGTCGTCCACGCCCATAACTGGATCGTGAACTCCTACCTGCCCGTGCAGTGGCGCCACCGCCGCCCGCTCGTGCTATCCCTGCACGACTACAGCCACGTGTGCGCGACGAAGCGGTCGATGCTCGACGACGGGCCGTGCCCGGGGCCGGCACCTCGCCGCTGCCTGGGCTGCGTGCGCGGGCACTACGGGACGGCACGGGGCGGGGTGATCTGGGCGACGGTGCGGGCCGGGATCCCGGCCCGGGAGCGGCTCGTCGATGTGTTCACCCCGGTGAGTCGCGCCGTGGCGTCGGCCAGCCGGCTCGCCGAGGCCGGCGTCGACTTCGAGGTCGTGCCGAACTTCGTGCCGGACGCCCTGGCCTCGGCCCCGCTCAATGTGCGTGACCCGGCGCTGCCGGCCGAGCCCTACCTGTTCTTCGCCGGCGACCTGAGCGCGCAGAAGGGCTTGCTCACGCTGCTCGACGCCTATACGCGGCTGGACGGGGTCGCGCGCCCACCCCTCGTCCTCGTCGGACGGCCCACCCCCGACCTGCCCGAGCGCCTGCCGCCCGGCGTGCAGGTCGAGCTCGCGTGGGACCACGACCGGGTGGTCTCCGGCTTTCAATACAGCCTGGCTGCAGTACTGCCCAGCGAGTGGCCCGACCCGTGCCCCACCACGGTGCTCGAGGCGATGGCACTGGGCGCGCCGCTCGTCACGACCCACCAGGGCGGCATCGCGGACATGGTGGTGCCCGACGAGTCCGCGCTGGTCGTCGCGCCCGCCGACCCGGCGCAGCTGGCCGCCGCCCTCGCCCGGGTCATTGCCGAGCCGGCGCTGCGGCGCCGGCTCGTCGACGGCGGCCGCGGACAGGTGCAGGCGTTCCGGCTGGGGAGTGTCGCCGACCGGCTCACCGGCATCTACGAGTCGGTAGGCAAGTCCGTTCGCAAGGAAGCCCGCCATGCCGCCGCCTAGCCGGGTCGTCATGGCGACGACGAAGTGCTTCCCGGATCTGGGCGGCATCGAGTCACATGTCCAGGAGGTCGCACCCCGCGTGGCTCGGGCCGGCTACGACGTGCGGATCGTCGCGACCGACCGCACCGGGCGGCTGCCCCGCCACGACGACAACGACGGCGTCGCCGTACGCCGGTACCGGGCCTTCCCCCGGCGGCGCGACTACTACGCCAGTCCGGGCCTGTTCGCCGGCCTGCTGCGCGACGACTACGAACTGCTGCACGTGCAGGGCATCCACACACTGGTGCCGCCGCTCGCGATGATGGCCGCGATCCTGCGCCGCAAGCCGTTCGTGCTCACGTTCCACACCGGCGGGTCGTCCAGCCGGCTGCGCACCCAGGCCCGCGCGACGCAGTTCCGGCTGCTCGCCCCGCTGTTGCGCCGGGCGGCCGTCCTGGTCGCGGTGTCGCATTACGAGGCCGATCGCTTCGAGCGCATCCTCGGCCGGGCGCCGGGCACGATCCGGGTGATCCGCAACGGCGGCACGCTGCCCGAGCCGGCCGCGCCCGTGGCCGTCGACCCCGATCTGATCGTCAGCGTCGGACGCCTGGAGCGCTACAAGGGGCATCACCGCGCCATCGCCGCCCTGCCCTACGTCGTCAAGACTCGTCCGGACGCCCGGCTGCGCATCCTCGGCGCCGGGCCCTACGAGGCGGCGCTGCGCGCGCTCGCGGCCGAGCTGGGCGTCGCCGATCGGGTCGAGATCACCGTCGTCGCCCCGGGTGACCGCGCCGGCATGTCGGCCGAGCTCGCCCGCGCCGGCGTGATGACCCTGCTCAGCGACTACGAGGCGCATCCGGTGGCGGTGATGGAGGCGCTCGCGCTCGCTCGGCCGGTGGTCGTCCTGGAGACGTCGGGGCTCACCGAACTCGCGCGCGCCGGCTGGGTCCGCGGGGTCGCCGCCGATGCCTCGGACGAGGTCGTCGCCGAGGCGCTCGTCGCCCAGCTGGCCGATCCGATCCGCGCCGACCGCGAACGGCTGCCGACCTGGCAAACGTGCGTCGCCGAGCTCGACGTCGCCTACCGGGACGCGTTGACGGCGGGGGGCCGATGACGGCGACCGCCGCGAGGCGAGTCGAGACGCCGGCGCCGCCGGGCCTCGCGCCCCGAGCAGGCGATCCGCGCGCCCTACTCGCGGTCGTGGCATCCGGCGTCGGGCTGCTCGTCCAGACGATCGGCTACGCCATCGGCTGGGCCGGAAAGCCTTATGCCATCGCCTACTTCTACGCGGGTCTCGTCCTGATCGTCGCGCCCTGCGCCTGGGTGCTGATCGGCCGCGCGGCCAGCCGCGCGCAGCGCCTCGGCGTCGGGCTGAGCCTGGCCCTGTTGCTGTACCTGTCCTACTTCCTCACCAGCCCGCTGCTGGCCACCCGCTTCGACGAGACCCTGCACGTCGCGACGTTGCGTTCGGTGCTCGGCGGCGACGGCGTGTTCGCGGCGAACAGGATGCTGCCGGTGAGCCCTTACTACCCGGCGCTCGAGCTGATCACCGCCGCGGTCCGCTGGCTCACCGGCTGGCCGGTAACCGCCTGCGAGGCGGTCGTCGTGGTGCTCGCTCGGGCCGGGCTCGTGCTCGCCCTGTTCCTGCTGGTCGAGCGCTTCACCCGGTCGGCGCGCGTCGCCGGGGTGGCCGTGCTGCTCTACTGCGCGAGCTCGCAGTTCTACTTCTTCAACGCGCAGTTCGCGTACCAGACGATCGCGATCACCTTCACGCTCGGCCTGATCTACTTCGTCCAGCGGGCCATCGACGCACCGGCGCGGTGGCCCCGCGCGCCGCTCGCGGGCGCGCTGGCGATGATCATCGGCGTCACCCTGAGCCACCACCTCACCAGCTGGCTGACCGTCGCCGTGCTGTGGGCGTGGGCCTTGCTGCATGGTCTGGACGGGCACCGCCGCGGCGCCCGCATCGTGTCAGCCGCGGCCGTCGCAGCCACCGTTGCGGTCGGCGGCTGGACGGCCGTGGTGGGCAGCCGGATCTCGACCTACCTGCTGCCGCTGTTCTCCGACGCGCAGCATCAACTCGGCGGGGTGCTCAGCGGTTCGACGAGCTCGAAGAAGATGTTCGTCGACACCAGCGGCGCGCAGACCCCGACGTGGGAACGCGTAGCCATGGTCGGATCGATGCTGATCTGGGTGGCGCTGGTGCTGCTCGCCGGCTGGTCGGCACTGCGCGGGCGCACCCTCGGCCGGTCGCGGATCGTGCTGCTGCCGGTGGGCGTGGCCGCGCTGTATCCGCTGCTGCTCCTCGCGCGGGTGTCGCCGGTCGCCACGAACGTCGCCGACCGGGCGTCCACATTCGTGTTCTTCGGGCTGGTCCTGGTCGTCGCCGCCTGGGCCGTACCTCGCCTGGATCGGGTGAACCGCGCCGCGACCGTTGGCCTGACGGTGGTGCTCGTGCTCGGCGGGGTGATCCTCGGCTCCGGCCCGGACTGGGAACGTGTCCCAGGCCCGTACCTGGTCGGGGCCGAGCAGCGCTCGATCGACGCGTCGAGCCTCGCCGCCGCGCGGTGGGCCGGCGCGCACATGCCGGCCGGCTCGGCGTTCGCGTCCGACGTCACGCTCAGCGCGCTGATCCCCGACTACGCCGACGCCAGTCCGGTGCTGGCCATCGGCGGACGCGCGAACGTGAGCGACCTGTTCTTCACCCCGACCGTCGACGGCCGTGACCTCGCGCTGATCCGCGACAACGACATCGCGTTCGTCGTCGTCGACACCCGCCTCTCGACGTCCCTGCCGCACGCCGGCACCTACTTCGAGCCCAACGTCGACAACCCGGCCGGAACCCCGGCCCGCGTCACGGCGCAGGCGTTGACCAAGTTCGAGACGGCGCCCGGCTTCGTCAAGGTGCTCGACGGGCCGGTCCGGATCTATGACGTGCGGACGATCCTGGGTCAACCCCGGACGTACGCCGACCGCGCGTCCTCGCCCGTACCTGGTTCGGCGCTCGGGTGGCAGCTGATCGTGAGCACGCTGGTCGTGGGGGTCGCGCTGCTCGTTCTGGTGGCCCGTCGGCGCGGTCCGACCCGTCCGCGGCAATTGTTGGTGGGCGCGCTGGCGGTCGCGGTAGTGACGGCGGCGATCGTCGTGGCGATCGTCAGCGCGCACTCGGCATTGTTCCCGGCCGACCACGGCGGCGAGATCGCGGTGACGCGATGATGCGGCGCGGCGGCATCGCCTCGTCGTTCGGTTCGCTCGTGCTGTCCCAGGTGATCGGCACCGGACTGGGCTTCGCGTTCTGGATCACGGCCGCACGGGCGGTGGCGCCCGAGCACGTCGCGTCGGCGTCGGCCGCGGTGGCCGCCATGCTGCTGCTCGGCAACCTCACCGTCCTCGGCTGCGGCACGCTGCTGCTGACCGAGCTGCCGCTGCTCGAGCCGGACCGGCAACGCGCCTTGATCCGCAGCGTGCTGGTCGTCGTCGGATCGGCGGCCATACTCGCCGGTATGGTGTGGTCGCTGGTGGGCGTCCACCTCAGTGCGAACTTCCGCGCCGCCCTGCACGGCGACCTCGCCGCGCCGATATTCGTCGTCGGGGTGACTGCGACCGCCGTCGGTCTCGTGCTCGACCAGGCCGTGCTCGGGCTGCGCCGTCCGGGCCTGCAGGTGGTGCGCAACCTGGTCGCGTCCAGCCTCAAGTTCCCGCTGGCGACGGTGCTCGTGGCGGCCGGCCTGCACTCGTCGTTCGGGCTGCTCCTGGCCTGGACGCTGCCGCTGGTCGTGGCGCCGCTCCTGCTGTGGCAACTGCTGCGCCTGCCGCGGGCTCGCGGCCCGCGTCCGGACGACCAGGTCCGGGCTCACCTGCGCCGGTATCGCGTCACCGCCCTGCACAACCACTCGCTCAGCCTGTCCCTGCAAGCCTCGGCGCTGCTCGTGCCCATGCTGGCCGCCGGAACCTTGTCCGCGATCGCGTACGCGCATTTCAGCCTGGCCTGGCTGGTGGCGACGTTCGTGTTCATCCCGCCGTTCATGCTCGCCACCGCGCTGTTCGCGGTGTCGGCCAACGACACCATCGACACGTTCCGCGCGAGCATGCGGCGCACGCTGCCGATCGGGCTCGCCATCAGCGCCGGTTGCTACCTGGGCGTGCTGCTGCTCGGCGGCGTTGCGATGCGGACGTTCGGGTCCGAGTACGCCGCCGCCGGCAACCACATCCTGCGCATCGTGGCGATCGGCGGGTTGGCGCTCGTCGTCAAGGACCACTTCTTCGCGATCTACCGGGTGCGCCGCCGGATGGCCGCCGCGGCGCGCATCGCCGTCCTGGGCGTCGTGGTTGAACTCGTCGGCGCCTCGGTCGGCGTGTGGCTCGACGGTGCCACCGGCCTATGCCTCGGCTGGCTCCTCGCGCTGTACGTCGAGGCGGTGGGCATGCTGCCGGCGCTGGCCCGCGTGCTGCGAACCACCTCGACCCCGGCGCTGCTGGTCGGGCTGGAGGCCGCATGACGGCAACAGCGGTGGCACCCGGCGTCCGGACCGGGCCGGCCCGTCGTCTGCCCCGGCGCGATCGGAGCTGGCGTGACACCCGGCCCGTCCGGGCGCTCGGCGGGATCACGCCACCGGATCCCGAGCGGCTGCGCGACGAGCTGCGCACGCTGGCCGGCTCCCCGTTCCTGCGCGTGCTCGACCTCGAACGGGGCACCGCCGCCCGGCCGCTCGACGCCGACCTCGACGCGTTCTGCGCGACGCTCGTCGTCGCCGACCCACGACCAGCCGCGGTCGGGCTCGACTCCATCGCCACGCAGCTGGCCCAGGAGCCCCTTTTCGGGCGTCCGTTCCAGCTCACCGTCGGCCCGGACTGGGCCGCCCTGCACTACTCGCACGCACTCGGGGACGGCCGCACGATGTGGCCCGTCCTGTGCTCGCTCGTCTCGGCGGGCCTGCCCCCGGCCCTGGCGCCGCGCGCGTCGGCCCGGCTGCCCCTGGCCCGGGCGCTGCTGCGCACGTTCGCCGTGCACCCGGCGCGGGCGTACGGCGTCGTGCGGGGCCGGCGCGCGGCACTGCCCGTGCCACCCGGGGTGGCCGGTGCGCCGCCGGCCCGCGTGGTGACGCGACGCCTCGACGCGAGACTGCTCGCCGCCCTGCGCGCGGAGCGCGACCGCACCTGTCCCGAGGCCTCGCTGATGGCGATGCTCATCGCGCGGACGATGGGCGCTGCCCGCGAGCAGGGTCTGGCCACCTATCCGGGATTCACGGTGCTGGCCGATGCCCGCCGGTACCTGCCGTCCGGCGCGCGGGTCGTCGGCAACTTCAGCGCCGGCAGCTATCTCGAGCCGGACGACCCGACCGACGCCGTCATGATCACCCGGCAGGTGCGGGATCTGGTCGACAGCGGTCGGCCGTTGCTGTCGATGGCGATGAGCGCCCGCCACGCCAACGCCCGTCCGACCGGATGGGCCGACGACCCGGCCGGTCGGGCCCTCATCAGCTTCTCGCACGCCGGCCGCCTCGCCCCACCCGCGACGTCGCGCGCCGACCGGTTGCAGGTCGTGACGCTGGGCCGGCCCCTCGGCGTCCACGGCATCAGCCTCAATCTGGCCGAGATCGGCGAGCGGCTGCACGTGTCGGCGACCTTTCACCCGGACGCGCAACCGGCGGCCGACGTCGAGCACCTCCTCGACACGCTCGTGGCCCCGCCTCTCGACCTGGGTGCCCTTCCGGCGTGACCGCGCATAGCGGGACTTACGGCAGAGCGCGGTGCCCCTCGGACGCGGTTCGCTCGTGGTGGTCGACCTCGGGCCGCGGTAGATACGCCGGGCGGCGGTCCAGCCCGGTCGTCCCGCACGTCACCGGGATCCGCGAAGATGGCAGCGATGGATGAGCCGGGGGACGAGACAGCCGAGACAGGCGAGACAGGCGAGACAGGCGAGGCAGCCGAACCGGCGAGACCGCGAGCCTTCACCGCAGTGCGGCGGGCGTTCCCGGCCTTACGACGAGCGCTGGTCGCGGAGCGCGGTTCCCGCGCCGCCCTGATGGCCCAGATCGCCGGCGGCCTACTGCTGTTCGTCGCCGTGCTCGGCGTATCGAGTCGGCTGATTGCGACGACCTGGTTGCCCGCCGTGGTGCTGGCGACGTTCGCGCCGTTCCTGATGGCCGCCGCTCCGCTGGCCGGTCTGGTGTTGCTGGTCGGTCGGGCCGAGTGGATCGCGCTGGCCGCGCTGGCCGTCACCGGAATCGCTATCTCGTTGGAACTGCCGCTCTATGTCGCGAGCGGCGGCTCGTCGGCCGGCCCCGGGCTGACGATGCTGACCGCGAACGTGCGCCTCGGGAACGCCGACGCGGCTGCGCTCGTGGCCACCGTGCGCAAGCATCACGTCGACGTACTGACCGTCCAGGAGCTCACCCCCGACGAGGTGGCCCGGCTGCAGGCCGCCGGGCTCGACGAGCTGCTTCCGGCGCACGAACTCGACGCGCGCGTCGGCGCCGAGGGCGTTGGGCTCTGGAGCCGCTACGACCTGGTGGGCGGCGCGAAGCATTCGGGCTTCACGTTCGCGCTGGTGTCGGCCCGACTGGTCATGCGACCCGGCTCGGACGACGGGCCGACCGTGTTCGCCGCGCACATCATCGCGCCGATCCAATCCGGGCCGGGCCGCTGGGCCGGCGAGCTGAACCGCCTGCACGGCATCCTGCGGACCCAGCCCGCCGGCACCGTCCTCGTCGGCGGCGACTTCAACTCGACCAACGACCACGCGCAGTTCCGCCGGCTGCTCACGGGCGGCTATCACGACGCGGCCGACCAGTCCGGTGCCGGCACCACCCGCAGCTACCCGGCCGACCGCTGGTATCCGCCGCTGATCGGCATCGACCACGTGCTCACCCGCGGGGCCCGCGCCACCCGGGCGCGCACGGTCTCGATCCGGGGATCAGATCATCGCGGCTTGCTCGTGAACATCGTCCTTAGCTAGTTATCGCTCGTCGTCGTCCTCGACGACGTGCATGGCGGCCTCCTCGGCGCTGCGCGCGTAGCCGGCCCGGCCGACATCGGAGGCGATCTCGTCGGACTCCTCGTCGGCGTGCGCACCCTCGTCCGGGGCGACGAGCCGACCGGCATCCGGGTCGGGATCCTCGTCGGACCACTCGTCGGACGCCTCGATGTCCGGCTCCTCCTCGGCCAGGCGCTGCTCCGACGTCTCGGAGTCGCCGTAGCGGGTGGCCCGCGGTTCCCGATCCGGCGGCGAGTAGCCGGCGTCGAGCGGGTCTTCGGTGTTGTCGCCGGTCAACGATTCGGACGGGTCGACCTGATCGGCCCCGCCGAACCCGCCCGAGTAGAGGTCATCGCTCATGGGCACTAGCCAAGCACGCCGGTGTACGTGAGCGCGAAGACCCCACTCGGAACGAGGAACAGGAACGCGACGGCGGTGATGCGCGCGAACGTCTGAACGCGGCCGAGCAGCCGGTGGTAGGCCACGACGAGCACCGGCACCATCACCGCCTCGAACACCAGCATGTGCCGCGGGATCATCGTGCCGGTCGCCGCTAGGACGACGCAGCACCCGGCCGCGCCGATCCAGGCCGCATAGCCCAGCCGGTACGCCCACCGCAGCCCGAGCCGGACCGCGATCGTGTCGAAGCCGCTGGCCAGGTCGGCCCGGTAGTCGGCGAGCGTCGTCGGGACGTAGAGGGCAACGCCGACCAGGGTGCCCTGCACGCACATGACCCAGGGAAAGCCGGCCGGCGAGCCGAGCGCGGCCCAGCCGGACATCGGCCCGAGCGCCCCGATCGCGACCGCGTTGACGGCGACGTCCGCGCCGGGGCGAACCTTCAGCCGCACCGGCGGGGCGCTGTAGGCCCAGCCGAGCGCCAACGCGAGCAGCGTCCCGGCCGCGAAGTACGGCCCGACCACCGCCGCCGCAACGACCGAGAGCGCCGCCGACGAGGCCGCGATCCGGCGTACCACGACCGGCGTCAACCGGCCGGTGGTCAGCGGCGTCGCGGCCTTGCGGGGATTGCGCAGGTCACCGGGCAGGTCATACGCGTCGTTGATGGCGAGGACGGCCAGCCACACCAGTGGCCCGGCGACCAGGCCACCTACGAGGATGCGCGGCAACTGCTCGGCGGTGGGCACCAGGCGATGGGTCGCGAGCAGGAATCCGGTGTAGTACGGCAGGAGTGACACGGGCCAGAACCGCGGCCGGGCCAGGGCGCAGACATCGCGCAGGAACGTCCGGGCGGGAGCCCCGACGAGGGGGCGGTGGTCGACAATGACCATGCCCCGACGCTATGCCCGCCGCCCCGTCTCGGACGACCGGCACTTGGCCCACCCTCATCGAGCCGCCCGATCCGGTTTTGGCCGCCGAGCATCAAATACGTGCCTCGGCGGCCAAAACCGGACCAAGATCGGAACCCCCGGACGTAGCTGGGTCAGACGGTCCAGGGTGGGGTGATCGTCGAGCCGTCGGGCATCGTGGCTTGCAGGCCCGCGCTGGTCGTGACCCAGGCGGTGGCCGGCTCGGCGGTGGTTTCCAGGCAGAACGCCCGGCCGACCGGAACGACGATCACGTCGCCCGCTGCGACGTCTCGTGTCTCGTCGCCGAGCGTCACCCGCGCGGCACCCGAGATCAGGCACAACACCTCCTCGCGGGTCACCGTGTGCGGTACGCCGGCGCTGCCGGCCGGGATCTCGACCCGCCAGGT
>Ga0137412_10001018_pt1 | contig 21089 bp, 19 predicted proteins | sample CZODoug2_1_16fun_FD_122160 | JGI IMG/M metagenome (GOLD analysis project Ga0137412, IMG submission 122160) | Vadose zone soil fungal communities from Angelo Coast Range Reserve, California, USA - CZODoug2_1_16fungal (Hybrid Assembly) | ecosystem: Environmental > Terrestrial > Soil > Vadose zone... | reverse complement strand
CTCCTATGAACTGCTGGCCGATCTGGCGCAGCAAACAGAAGAAAAACCGCGAGACGCCGCGACCGTAAGGGTTTAGCTGCGATCAGAGAATCGCGGCGCGAAAGAATTTGCACGGTGACTGCGGGACGACTTTGCTGGACGCCTTGGATGGCAAGGTTCTAAGGAATAACGCGCAACAACATGGCGCTGGCGCCGTGGACCAGCAATTCCCGCTGGTCGGCAACCAAGGCAATCTGTCCCACGGGCTCAGTACGGCCGGCGTGCGCAATTTTCACTCCCTGGATTCCGTAGACTCCACAAGCATCGGAAGAGAAAACCCACAGCGCCTGAAGGCGATCCTCAGATTCGAGCGCACCGCGACACCGGGATTCCGGTTGAGCGCGAACGTGAACCAGTACCCCGCCATAAACTCCTTTTCCGACGGTTTCACTGTCCTGGTTCGTGACCGGCCCGCCGACTCCATAGACTTCATCACCGCCGATTTGGCGCGTGGTCGCCCAAATATAGGGCGTGCCGAAACCTGGCGAGAATTCGGGAGTCTGCGCGGACTGGACTTCCATGAAGCCGGCGAGGGCCCGCAAACTGGCGAGCATGGGAATTTTGCGGTGATTGATTTCAAGAGTGTCGAAACGGAAGGCGATTTTAGCGTTTGTGGTTTTCCCCGCTCGCTCCACCGATACGATTGTGCCGAATACTTTCGCTCCTTCGGGAATTTTTCCATTGTTCGGCAGCGGCACATCCTGCATTACGCGGGCGGTCACAATTTGTCCTGGCTGTGCGTTTTTCGAGGACAAACCTTGATTCAGTCTCACAGGGAGAATGGTTCCGGTGGGAATTTCGAGATTCTCACGTTTCGTGGCGCGATCAGTCGCGACGCCAGCAGTTTGGGCGGCAACGGACGGACTGATTTGCGGCGCTAGCGAAAGGAAAACAGACAAGAAGAAACCAAAAGGCGCGTACCGCACGCCGGCAGGCATCATAGCAAACTCCCTGGACTAATTTCGCGGAGCAAATAGCTCACACGGAAGCAAGCCCTCCAAATAGTTTCCTCCGCGGGATCCTCGATGACAAGTGGCAGTAATGCCTTTCAATATGCGGATATGCGGATTGAATATCTAAATGGAAGCTCAGCATCCATGAGCCTAAAGATCCTCGTTCGGCGCGTTCAGCGCAGTAAATGCACTTTTGCGAGAACTTTGGGGGTGAGCGACGCGGGCAATGGTGTGTACCCGTGTTGTTCCGCGCTTTGTTCACCCATGCTCAGTGCCCACTCGAGGAAATTGGCCAGGGCCCTGGAGCGCTCCTGATCGGCCGATTTTCCCGGCACATAGAGCCAGGTAAAGCTGACGATCGGATAGGCATCGTTGCCTGAAACGTTCGTGAGTGATGCGCGAAAATCCGCGGGGATAGACTTTTCGGCGGAGTGGTAGGCAGCGGCAATGCTCGACTGGGTTGCGCCGATGTATTTTCCGGAGGCATTCTGGACGTGGCCGACGCCAACGGAATTGTCGGTCAACGTAAAGCCAAGCTCAATATAGCCGATTGCGCCGGAAGTACCTTTCACTTTCTCCATCATATCCTCGCCGCGATTGGCGCTAATACCCACAGGCCAGGCGGGTGAGGGAGTCTTCCCAATTTGGCTGTGCCACTTGGGACTGGCCTTCGAAAGAAAATCGCTAAATATATAATTGGAACCTTTCCCATCGGTGCGGTGGACGACGGCGATATCCAGATGAGGCAGGAGCTGGCCGGGATTGATGTCTTTAATTGCGGGGTGATCCCAGGTCTTGATGTTTCCGAGGAAGATATCTGCGAGGACCGGGCCCGAGAAGAGAAGATTTCCTTTGACGCCGGGAACGTGATAAATGGGGACGATGGCGACGAGAACTGTCGGGATGTGCAAGATGGGAGATTTCGCTTCCTTCAACTGTTCGTCGCTCATAGGAACTTCACCGGCGGCGAAATCGCCGACGCCGCGGGAAATATCTTCGATGCCCTTAACAGTGCCGGTGCTGAGATAACGGACCTGCACGCCGGGGCTGAGCTTGTTATATTCTTCGATCCAATGGGAATAGAGTGGCGTGGGCAGATTCGAGCCGCTGCCCACCAGAGCAATAATGCTCTGGGAATTTGCCGCAAGCGTGCAGCAAATCAAAAACAGTACAACAGCCGGCCAAGCAACCATCCCGCGCCCTGATGGTTTCATAGGGTTGCGCTCCTTTATTTTGAGACGGGCTTGATGAGAATCGTGCACTCCGGGGTGGCAAGCTCGCAATAATTTATTGCTGGTGTCGAGACTTATCGGTTAACCGCGGCTTTGACGGCGGGATGCGCATCCCGATAAGATGCGCTGGGTTTCGCCGAAGTACAGTTTTTCTTCAGGTGCGGGATTTAGAGAAGCCCGCCTGGGAATCGTCCAGCGCCGCGGGTATGGAGACGGGGGAAAATAATGCGAAATGATTTCGCCTGCTGGTGCGCCGCGCTGGTGCTTGGATGTTTTGTCTTTTGGCAGAATCAACAGGGGGCGAGCGGCCAGGCGGTCAAACCAGCGGCCGCGGCGGAGCTTACGAATCTTCTCGATGCAAAGATTAATGCAGAATGGCAGGCGATCAAGAGCAAAGACCCAAAGGCGTACGGCGATCTGCTGACGGAAGAATACGTTGCCGTGGAAGCCGACGGCGGTGGTGAACGCTATAAATGGAAAGCCTTACAAGAACTTCAGCAAAGCGCCGTCGCGGACTTTACGCTTTCATTCCTGAAAGTGACGCCGCTGTGTCCGGACGCAGCGTTTGCCCGCTACGAAGTTTTTATCAAGTTTCCGCCGAAGTCCACGGTCCGGTTTGAAAAAGTCCTGGTAGGTGAAATCTGGGTGAAGCGCGAAGGCCAGTGGAAAGCTCTGCACTACCAGGAAACCCGTGTGAAATAGTCAATCCGCGAATTGTGCCGCCGCTCCTGGCCGGAGAGCGAATGGATTCACGCGACTGAGGCCAAAAGCGGCGTCATTCCCTGCTGTAACTGCCCGCAATTACACCCGCGGGAAAGCTTATTCGCAATCCGGCGGCATGGAAGCGATAGCGTCCTCGGAACCACAGGCACGCTTTTTCTTCGCGGGGGTGAGGCCTGGCCGGGCGTGATTGAGGATCCAGAGACCGTCGTTGTTGGTCAAATAGATCAGCCCGCGGCTGGAATCTTGAAGGATGCTGGTTACGCCGGTAAATGTCTGAAGCACTTTGGGGTGCGCCGGATCGCTGAGGTCAAGAATCTTGACGGTTTCGGTCGGGCTGTCGGAATTTCGAATGACTCCCTTGGAATTTTTGTCGGGAACTTCGGCCAGACCGACGTCGGGACCCACGATTTCAAGTTTGCCGGCGGTGGCGTCGCTCGACTGGGCGCCATGATTCACCAAGCTAGGCAGAACCGGTTTGGTCACATCAATCACGGTAAAGCCCTGTTTGGATGCCTTCTGAACGTAGAGGTATTGCTTATCGCCTTTGTTTTGCAGAAGCATTTCGTTTCCCGGGGCGTCTTTCAATGGCAAGTGGGCGATCACCTTTGCGGGAACCTCGGTGGGCTTGGTATTTGCGGAGATGCGGGGCGCGGAGGTGATAACGACCGCGGCCGCAAAGGCAATACTGACGGGGCCCAAAGGACTCCGAGAAAATCTTTGCTGAATGATACTCATCACTTCCTCCTTGCGCTGCACTAAGCGTGCCTTTGTTTCGCTATCAGACGAATTCATCACGGTGAATCTGTGTAGTTCTTAAAGCATCTAGAGTCGATTTCGGATCCATGGTGATAGGGTCTATATGGAGGGAGGTGGACGGGTAAAGAGACGATTGTCGAGGCAAATCGAAACAAGCGGCATCTGTTTCTGTGTCTCGATTTGCAGCGGGACGGTGCGAGGCAGCGAAATCTTGCCGGTGGCCGGCGGCGGCAACACGAAGAAATCTTTGGCCATGACTTTGGCCGTGATGTGGGAAGGTGCGGACAGAACCCAGGAGGTCTGTTGGTTGCCTTCGATTCGAGGGAAGCGGTTTGCCAGAACGAGAACGAGAGAGAAGGCGCAAATCCAGACCGCCGCGCATTGCACGCGAGTCAGGCGGCGCGGACGCGCTATAAGAAGCGACAGCATCTAAACCCCGCCAAGCGAAGACTCCTCAACACTTCCATTCTACACCCGTGGGGCTGAACGCGAATCAAGGTCACGCCACTGGCCGAGGATTCCGGGCTCAGCGGCCTTGCTAGCCTTGCAACGCTGCTTACTGACTGCGTTTACACTTATTGCCTGCCATAGACGGCAATACATCCATTGGCGCTCTGCGTACCGCAGAGTGGGCCCGCCTGCGTGGGGACAAAAATCTGATTCGTGAATTGGTTAACCGTAATGCTGTGGGAATTGGAACCGGTGGTCACATTGACGAGCCACTGGCGCGACCCGGCATCGACCACGCCCATGATCGGCCCGTTGGGCATGTCGCGCCCAGCAGTGTAGTAGCGGTTGTCGCCGGGGTTGTACCAGACTTCGTCGGTACCGCCGGATTGATCGATCTTGATCTGGCTGGCGACGCAGGCGGCGCTGGTCGTGCAGGTACCGTCAAAGATGATCAGCAAGGGCGGGAACTGAACACCATCATGGCCTCCGCAGCCGACCAGGAAATCGTGACCCGGGCCCTGCACGATGCCAGCAGGCATGCAGTTGAGAGTTGGGACAACGTTTATGACTATAGGACCGGCTGGATTTCCGATTCGTGGATCAATTTCGTCAATGCACCCGACGGCGACGCTCGACTGAGTGGGCAAAGTGGAAGCCGTACAATTCAGGTTTTCCACATAAAAAGTGCCATGGAGGGGATTGAAGCCGACGGCACCCGTCCCGGCCACGGCAATTTCACCTCCTTGTCCAGTCCCAGCCGATCCATTGCTGGTAATGAATGCTCCCGTGTTCTGGTCAACTATCGCGGAGTGATGGCACGGTATAGTTAACGTTCCTGCTGTCGCTACCAAAGGAAATGGCCCGCCGGAAGCGCCGGAGGGCACAGAGGTGGATTGATCCGGGCATGCGGCGCCAGTTGTGTCCACTGGCACTGTCGAGCTTTGTGTGTTCGCCGCGTCGTAATAAATCTGGCCGAGGATGCAGGCTGCCGGATTCGTGGGAGTGTAGTTGTTAGCTGCAGCCCCATTGGTTGGGTACGCAGGATAGTTTACCGGGAGACAATGTCCCTGCCCGGGAGTTGTAAAGGGCGGTGTGAACTTACGATTGACGAGGTCGGTCACATCGATCAGAGTGACGAACGGAAGGCCGGGGTCACCATTCGCGATGGTGAGAATGTCGTGTCCGCCCACGGTTCCATAAGCCATTTCATCGCCGCGATCGTCGGCACATTCGGGAGCGCTGCCGGCGCCGCCATTCCAAGAAGCGATGCATGGCCCAACGCCATTCGGGCCGTCAAAATCGGGAGACGACCCCGTGGGGAAATCGGCGATCACGGTCGGCGGGTTCGTCGTGAGATCGAATACAACGACTGAGGAACTCCCGCTTGCGACGAACAACGTGTTTCCATCTGGCGTCACGAGAAGCCCGTTAGGGGCGGAGAGCGGGTTCACGCCATTCGCGCGCGACGCACAGCATTGCGCCCCGGGCAATCCACCGAAGGAGCCGTTCGGGCCAAATCCGGGAAACGCATTGCCGAAGTTTGCGAAGAACGGATCGTTCCTGCAACCGAACCGGGTAAGTCCGTTGCCGGGCCTTGTGGAATTTACACTTCCGAGGCCAGTGACGATGGAGGGAATGCCTTGTGGTTGGTTAACAGGGTCAAGCTGCGGGCCCCAGCACGGGCTGAAATTATTTCCAGCGTTTGCCACCTGATTGATTCCACCAATGGTGTTCACGGCGAAGTTGTTTTTGGCGTCCGTAACCACAACATCCAGGCCGATGCGGTCGGCCGTGTACACCTTCTGCTGAATCGGATCGAACCAGCTTATATCAAAGGAGTTGAAGGGACCGCCGGGCTCGCCGGTCGGATTGTGTTCAGGGACAGGAATGACGTTTAGAACTCCGTAGGCCCCGTTGACGGTGGTGCCGCAAGTGGGACAGAACGGCTGCGAGCCACAACTGTTCAAGAGAAACCCGAGGGCCAACACGGCAGCCACTTCGATAAACTTCGCGAGTCTAGACCTCATCGAAAAACCTCCTCCAGGAATTCCACTCGAATTTTCGGCGCCGTGGCGCTGCTTTCGTTCTTGTGAAGGCCTGCTTGACTCCCAGGCATATTGGCCAGTTTCGAATTCAGTCCCATGCATGGCTGATCCCCCGCGCCCTAGAAGCGGTACTGCAGCCGCTGTTCGAAGACGTAGTAGTTCTGCGGCGTAGCACCGATGGTGCTTGGCTGCTTCAGGCGGTCAATACTCAAGTTGGACTGGAAACGCACCCAGTAGTTCAAATACCAGTTCACGCCGAAGCTGAATTCATCGGTGTGTCGGTTGTACGTGGGAACGTTTTGGGGCGTAACGATGTTGTTAAAGAAAATACCGGGCTCGTTGCCTTGAATCCCAGAATAGCGGAAAGCCACTTCCCAGGCTCCCCATCCGCGTCCGCCGCCGCCGGGAAGTTCAGGGCCAAACACGGGGCGCTTGATCCGAGGCGTGCCGTTTTCCGGCCGCCTTTCCTTTGTGAGCAGGTAGGTGGCGGCGGAGTTCCACGCCTTGAATCGAACGGCCGGCAGATCCGAAAATCCAAGTCCGCCCAGGGTCAAAGTGCCGACACCGGTGCGATCAAAAATCGCCTGAACGTATTCGTCGCGGAAGCCCCAGGGGCCTTTCAGGTAAGTGAACTCACCCTCATACCGCCACACATTGCCGTTGGCCTGGAACTGCGGCAGGAATGTGAACGCGGCGTCCGGCGAAGCGGTGGTGGGCGTAAGTTCGTTGGAAAGTCCACGTGCTTGGCTGTAAGCGATCGAACCACCGAATGCCAAGCCCTGCAAGGCGCTGTCTTTGTTGTTGCGCCAGGGATAGAAGCGGACTCTGCCGACAGTTTCGGGCACGCTGGTGGTGTTATTGGTGGAAAAGCCTTTGCCGTTGAACGCGCCCGCCCAATACTGAAACGCGCCGCCCTTTATGTCGCCGTGAATCGTGACGCCGGGGCTGCGAAATGCGGAAGAAGCCGAGGGGTAAAGCACGGATTGCAAACCGCGCTCAACGAAATCGATGTTGGTGACACCCTCGACCAATTCCTGGGCAAACGGTTCCTTGAATTGCCCGGCCTGGATCTGGATGGCGTTATTGTATTTCGCGTTCAGGTAGATATCGCGAACGATCGCGCCGGTGGAAGCGGCGGCGTCAACCAAGAGACCGAACTGGTAGTGATCGCCATAATTTCCCTGAAAACCAAACCGGCCGCGGCGCACCGAAAAAGTGTCGGCCGGCGTGCCGTCGCCGATATAGTTGCGGTAATCGGTCTGCACGTATCCGTAAGGCTGAATTTGAAATTGGCCGTCATTGGACTTGATGAAGAAATGTTCCCCGTTCCATCCCGCATTCACGGGCGCCCCGCCGTCTTTCTTCTCGGCGGGTTTCTGGTAAATCACCACGGGTTCCGCGGGCCCCGCGGCTTCGGGAGCGACTGCCGGCGCAGGAGCGGGCAGCGGATAGCTGGTGTTAATCAGGCGGGCGGCCCCATCGTTTGACGGAGATGGAGCACGCGACTTCACCTCGACGAGTTGTTCGACTAAATTTTTCAGTTGCTCAATCGTACGGCGCTGCGCAGCCAGTTCCTGCCGCAATTGGTCTACTTCCGCCTTGCTCGCTGTCGCGGAAGGGGCCTGTGCGCTGTCGCCGGCAGGTTTCTCGCTCTGGGCCTGAGCACGCGGACCCATGCACACAAGACCCAAGGTCAACGTGAAAAGCGCAATCCACGTCCTTAGTGAATTCATGTTCCCCCCCAAAGTGAATGGTCGGATGACCGGACCAGTGGCGGTCAGCCTTTAGCGCATTTACGGATTCATGTCAAGAAAATAATCGCAAAATCGATGCAAGCTAGAAAAATTTACGTTCTGAGTCGAGAGAAAAAACTGGCTCCGATTGCCACGCAGATCGCTGATCTGATTAGGCATCTTGATGGAACCGGTGAATGCCCCGGCGAGAGAATCGCTTCGCGGATTTTCGGTTTTTCTGATAAACAGGAGTTTGCACTTTACCCAGGCCATCCTCCTGTTCTTTGCCGCGGCGATCGCCGGAACGCTTAACGCCGTAGCCGGCGGAGGCAGCTTTGTCTCCTTTCCTCTCCTGCTGTTCACGGGCGTGCCTGCAGTCGAAGCGAATGCCACGAACACTGTCGCTCTGTGGCCGGGATTGGCGGCGAGCACTTTTGTTTATCTGAAACGGTTGGACGCGCCGCTGCGCCTGCTGCTTCCCTTGCTGGTGACCAGCCTGGCCGGGGGTTGGGCTGGCGCATTGCTGCTGCTGCGAACGCCGCAACACACTTTTTTGCATCTGGTGCCGTGGCTGCTCTTGTGCGGAACCTTGCTGTTTGCGTTTGGAAATCAGATTCGAGCGATTGCGGGCCGGACTTCCGTTGTCGAAGATCTCCGGCAATTATCATGGCAGGCGATCGTGGTGAGTTCCGTCGTGGAATTGCTGGTGGCGGTGTACGGCGGATACTTCGGGGCCGGCATCGGCTTCGTCATTCTCGGGATGCTGGCGGCGCTGGGGATGCGCGACGTTCTTGCAATGGGCGCCATCCGGACATTGCTGGCCGCAACATGCAATGTGGCCGCGGTTGTCACGTTCATCTGGGCAGGAGCGGTGCTATGGCCGCAGTGCCTGGTTATGCTTGCCGGAGCGCTGACAGGCGGATGGTTTGGGGCGCACTTTGCGCAAAAAGCCGATCCGCAGAAGATGCGGTATGCCGTGATTGGCATGGGCCTGGCGATGAGCGCCTATTTTTTTATTGCCGGCCACTGAGGATTCGGAGCTGCGTGCCGGAGATTTTTCCTGCACCTGTCTGCAGCCCGAAAAAGATTGCGGGGGAGTTGACAAGCGGTGTATACTCCCGCTGGTCCACTTACCGGACCACTTGGAGCTTCGCTTGTCACTCAACCTGAAAACCGATTTCGAGACGGTCCGCCGGGATAAAGTTTACGAAGGCGTGGCCAGACAGATCGAACGCCTGATCCTGAAAAAACTCCAGCCGGGTGACAAACTTCCCTCCGAGCGCGATCTGGCGGAGTCGCTTGGAGTCAGCCGAAGCTCGATCCGCGATGCGATTCGCAGCCTGGAATTGATGGGCATGGTGGAGCCACGGCAAGGCGCCGGCACCATTGTCCTTCAAATTTCATCGGACTCGCTGGTCAATCCGCTGGCCAATGCGCGGAAGCGGAAGGAAGAGCTGGTCGGCGAACTTCTGGATTTTCGCAAGATGCTGGAGCCGTCGCTCGCCTCCCGGGCCGCCACCCGCGTCTCCGCCGAGGAACTCGCCGAGATGGAGGATATCCTCAAACGGCAGGGTGAGAAATTGCGCAATGGGGAAAGCACGATTGCGGAGGACACGGAGTTTCACTACGCCATTGCTCTTGCTTCCGGTAACAGCGTCGTGCGCAAAGTGCTGGACACGCTGATGGATTTGCTGCGCGATTCGCGGGAACGCAGTTTGCAGGTTGACGGGCGTCCGCAAAAATCGCTGGCGGGCCACCGGAAAATTCTGGCGGCGCTGAATCGGCATGACGCTGATGCCGCCAAGCTGGCAATGCGCCACCACATCGAAGACGTCGAAAAAATGCTGCTCAAGAAGTGAGGTTTTAGCCGGCGGGGGACTCTTACGGCGGGTTGACGACGCACGTTCACAAGATTACCAGCACCGGAGACACGAAACGGCGGTTTAGAATGAAGGGTACGAAGAATAGAAATTCGATTTGAGGACCATTAGATTGCCTGACACGCGGGACGACATGACCGGCGGGCCTTTGGCACCTCCCGAGGCGCAGGCCCCGAGTCTTTCGAGCCTGGAAAATTCCACGCCATGTACTGGAGCGACCCTGACGCTTCGCGTTTCGGAAGCGCGTGTCGAGGACGTCGGCCACGCCATTGCGCGGCTTGCGCCTGCGGATCTTTTGCGAATCGGCGCCAAGCCGGGTGATGTTTTGAAAATCACCGGCGGCACGGTAGCCGTTGGACGCACCGAAATTTCGGACGATGCGCACGAAGGCATGATCCAGATCGACGGAACATGCCGCAGCAATTGCAGCGCGGGATTGCAGGAGCAAGTCGCCGTTACGCCCGTCGAGACGCAAGCAGCGGTCGCGGTTCGCTTCACGCCCATGTGGGTGGGAGCTGCGCCGGCGACGATTGCGCCAGACCGGATGCTTGAGGATCTGGTAGGCGTTCCCGTGGTCACGGGATGCGCGGTTCGTGTGCCCACGTTTGCAAAGGCAGTCAACTTCCAAGTCGTGCGCACCATTCCCTCGGGCCCCGTTGTCATCGGGAAGCGAACTGACATCCGAGTTGTGGAAGGCGAGCAAACGCCTTCGCGCGCTCCCGCGGTCTCCTACGAAGACATTGGCGGGCTTGAGCGCGAAGTGGCGCGAGTGCGGGAGATTGTCGAGTTGCCGCTGAAGTACTCGCACATTTTCGAGCGGCTGGGAATTTTGGCGCCAAAGGGCGTGCTTTTGTACGGAGCTCCGGGCACGGGAAAGACCTTGCTCGCTCGTGCCGTGGCCGCCGAAAGCCGCGTGCATTTCATTCACCTGAACGGCCCCGAAATCATGCGCAAGTTTTATGGAGAGAGCGAGGCCAAGCTGCGTGAGGTCTTCGAAGAGGCGGCTCGCCACGCACCGGCGATTCTTTTCATTGACGAGATTGACGCCGTCGCTCCGAAGCGCGCGGAAGTAACCGGCGAAGTGGAAAAGCGTGTTGTGGCGCAATTGCTCAGCCTGATGGACGGCTTCGTTGCGCGCGGCCATGTGATTGTCATTGGCGCCACAAACATTCCAGAGATGCTGGATTCCGCGCTGCGGCGTCCCGGCCGGTTCGATCGCGAAATCGAAATCGGCGTGCCGAACACTCAGGCGCGGCTGCAAATCCTCAGGATTCATACTCGCGCGATGCCGCTTGCGCCGGATGTCGATCTGCAGGAGATTGCCGAACTTTCGCACGGCTTTGTGGGCGCGGACTTGGAGGCGCTCGGGCAAGAGGTCGGGATGATTGCGCTGCGCGGATTCCTGGCGGGCTTGCCGCTTGGCATGGATGGGGCTGCGTCCGCCGAACTTGGGTCGTTGCAGGTGACCCGCGAGAATTTCCTTGCCGGCTTGAAGGATGTGGAACCGAGCGCGACCCGCGAATTCTTCATCGAGAAAAGCGAAACGACGTTTGCATCGCTCGGCGGCCTCGACGAAGTGAAGCGCATGCTCGATGCCGTTGTCGAACATTCTCACCTGCATGCGGAGATTTACGAGAAGTTTGGACTGGCGCCGCCGCGAGGCATCCTGCTTGTCGGCCCTTCGGGAACGGGAAAGACGGCGATGGCGCGGGCGCTCTCCGGCGAAAAACAGCTCCCGCTGATCGCGATCGATGGGCCGCAGCTTTATTCGAAATGGCTGGGGGATTCGGAGCGAGCGTTGCGCGAAGTTTTCAAAAAGGCGAGACGCGCGGCGCCGTGCATTCTGTTCTTCGATTCGATTGACGCACTTGCTCCGCGATTCGACGCGGATCAATCCACCACGGATGTCTATCGAAGGATTCTCAGCCAACTGCTGCGCGAGATCGACAATCTGCGCGACGTCAAGGGAGTGATTTTACTGGCAGCTACGGACCGCCCCGAGCGCATCGAGCCCGCTTTGTTGCGGAGCGGCCGCTTCGACTATATACTCCCGTTCGCAAAACCCGGCGTTGCCGATCGCGCGGCGATTATTCATCTCTGTTGCCGGCATGTGCCGCTTTCGCCCGATATTGATTTCAAGGAATTGGCCGGGCGGATGGAAGGCTTCACTGGCGCGGATATCGAAAGCCTGTGCAAGAAAGCCACGCTCTCCGCGATCGTGGAAATTCAGCGCGGCACGCGGCTGGCCCCGTTTGTGGTTACGCGCGGAGATTTCCTGGCTGTTCTCGAAGCTGATCGAAGCAGTCCCAAGCACTTGAACACAACGAACGAACCGGGCGGTGCCGCCGGGGATTTGTCCCGTGATGTGTTTACTTCAACGAAATACTGACGAGGGTTGAAACATGAGCTATACGGAACTTTCTGTTTGGACGCGCGGCATCATCATGGACAAGGAAGGCCGCGACATCGTCAACTCCATCTCCGCGTCTGCCCGGAAAGAGGGCAAGTTCGCGCAGGCGATGGAGAACTATGTGGACAATCCCGATCGGACCAATTGCCCGACGCGCAAGTATTGCCGCGTGAGCGACACCGTGCTCGAAAACGAACTGACCTACGAAAATGATCACCCGAACATCGTCGTGCTCGTCGAGGGAACGATGGTGAAGGGCTGGGACTACATGCGCGGGATGCCGCCGGGCGGCACGCTGGTGATCAACACGCACTACACGCCAGAGTACATGGTGCGATTTGTGCCGGGCGCCGACCGGCTGGCGCAACTGGTTTGCGTGGATGCAGCGAAGCTGGCCGATCACAAGTGGCTTTACTACCGGCTTGGTCAATTGGGCCTCGATCGGCTTTCAACGGAAGGCGCTGCCGAGCGCGGCAAAGCGATCGCACCGGATATCGCGGCTCCGCTGATTGCGGCCGTGGTGAAGACGACGGGCATCGTCAAGATGTCCACGATTCAACCGATGATTGCGAATCAGAAGGCTTTCGAAATGGCGCTGAACGAATTGCACGTCCTGCCGCTGAAACCAGTGGCGGCCTAGGAAGGAACCCATGTCGACAAAAGGCACACGCATTCCCGAGTGGCTGACAGTACCCTTCGCAGGCATCACGCCGGCGCCAACGCAGGAAAAGGGGCAGGACTTGTTCCCCACCGGCAACTGGCGTTCGATCCGGCCGGTGTACCGCGACAAATTGCCGCCCTGCAACAACGCCTGCGGAACGAATGAAAAAATTCAGGGCTATCTGGATTTGGTGAAGCGCGGCAAATATCTGGACGCCTACGCGCTCATCAAGGAAGACATGCCGTTCCCTTCGGTTACCGGGCGCGTGTGTTACCACCCGTGCGAAACGGCCTGCAACCGCGGCCAGTACGACGAAGCCATTTCGATACGCGCGGTGGAACGGTTTCTTGGTGATCTGGGCCAGGCGCTGCAGCGCGACGTGGTGAAGCCAGGGAAACCCAACGGCAAGAAAGTCGCCGTTGTTGGTTCGGGGCCCGCAGGCCACAGCGCGGCGTATCAACTCGCGCGACTCGGCTACAAAGTCACTATTCTTGAAAAATCGCCCAAGGCTGGCGGCCTGAATCGCGGCGGCATTCCGGATTGGGTTCTCCCTCAGAATATTCTCGATCGCGAAATCGAGCGGCTGATTGAACTCGGAATCGCGATCAAGACGAACACTGAGGTCGGGAAAGATGTTTCCTGGGACAGCCTGAAAAAAGATTACGACGCCGTCGTGCTGGCCGTCGGTCTCACGGATCCCAACAGCGTCCGCGCCGAGGGCGAGAATAAAGACGGCGTGATTTACGGACTACCCTTCCTGCGCGACATCGGGATGGGCACTTCGAAAGTGAAGCTAGGCGCTCGCGTCGCAGTCATCGGCGGCGGAAACACGGCCATCGACTGCGCGCGTGAAGCATTGCGGCAAGGCGCGGTCGAAGTGACCATGATCACCGTCGAAGGCAACCCCAAGGAAATGCCATGTGTGCCCGAGGATCTTCACGACATGCTGGAAGAAGGCGTGGAACTGATTCACGGGCGGGCGATGACCGCCGTGCTCGGCAACGGCAAAGTGGAAGCGCTGCAACTCTACCCGGCGAAATTCTCCGGCGCGATTAACGCCTCGCCGATCACGATCAACAAAGACGTGGCTGCAGAGAAGTTTGCTGTCGACAATGTGATCATCGCCGTCGGCCAGCGCGCCTCTCTCAATTGGCTGCCCCAGGAATTCAAGAACGAACGCGGCACCATCAAAGTCGACCGCTTCGGACGTCTCGGCGACACAAACTTTTTTGCCGCCGGCGACATCGTGCAGTTGGGCTCGGGCCAGCCGCTGATGGTTGTGAATGCGGTGGGGGACGGCAAGCGCGTTGCCTTCAACCTGGACAAGGCCCTGCGCGGCGAAGCGCTTGAGCCTCGCAAAATCGCCATTGATGTCATCGTGGATCTAAACCGCATGAACATGACCTACTTCCCGCACTTCCCGCGGGTCCAGCAGTCCATGTTGAATCCCACCAGCCGCAAAAAGACGCAGGACGAAGTAATCCTGGCGTTCACTGAAGAACAAGCCGTCGAAGAAGCCGGCCGCTGCTTCAGTTGCGGCACCTGCAACGCTTGCGACAACTGCTATCTCGTATGCCCGGAGCCGTGCATTGCGCGCTCCGATCGTTCGAACGGCCTCTACAAAATCCTGGTGGATTACTGCAAAGGCTGCCGCGTATGCATTGAAGAATGCCCGACCGGTTGCCTGGAGGGCGTGCCCGAACTGGACTTCGACGCGGGCGTCGTCCGCATGGATACGGCATTCGCGATTACCCCCGGCCTGCACGGCCGCCAGGCACAGGAACTAGCAACTCTGGCCAGCCGTCCGGCGAAGGAGATCTAACATGGCGACAGCTACCGAAACGACTAAGAGAAAAACCGTTCGCATCAATGGCTGCGTGGCCGCGGCGCAGGCAGCAAAGTACGCTGATGTCGACGTCATCACCGCTTACCCGATTCGTCCGTACACCGCAACGATGATGGCGCTGGCGCAGATGGTCGCCAACGGCGAACTCGACGCCGAGTACATCGTCGCGGACAGCGAGCACTCGCAATTGAGTATCGCTCACGGCGCTGCATCCAGCGGAGCGCGCGTTTTCACCGGAAGCTCCGGCGTCGGCGTGCAGTTCGCCTACGAACTGTACTCGCCCATCTCCGGCAGCCGAATGCCGGTGCAGATGATGATTGCGGACCGCACCCTCGATCCGCCGGGCGACTTCGGCTCCGAGCACACCGATGCGCTCTCGACGCGTGACATGGGTTGGATCATGGGCTGGTCCTGCGATGCGCAGGAAGCGTTCGACAATCACCTGATGGCGTATCGTATCGGCGAGGATCGGCGCGTGCTTCTGCCGCAGATGGTTTGCCAGGACGGCTTCTTCGTTTCTCACATCACCAGCGATGTGGATTTGCCTGACCCCGGCCAAGTGAAAGAATTTCTGCCACCGTACAAGCACCCGTACCCGCTCGATCCGCGCCGCCCGGTTTCGCACGGCCCGCAGATCATGCCGGAACAGGGCCCGCCGCTGCAGCTGGAGCGTGCGCGCGCCATGGAAGGATGCATGCCGGTCATCGAGGAAGTTCACGAAGAGTTCGCGCGCATCTTCGGCCGCCGCTACGATGCGTGGCTCGAGGAATACAAAACCGAAGATGCCGAAATCGTTTTCTTCCTCCAGGGCGGCCACGCCGTCACCGCGCGTTTCGCCATCAACCACATGCGGGAGAAAGGCATGAAAGTCGGCATGGTCCGTCTGCGCACCATTCGGCCGTATCCGACGGATCGCGTTTGCGAAACGCTCAGCAGGTTCAAAGTTGTCGGCGTCATCGAAACCAACATGGGCCTCGGCAGCGTCAGCAGCGGCGGTTCGCTCTACGCCGAAGCGGCTGCGGCCCTCTATGAAAGCCCAAAGCGTCCATTGATCATGTCCTTCATGGCCGGGATGGGTGGCGAGGCCATTGTCCTGAAAGAGTTCTACTGGATGGCGCAGAAAATGATCGAAGCCCAGAAGCGTGGCAAGATCGAAAAACGCACCCACTGGGTAGGCTTCGAAGAGTAGGGACGGCCTTGTGGTGCCGTCCGCGGAGTTGCGAATTTGCAAGGCTTGAAAAAGATTTCAGGAAAGAATTTCAGGAGGAATCCTTATGCCAGTCATTGAAGTTCAGCGTCAAACCCTTCCGATTTTCGGCAACCCGAATCAGGGCGCGCGTTTCTATAATCCTGACCTCCCCGCGACCGAACCGTTCGTCCCGGGCCATCGCACGTGCGCGGGCTGCGGGCCGTCCATCCAATACCGTATGACCTGCAAGGCCTCCGGCGACAACACCATTCTCATCGGCCCCACGGGATGTATGTACGTCGCCAACAGCTCCTATCTCTGTACGCCCTACAACGTTCCCTGGGCGCACACGCAGATCGGCAGCGCCGGCAGCTTCACCGCGGGTGTCGCCGCTGCGTACGAGGCTATGATTCGCAAAGGCAAGTATAAGGGAACGTTCCCGAACGTCATTTGCGAAGCCGGCGACGGCAGCGCCTCGGACATCGGCCTCGCGTCTATTTCGGGCGCGCTCTATCGCAATCACGATTGCCTGATCATCTGCTACGACAACGAGCAATATGCGAACACGGGCATTCAGGCTTCGTCGCGCACGCCGTATGGCGGCATGACGACGTTCTCGCCTCCCGGTCCGAAAGTCCCGGAAGCGAAGACGCTGTATCCCAAAGATCTCGCGCGCATGATGGCCGCGGGGCATCCGCACTGCTATGTGGCCACCGCCAGCGTAGGCTACCCAATCGACCTGATGAACAAAGTGCGCAAGGGACTGAACCACCGGGGCGCCGCGTATCTGATGATTTACACGCCGTGCCAGAAGGGTTTCGTGTATGAAACACCGCGCTCGATCGATCTAGGCCGCCTGGTCGTGGAATGCGGTCTCTATCCGATGTGGGAATGGAATCCCGAAAAGCGCGAGTACGATTACAGTTTCCGTCCGCAGACGATGCGGCCGGTTTCCGAATATTTGAAACTGCAGGGGAGATTCGGACACCTGCACGCGGAGCACATCGCCAATTTGCAGAAGTTTGCCAACCAGCAATGGCAGATGATGGGCGTGCAACTACCCGAGGCTTTGGTCAAGGCCGCGGATCCAAAGAACCAGGTCAACATGGCGGCAGCGGCGGAAGCCGAGGCGGTGGCACAAACACTATGAGCACCAACACACCCACTAGCAAAGACGCCATGTCGGCGAACGTTTCTCCTTCGGCCGCATCCGGGCAGGAGAGCTATGTCGTCACGGAAGGCAAAAAGCGCGGCTCGACACGCGAAGTCCGCGACGAGGCTGCGCACGATCGCTTTTACACCGTGCTGAAAGTGCATGCGGGCGATGCCATCCTCACCGATAATTGGCACACCAACGAAGTCTTCGGCCACTTGCGCAACAACTTCGAAGGCATCACCTTCGCCATGCGCACTCTCGAAGCCTGGGGCGCGATGTTCGAAAACGATAAGCGCGCTTACTACACCGCCGGCGGCCGCGTGTGGGTTCTGGACTTGGAGCCCTCTGCCGCCAAGAAGCCGCGGCTGCCCGGCACCGGCAAGGGCTAGCGCATTGCCGAAACGCATTCTGCTGATTGACGACACGCCGGAGATTGCGCAGCTTCTGACGTTTGCGCTGCGCGACCATGGCCACGAAGTCTTCGCTGAGGGTTTTACCGATACGGTCAACGACCTGATCCGGGATTTGAAGGCGGACGCTCTCGTGCTGGACTGTTCTACATTCGATATGAGCGAATCCTTGTTTGACCTTGTGCGCCACAATCCGGATTACGCCGAGCTTCCCATCGTAATTATTAGCGATACACCGGAGAAGGCTGACGCGAGTCTTACTGCGCGCAATGCGCAGAAAGTTTTGCTGATCCCGAAACCTTTCACAGGCTCGCAGGTTGCGCGGGCGCTTTCCGACCTGCTGGGATAACTATGCCTTTGTGGAGCATGGACGAGTGGCAATACGTCGAGCGCGAGGTCGTCACCGACCCGAAAGATCGGCAGTGGACCGTGGCGCTGATGGACGTGCTGGGGCAGACGGGCGATCCGGACGTTCCGAACAAGTTGCTGGAGATGCAGTACGCTTCGGGGCGTTATTACACGCTGATTTATTCGGCAAGCGGGGCGCTGCAGCGGGAGCGGGGTTACGCCACGTTAGCGGAGGCGACGCGCGCGTTTGAGGACATGCGCATCGCGGTTATTGATGGCAGCCTGGATCCGTCACAACCCGTGTTCCGTCAGGACCTGGAAGACTGAGCCAAAAAATCGTTCATGCCGCTTCGATTGGTCCGGTTCTACCTGCCGGGATTCAGATCTCTCATAATCACATTCAAAACTTGCGCCGCTAATTTGGCATCGCGTTCGGAAACTGTGACATTGCCGCCATTGGCGTCGTGATCTCGATACGCGCGGGCAGCAGATGGCAGACGGGCACAACCGCCGCGAATGAGACCTGCTTTCTCTGCAAACACGATCCGCTGATCAAAGGACCAATCTGCGATCTTCCCTGCCGGCGCTCCGGACACTGCCAATTCGCCCAGGCCTTTATGTTCGAGCGCGTCGGTCACGATGGCTTCCAGAATTCCGCAGGAAGTGCGCATCGCAAGATCGTAGTCTCCCTCTTCCATCGCAAGCCGGCCATCCGTGTAGGCCTGTTCAAGCACCTGCCGCAGTTCAGCGTTGTGAACGAACTCGAAGCGGCGAGGCGGCACATTCTCGGACGCGATAATTACCGGGCCCCCGTCTTCCCGGGAAAGTGCGGCAACCGCCTGAGTCAGGACTTCGAGCAAGCTCTGGACAATCGCCTGCGGCGCCGCTCCTTCCCTGGCATTACCGTTTGCCGAACGCATCAGAAAAGCATCGCTGAACAAGCGGGCAAGCCAATGAGCCTTGCTGCCGCCCGACAATTGATTGATCGCTACGCCGCACTCTTCCTGCCAGGCCCGAGTGGCCACGATCGCGGACGGGTTGGAGGAGTCCTTCGCCAACGCGTCGCGAACCTGCTGCCCGCGGCGAATCAGTTGGTCGAGACGGGACGCAAAACTCTTGATCTGCGCTTCAAGGCTTTCAGACATTGGCCGCGTCTCTCTGGAATGGGCGGCGCACCGTCCCGGCGGTACCCAACCCCGGAACAGAATGCGAAAAATAGCTCACAAGGATGCAAGGAATCTCTTCTTGACAGCCTGTGGGTACAGTGCTAGATTCCGTGCCGCCGGAAAGTGGTTCACTCACCGGACCAGTTTAACATGGTTCGCCAAGTGGGCCGCCCGGCAAGGTTGGAGGCGTGGCGCCGCGGTTGCAGGGGTAAAACGCAGCATTACGCCGCCAATCGGTATCCTGCGACAACTGGTCCGAGATTATTCGCTAAAACTTAAGGAAAGTTCCGCGCACGCAATGAACGTTGACGTCGATCGCTTCGGGAGAGAGATCGATTTGGGAAAGTGAATAATCTCCGGCTTCACTCCGTTCTGCAGAGATGTGGGCTCTTGGAGCGGCGTCGCAAATAAATTGGGGACTGGTTCGTGTACTACTTCCGCTGAAGTCCAAATGGAGGTTAGTAAATGGCTGCTACGCCAGAAGCTCTAATTCATCCCTCTCGGATCATCAATCGCTGGGTTCAATTGATCGCCGGCATTATCGCGATGATGGCGATCGCCAATTTGCAATATGCCTGGACGCTATTCACGAAGCCTATCCAGGCCCACCTGCACGTCTCCCTGGTCGCCGTTCAGTGGACATTCACGTTGTTCATCCTTCTGGAAACCTGGCTCGTTCCGTTTGAAGGATATTTGGTTGACATCATCGGCCCCCGCCTGATGCTGGGAATCGGCTCGATATTCGTGGCACTCGGCTGGGTCGGCTCCGGTTATGCCGAGACCATAACCCAGCTGTACATTTGGTACGCCGTGGGTGGCATTGGCGCGGGTATCGTCTATGGCGGTTCCATCGGAAACGCGCTGAAATGGTTTCCCGATCACCGCGGTCTCTGCGTAGGCCTGACCGCAGGGGCTTATGGCATTGGCACCGCGAGCACGATCTCTCCGGTGGCCAATATGCTGAAAATCTCCGGCTACCAGCATACCTTCGTGGTTTGGGGCATCATCCAGGGAGTCGTTGTCCTGGCTTGCGCGCTGTTTTTGGCGCGGCCGCCAGTGGGATGGACGCCGCCAAACTGGGCTGAAAAGTCAGCCAAAATCAGAGCCAAAATTAACACTTCGACCGTCAACCTGACGCCGTGGCAGATGCTGCGTCAGCCTTCGTTCTATGTGATCTATCTGATGATGACCATGCTGGCCTTCGGGGGTTTGGTGGTAACCGCACAACTCAACCCCATGGCCTCAACCTACCATGTGGACAATGTCATCGTAGCGTTCGGCATGACCGCGCTGGTGCTGGCGATCACGGTGGACCGGCTGTTGAACGGTTTAACCCGTCCTTTCTGGGGCTGGGTCTCGGACCACATCGGGCGGGAGAACGCTATCTTCTGTTCGTTCATCCTAGAGGCGGCCGCTGTATTTGCCTTGCTTCAAATGATCGACCGTCCTGTATGGTTTGTTGCCTTATCGGGACTGTGTTTCTTTGCCTGGGGCAATATCTTTTCGTTGTTCCCGGCAATCACGGGCGACTTGTACGGAAGCAAGTGGGCCACCACAAACTATGGAATCGTTTACACCGCCAAGGGATTGGCTGCTGCTTTCGCCGGTCCCGGCGCGGCTTGGCTGTTTGCCAAGACAGGTTCCTGGAACAAGGTCTTCTGGGCCATGATCGTATGCGATCTCATTGCCGCCTTCATGGCGTTGTTGTGGTTGAAGCCGCTAGCCTCACGTTCGGTAAAGGCGCAGGACGCTGCTGCTCCGGCGATCGACCTGACAGCGCCGGCTAAAGCATGATGCAAGCCGCTTGAGGCGGCCCACTTGCGCGAGCTCCGAAAGGGGTATTCTCTCGAATTGTTTTGAGAGAAATGCCCCATTCCCAGACCACTGCATATATTAAGGTCACTCAGCTTGTGATTTAGAAGCATGCGTGCCGGTCACAACTCTCACTATGTTGTTGAAAGAGCGGGACTTGCAGTGCTGCAGACGATCGCTTGGAAGTTCCATCTTGCAAAAAATGGCGCGCCCGGCGTGATTCGAACACGCGACCCTCGGATTAGAAGTCCGATGCTCTATCCAGCTGAGCTACGGGCGC
>Ga0137412_10001017_pt1 | contig 21093 bp, 20 predicted proteins | sample CZODoug2_1_16fun_FD_122160 | JGI IMG/M metagenome (GOLD analysis project Ga0137412, IMG submission 122160) | Vadose zone soil fungal communities from Angelo Coast Range Reserve, California, USA - CZODoug2_1_16fungal (Hybrid Assembly) | ecosystem: Environmental > Terrestrial > Soil > Vadose zone... | reverse complement strand
CATGATGGCCTTGCGCGGGACCGCTGCCGTCATGCCGGAGGTCGAGAACGGATTTGACGGACTGAAGGCTTGCAAAGCAATTCATGGCGCCGCGCATTTGTCGCACCTGTGTCACAGATATAAACTAATAAGTTGTTGATTGGAGACGCAGGATCTCGTAACGTCATCGTCGGAATTGCTAAAACAATATTACGGACATCTGGAGCCTCTCGTGAGCGAGAGACTTGATGGAAGTCAAGGCTGCGACGGCTCGCGGACGCTTACTAAGACACGCGGATTGTGCGTGTGGAACTGCAGCGTCCTCCCGGCGTCAACGAGGTCTTGTGATGCGTTTGTCCGGGCGATTGAGTGTAACGACGCAAATATGCTCGGCGGCGCGCTCAAACAGCCCAGTCGCACGATCGACTTTACCCTGTGCGAAGTTAGAGCGGGCGTAGAAATAGTGCGCCTCGTAGGAATCGGGATCAAGCGACAGCGCTTTCTCAAACTCTTCTTTTGCTTCTTCATACCGTTGTCCGGCGGAAAGCGCTACTCCGCGCGAAGCATGTGCTTCAGCCAGCTTGGGATCGAGCGAGAGCGCCTTCTCGGTTGTAGCAAAAACCTCCTCCATCGCGACTTTCTCGTGATACGTCATGTAGAGGTAGGAATCGCAATCGGCCATCCCGGCATAAGCGCGGGCATACATCGGGTCCAACTCGACCGCCTTGGAGAACATCTGCCGCGCCAACTGAAGATAACGTTTGGAACGGCGGTTCAGAAAATCCCGGCCTTTTAAATAATACGTATAAGCTTCGATGTTATCCGTGGGGGCCTGGGCGATAGACTTCCGCTCTTGGGGATGAAGCTTGACCTTTAATTGCTCGACAATGGCGTGGGTGATTTCGTCCTGGATGGCGAAAATATCAGTCAACTCGCGGTCAAAGCGATCGGCCCAAACATGATTTCCATTCGTGCTGTTGATAAGTTGCCCGGTAACTCGCACTCGTGCTCCGGCCTTACGCACACTTCCTTCCAAAACAAAAGCTACCCCAAGTTCCCGACCTACCTCTTGCACATTGACTGGTCTGTTCTTGTAGGTGAATGCGGTATGACGAGCCACCACAGAAAGCCCGGAGACTTTAGATAAATCGGTAATGATATCCTCGGTGATCCCGTCGCTAAAATATTCCTGTTCCGAGTCGCCACTCATGTTGTTGAATGGCAACACGGCGATAGAGGGTCGTTCTTCCGATAATGGCGCGCGGTCCTGAATGTCCCGCGGAGCGACCCGTCCAATGGGAACACTGTAAACGCGAATCGGCCTCTTGATGTTTTTGAGTTTCTGCTCGCCCATATCCTCAAAAACCAAATCAAGCCGGTTGCCAACGTGATCGCGGACGGAGTGCGAGATCGCGATCCCACCGGGTTTCGCCACACCTTCCAAGCGCGCGGCGACGTTGACGCCATCGCCGTAGATGTCGGCTCCTTCAACAATCACGTCACCGAGATTGACGCCGATACGGAATTCGATGCGGCGATCCTGCGGCACGCCGGCATTCCGCTCCCGGATTCCGCGCTGCAGCTCCACCGCGCAGGCCACCGCATTCACCACGCTCGGAAATTCCGCGAGAATGCCGTCACCTGTCAGTTTGACGACCCGCCCCTGGTGCTCAGCGATCTTCCCATCGATGAAGCCAGTTCGCATGTCTTGGAGTGCTGTGAGTGTGCCCGCCTCGTCCGCGCCCATGAGCCGGCTGTACCCGACGACATCGGCAGCAAGAATTGCAGTGAGACGGCGTTCCATTTCGTCAACAAACAGTCATTCGAGCGACAGTCGAGGAATCCCGTTATGCAATCTTTAAGCTGACGCGGCGGGATCCCTCGACTTCGCTCGGGATGACGGCGTTCGCCGTCACCATTCCACAATCGTGCTGGCCCAGGTCAATCCGCCACCGAATACCACCATCAGCACATAATCGCCGGATTTTATCCGGCCGGAGCGGTTCGCTTCATCGAGCGCGATCGCCACCGCCGCCGCTGAAGTATTTCCATAGCGATCTACGTTAACGAAAACTTTTTCGCGCGGAATCCCAAGTCGTTCGCCAATCGACTCGATGATGCGCAAGTTCGCCTGATGCGGAATGACGCAGGCGATGTCATCTACGGTGAGACCCGCTTGATCGATTGCTTTCCGAGCTGCGGCGAGCATTGCGGTCACGGCTTGTTTATAGACTTCCTTACCTGACATGTGGATCGTTTGCAGATTCAGATGCGCGTTCTCGGCCGTGATCGGCGTCTTTGATCCCCCACCCGGCATGAACAAGATGTCGGTATACTCACCGTCGCTTCCCATGTTGGTGCTAATGACACCGTGTGCGCTACCGCGATGACCCAGCACCGCCGCCCCAGCCCCATCGCCGAAAAGCACACAAGTATTTCGATCGGTCCAGTTGGTAATCGACGTCAGCTTGTCCGCGCCGATCACCAGCGCTGTGTCATAGGTCCCCGAAGTAATGAATTGCTGCGCGATCTCAACCGCGAACAGAAATCCAGCGCACGCGGCCGAAACATCGAGGCAGGCGGCATTTTTGGCGCCGATTTTTTTCTGAACAAAACAGGCGGTCGCGGGAAAAATCATGTCGGGCGTGGCGGTGGCGACGAGGAGCAGATCGATTTCTTCGGGCGAAATTTTCGCCTGCTCGATTGCTTTGAGCGCGGCCTTCGCCGCCATGTCGCTGGTCGTTTCGTCCTTGGCCGCGACGCGCCGTTCCTTGATCCCGGTGCGCGTCGTGATCCACTCGTCGCTGGTATCGACCATGCGAGAGAGATCTTCGTTAGTAAGAATTTTCTCCGGCGTATAACTACCCGTGCCGATAATTGAAACCGTCCGTTGATTCCTAGCGGATCGCGGGCTCGAGCGGGGCTGTTGCTTCATGATAACGCTGAACCTCCTCGATGATATGCGGGTTCACCTGGTGTTCAATCGACTCCGCTGCGACGCGCAGCGCGTTTTTGACGGCAAGTGGCGTGCTCGAGCCGTGCGCGATGATGCAGATGCCATTGACGCCGAGGAGCGGGCTGCCACCGTATTCTTCGTAGTTGGTTTTATCTTTGATAGTGCGAAACGATTCTCGCGCCAAAAACGCGCCCACCTTTCGCATCGGCGTTCGCGACAGTTCGTGCTTTAGCCACTGAAAAATTGCCACCGAGATCGATTCGCAAGTTTTTAAAATCACGTTCCCGACAAATCCGTCGCACACCACCACCTCCACCGGATCCTCGAAGAGATGCCGTCCCTCGATGTTGCCTACAAAATTCAATGAGCTCTTCTTGAGCATTTTGAAGACTTCCTTGGTCATCTCATTGCCTTTCACATCCTCCTCCCCGAGCGAGATCAGGCCGACTGTTGGATTCTTGTAGCCGAGCACGTGACTGGAATAAACCGAGCCCATGAACGCATATTGGAGAAGATGTTCAGGCCGCGCATCGATGTTCGCGCCCGCGTCCATTAAAACAAAGACATTCGTTTCGGTGGGCAGGACCGCGGCGATACCGGGGCGATAGATTCCGGGCAAAGTGCGCAGTTTAATCATGCTCGCTGCCACGGCCGCGCCGGTGTGGCCAGCGCTAACGATGGCGCTGGCTTGGCCGTGCTTGACCAGATCGACCGCACGACTGACGGACGAATCTTTTTTCCGGCGCACCGCGGACCAGGCTCGGTCGCTCATTTCGACCACTTGAGTCGAATGCACGATCTCGATCCGACTGTCGTTGCAACCGAGTTTCCTCAGCTCCGCTTCGATTTGAACAGTATCGCCAACGAGAAAGAGTTTGCTGATGTAGGAGTACTCGCGCAAAGCGAGAACGGCTCCGCCGACAAGGTTGGGTGGGCCAAAATCGCCGCCCATCGCATCCAGTGCGATTTTCATGCGAGGTAGCAGTTTGCGTTTATCACGCGGCTAATGCAAAACGAAAATCGAGCGAGGGAGAATCGAGAGTCGTGAATCGATAACGGTTTAACGATTCACGATGTGACAGAACGCGCAGCGTTCACGCGCCCACGCTCAAAACCTGTCGCCCTTTATAATAACCGCAGGAAGGGCAGACGGTGTGCGAGGGCACGGTGCTGCCACATTGCGCGCACTTGCTCAGCTGTGGGGCATGCCACCGATTGGCCGCTTTGCGCGTGCGCAACCGCATCTTCGAGGTTTTACGTTTGGGGACGCCCATAATTAGCGAGCGGGAACGAAAGCATGGTTTGGCGGAAAGGCAACGTTGGAACGTTAAAACGTTGAAGGGTTGAAGCGGGGGAATTTAACGGATCGACCGCTTCATCGCTTCAACCCTTCAACGTTTCTCGATCTTCAGCTTATCCAGCGCGCTCCAATCCGCTTTCGCTGTGCCGGCGTCGCCGGTAGTCTCAAGCTTGGCCGCTTTGCAAACGCGCGCTCCATCGCGATCGCAATGCGGATAGGGTGGCAGATTTAACAAAATATCTTCGCGCAGGAAGGGCGTGATATCGATGTTCTCCGGCCCGTGCAATTCGGTGTGGAGCGCAAACGCCGGAACCTTGATTTCGTGCTCGAACTTTTCGAGGCAGGCCACGCAGCTCAGCTCAACCGTTTGCGCGATCATCCCATTGGCCCAGAGCGCGCCATCGGAAATTCCGAGGTCGAGGCTGTAACGCATCGGCCCAACGCAGCGAATTTCCGGCGTCGCGATGTCGCCGAGCGGGCAATCTTCTTCGCCGTCCAGATGCAGGCCTCCCGGCGGAATTTGATTCAAATGAATTTTCACGCGGCAAGTTTTTCGAAGTTCAGATCACGGCTGCAACGTTTCCCAATTCAGGATTAAATTTTTTTGCGAGTGCCTCAGCCACCAGTGATGGCACAAACGCGGAAACATCGCCCCCGAGCCTGGCGATTTCTTTCACAATTCGCGAGCTGAGATAAGTGTATTCTTCCTTCGGCATGAGGAAGATAGTTTCAATTTCAGGGTCGAGCTTTCGGTTCATCAGGGCCATTTGAAATTCAAACTCGAAATCGGAAATCGCTCGCAACCCGCGCACGACGGCGTGCGCGCCCTCCGAGGCGGCGAATTCCACCAGCAGCCCGTCCATGGGCGCGACTCGCACGGCATCGATCGTAATCGCTTGCCGCAGCATGGCGAGCCGCTCGTCCGGCGTGAAGAGGGGTTGCTTTTGATCGTTAATCGCTACCGCCACGATGACTTCGTCGAAAAGCGTGCGGGCCCTCTCGATGACATCAAGATGGCCGTTCGTCACGGGATCGAAGCTGCCGGGATAAATCGCGCGTCGCACCGGCAGAAAATCGTGCAGGAAAGCACAGTTGCAACGCTGATTGAAGCCCCGACTCAGGCGATTGGGTAGCGCACGCATCTCGCGTGCTGGTTTCGGGCGTGTCGCCAAAACAATCTTTAGGAAAGTCCGCGATCGCGAGGACGCGACCGCCAGCACGCGAGACGCGTGCGCTACCCAGAACAGGACGCAACACCACCTTTGGTCGGCAATGCCGTCTCGCATTCGAGCTTTGTCATTCGTCATTTTTCACGCATCCAAGTTGCCGAATAAGGGCGAAGCGGGGAAAGTATTCACGTCCAGATGATTGACCCGTCGCCTTATCGCAGCGTTGCCGTAGCCAGCACTTTCTCGCCTCGCTTTGAGCAGGTATTGGCCGAGGCGAAACGGATCCGGGACCGATTCGACTCCGAGCTCTGCCTGGTTTACGTGGGTGAGAAAAGCGAGGAGACGAGTGCGAAGTTTGCCGCCGCGCTGGAACGGATCTCATTGCCGAAGAATTCCCCTATCCATTACGAGCAGGGCGATCCAGCGACTGCAATTTTGCGGGCGATCCAGCGACACGATATCGACCTGATCGTGGCGGGTGCGCTCGAGAAAGAGGTAGTCCTTCATCCTTTCCTGGGAAACGTCGCTCGCCGGCTTTTGCGGGAAGGCCGTAGCTCGGTCATTCTTTTTACCCATCCGGCGCGTGAACCAGAGCCCTTGCGCAAGATCGTCTTCCTGGTGGAATATTCCGAGCACGGTTCCAACAGCCTGCGCCGGGCGCTGCACCTGGCGGCGCGCGAAAATTCGGAACGCGTTTATGTGGTGCGGCTTATCACCACCTTCGATGAAGCGCGCGCGAAAAAGGAAGGCACCCCGGCGGAAGCGGATGAGGATGCGAAACTGGAGCATTTCGTTCTTGATCTCGGCCATACCGATGTGCCGATCGAAGTGCGCTGCATTCGCGGCAACACCGGGTTTGCCGCGGCCGATTTTGTGAAATCGGTGGAGGCGGATTTGCTGGTGGTGCCGCTCGATCCCGCGAAAAACGCTGGCCAATTGCCGCCTAATCTGGAATGGCTCATGGACGTTATTCCTTGCAATCTTTGGGTGAGCCGCTGAGGTGGAGGAGCGCACGCAACGCCTGTCCGGCTCGGACCTTGCGTTCAACCGCCAGTCTGGCTCGGACCGATGAATTCCACTCCACCATTCCATCCTTACGGCACTGCGCACCTTCTCGTGATTTTTCTCACGATTGCCTTACCGTTCGCCTTCGCAGCGCTCGTCCGTTGGACGAAATCCTCCTTGGTAGAGCGCATCATCGTTGGCGCGTTCTCTCTGACGCTGGTGCTAAATTATCTTGTCTACCTGCGCTTGGTGCGGCAATCCGGCGCCGTCAACTGGGAGCAACTGCTACCACTCCAACTTTGCGATTGGGCGATGGTCGTAATCATCATCGCCATGTGGACACGCCGGCCGGGCTGGTTCGAGGTCGCCTATTTTTGGGGAATCGGCGGGACGGTGCAGGCGGTCCTGACCCCGAATCTGCCCTACGGTTTCCCAGATTTCCGATTCTTTAATTTTTTCGTTTCTCACTGCGTGATCATCATGGGCATTATTTTCTTAATGTTGGTGCATCATCTGCGGCCCCGCCCCTTTTCCATCATCCGCGTCTTTGCCTGGACGGAGGTCTATTTCATTATCACGCTCGCGGCGGACAAGATCACCGGGGTCAATTACGGCTTTCTGCTTCACAAACCGGAGGCGAAAACGTTGCTCAACATTCTCTCGGACAACCACCCGCTTTATCTTTTCGAAATGCACGTGCTCGCGCTCGCATTTTTTGTGGTCCTGTATTTGCCATTCGCCATTTACGATTTGGCGCGAAGAAAGATTTCTGTAGCGGCGCTCTGTGAGCGCCGATCTTAGTAGTTTCAGCGGTCACAGACCGCCGCTACAATCACATATTGCTATATGGACCGCTTTCGCATCGGAAACGTCACCATCGGCGGGCGCGAACCAGCATTTATCCTCGGGCCGTGCGTGATCGAATCGGAAAAATTCGTCCGACGAATGGCGCAAAAAATTGCGAAGATTTGCCACGCGGAAAACGTTTCCTTCATTTTTAAAGCGTCCTACGACAAAGCCAATCGCACCTCGGTGAAATCATTTCGCGGAATCGACGGACGCGACGGCTGCGAAATCCTCGCTTCCATCGGCCGGGAACTGAAAATTCCGGTAACCACGGACGTGCATTCCCCATCCGAGGCGACAATGGCGGGCCAATTCATCGATTTGCTGCAAATCCCAGCCTTCCTTTGCCGCCAAACTGATTTGCTGCAGGCAACCGCGGAGACAGGGCGCACTGTCAACGTAAAGAAAGGTCAGTTTCTTGCCCCATGGGACGTGAAAAATATTGCGGAGAAGCTGGAGAAGTTTGGCGCGAAACAATTTCTCTTTACCGAACGCGGCACCACTTTTGGTTATAATAATCTCGTCGCCGATTTCCGCTCGCTGGCCTGGATTCGCGAAGCCGGCTACCGCGTGATGTTTGACGCCACCCATTCCGTGCAACGCCCCGGTGGCGCCGGGGAATCCACTTCGGGCGACGGCGAACTCGCACCTTTCCTGGCGCGCGCGGCAATGGCAGCCGGATGCGACGGCATTTTCATGGAAGTGCACGAAAATCCGGCCGCCGCCTTGTCCGATGGCCCAAACCAGTTGCCTCTAAAAAATTTGCCGAAGGTTCTCCGCGTGTTAAAAGCTGTTCATGCTGCCGTTTCGTAACGGTCCCCCGCGGCGCGTTCTTTTTGTCGGCTTGATCGCGGCAAGCCTTCTCGTCGCGCCGGCCGATTTCGCGCAGCAATCGAAAAAGCATGGCGGAAAGAAAAATAAGGACCAGGAAGCAGCGGCGCAATCAGCTACTCCCAGCCCCGGATCAGGCGCCCAGGTTCCCTTGCCCATCGGCCATGAAGCAAAAGGACTCGTCCTACCCGATATTGATGAAAATGGACGTTTGCGCGGTCGCTTCGTCGCCGGAACCGCGCGACGCGTCGATCAGGACCATATGCAATTTCGAGAGTTGAACATTACCACTTACACCGAGGACAATCAGATCGATCTTCAGATCGCGATGGCAGATTCCGTGCTGGACTTGAATACGCATGTCCTTAGTTCACCACAAAGAACGACGATTAAACGCGCCGATTTCGAGATCGTGGGCGACACCGCCCGCTTTGACACCGCGGCGCGACACGGAACCATCACCGGCAACGTGAAAATGGTGATCACCGATCAATCCAAATTGAGGCCGCAAAAATCGCCATGAAGCTGATCGCGCTCGCAATCCTGGGATTCGCAATTAGTGCTTTTGCACAAACCGAGGTCGTCACCACGGCGGCCCAAACTTCCAAACCAACCAGTTCGCCGAAAAAGAAAACCGACGCGACCAACAAAAATCTTTTCGGAAGCGAATCGAAAAACGAAGGTCCGATCACAACCGAGATTTATGCGGATGAAGCATCCTTCGATTCGAGCAAGAACGTGGGCGTTTTTACCGGACACGTAAAAGTGTTCGATCCACGTTTCAATCTGCAATCGGACAAGCTAACGGTTTATTTGCGTAAAGGTGAAGACCAGGGACTGGAGAAAGCCATCGCGGAAGGAAACGTCGGCGTGGTGCGGGATCGGCCAGATCCGAACGGCGGTCCGCCAACGCACGCTGTCGGCCGTTCCGAGCACGCAGTTTATACTGCAACCGATGGCAGCGTCGAGCTGACCGGCATGCCCAAAGTCCAGCAGGGACTGAACTTGCACATTGCGACCAGCTCCGAGACGGTCATGGTTATCGATCAGGACGGACACCTCAATACCCATGGCCCAAGCCGGACCGAAATTCGCCAGGAGCCCACGGGAGAAAAACCGGGATCGCCAGCGCCGTCGCCGAAACCATGATTAGCGCGACCGCCGCACCTTCGCCGATCAGCGCGAAAACAACCGTGCCGCCGGATGTTTTGTCCACACGCGAGCTGGTCAAAATTTACGGTGGCCGCGCCGTCGTCAATGGGATCAATGTTAACGTCAAGGCTGGCGAGATCGTTGGCCTGCTCGGGCCGAACGGTGCAGGGAAGACAACGACTTTCTACATGATCGTCGGCCTCGTCCGGCCGAACAGCGGAAACGTCATTTTTCGCGATCAAGACGTGACCACTTTCCCGATGTTCAAGCGGGCGCGATTGGGCATGGGCTATCTGCCACAGGAGGAATCGATCTTTCGCAAAATGACGGTTGAACAAAACATCATGGCGATTTTGGAAACATTGCCGCTGAGTAAACACGAGCGGAAGCAACGCTGCGATCACCTGCTGCATCAGTTTGGAATCGAGAAAATCGCCAAGAATACGGCGTTGACCTTGAGCGGCGGGGAAAAACGCAGGCTCACGATCGCGCGCTCGCTCGTGACCAGTCCGAGTTTACTCATGCTCGACGAACCATTCAGCGGGGTGGACCCAATTGCGGTCTATGACGTGCAACAAATTGTCGTGAACCTGCGGAAGTCCGGTCTTGCCATTCTGATAACCGATCACAATGTGCGCGAAACGTTGTCGATCGTCGATCGCGCTTACTTGATCTACGAAGGCCGGGTCGAAAGCGAAGGCTCCAAGGATTTCCTCATCAATGACCCGATCAGTCGCCAGTTATATCTAGGCGAGCGATTCCGGATGTAGCACAGCCATCCTGGCTGTGGCGCCGGTGGGCATCTTGCCCGCCGATTAGAATAGCTCAGCTTTTAAGGTGGATCGGCCGCGCCGGCGGAGCGCTAAAAATAAAGGCGCCTTCGCGCCATTTATTAACATCGAGCAAGGGACTGCTCGATCCACCGAGCTCTCAGACTGCCCGAGTCACTCCCCACCAGCATCATCCTCATCTTCCTCGGGCGGCGCGGTCCATTCGACCCGCTTGACTTCGTTTTCCTTTTTCAGCGCGTCGGCCAGCGTTTTGTAGATCGACATGGTGAAGCGATCGGGATCCTTGCCGAAGGTGATTCGGAGGAATTTGCCCTCGAAGTAACTAGATCCATTCCCGTCCTTAATCTGGAGAACGAAGAAGCTGCCATCACTATCTTCGGTAATGTCGTCGTAGCGGACGGGCTTCTCGTCGTTTACCTGAATACTGTCGCTCGTTATCTGAAGCGTATCGCCGTGAGCATTTGTCCAATCACCGAAATAGGATGCTGTCTCTTCTTTTTCTTCGGTAGCCGCGATCCTGGTAGCAGGCACAAACAGGATCGCGAGAAACGGCAGCAAAAAGCGAACGTTCGCGAAGTGAGAGGTGAAACGTGAGAGGTAGGTCATTGTCTGTAGTCTGTAGTCAGTGGTCCGTAGCTTTGGCGGTCCAGATTTTCATCACATCAGTGGAACCTTGAGAGCGCACTCCATTATCATTCAGGATATTTTCGGTCGCGCTCACCATTTCGGCCCTAGGAAAAACAATAGCTTCCCCGCTCGAGCGAGTATTAAATTCGAAAGTAACGAACTCATCCTTCAAATCTCGCAGGACCTCGACCAGATGAGCGAGGTTTTTGATTGGTTGATGGTTAACGGTCTGTAACACCTGCCAGCCCGGGTTTCCATATCCCTTCGAGAGCCGGTGAGGGAAAAATGGACAGGGCACGACGACCAGCCGTTCACCGGGAAATGCTGGTTTGTCCCCAATTCTCGTGATCAATGGGCTGCCAATATAGGTCAGCATGCCAACTATTGCGCTAGTTTCGCGATTGCGTTGCGCCAGCGCGATCAGGTCCGTCGTAGCTTCAGAAAAGACGATCGGACCGTAAACGAAGTACGAAGGATAGCTTCCTTTTAACTCTGGAATGACCAATGGACGCTGTCGTAATACCGGCAGGTTTATTTTCAATTCTTTCCCACCGCGAAAAATGGTAAGCGAAACGGTGTCCTTAACCGCTAGTTTCTGAACCATGTATGGAAAACGGACTCGAAGCGTATCTCCAAGCTTGATCATGCCTTCATCGTCGACCGGGACATCACCGATCTTCGTGATTACATCCCATTCCTTTAGCGGATAGCTCGCCGCCGAATCGAACGGGCGATGAACAACCATTCCCTGCAAAGATTCCGGCAGATGCAGGTAAGAGCGCAGGGCCGGATTCTCCAGAGTCTGGAGATCATCGTACATGGTTGGCTTTCCATCGTAGTGGCCGTCGGCAATGTCTTGCAGGAATAGCTCTATCTCCTCCACCGGAATGATGTAGCCGATATTCTGCGCCATTTGCAGATGACTAAAAGCCACCCCGACTATCTCGTCGTTAACTATCGCGGGGCCGCCGCTATTGCCGGGATTAATTGCGGCATCAATTTGGATCCTTAGTCCAAGCGTCGAGAGACTATAACCGGTGAACTCGATCCGGGAGATAATTCCCTTTGTAATTGAGAGACTGGCCCCGCCGGTTGGATATCCATAGACCATCACCGGCTCCTTGGAGTCCGGCAACGACTTCTTAAACGGCAATGGGGAATGCGAATCGAAAAATTTCTGGTCTTCCAGTTCGAGAATCGCCAGATCCATGCCCGGCGCGACTGCCTTCACGATCGCGGGAAGCTTGTCCCCCGCCTGGTTTGCCTGAACCTGTACTTCGCTCGCGTATTGGACGACGTGGGCGTTGGTCAAAATGCGTTTGCCGCTGATCACAGTCCCGCTGGCCGTGATGTCACTCGGCTCTTTTTTTGTCCAAGGCTTGACCGGATCAGGCTGACGCAGGGTAGCGAAGATTTTTACCACTGAGTTCTCGACCGCCTTTGAGGGAGTTGCGGCCGGGGGTGATAAGACAACGACAGGAGAAGGTTTTGCTTCGGGCGTGGGAGTTACCGGTGGTGGGCTCGGTTCGGCGGGGGCTGCCAAGGCTGCCGCAATCGTGAGGCAAAAGATTAAAGAAGCGGCAAAAGCGGATGTGATGACGAAGACGAGCCGCGAAGTTCGATCGATCCTCATCGGGCAAAGGAACTCGATTCGAGAACGAAAGCGAGCACCCTTTTCTTGTCAGACGTGGCGCACGCTTCCAGCCTGCGGGCAACCGGGAGTCTCGCTTGGTTAATGGTTCTGAGCAGGCAGGATGCCTGCGCCGCCCTCCTTGTTATTCCCGCCGCGACAAGGTAAACGTTGATTCCGTAATGCCCGACGGTCCAACCACGCAAACGATCACTTCCGCCAGCGATCTACGCAAAAGCGTGCCCGTTATAACAGTGGAAAGTTTTTTCAACACTCATGGCGAGAAGCTGGCGCTACGACTGGAAGGGCCGCGCGTCGGTTTTTACCGGAAAATCCGCGAGCCAACGATCAACCGACCTGGCCTCGCCTTAAGTGGGTTCTTCAGTTATTTCGCCCAGAAACGTGTTCAGGTCCTGGGCGCGGCCGAGAATACCTATCTCAAAAGTCTTTCGCCCAAATTGCGGGTGAAACGCTTCCGCGCCTTGTGCGAACAGAAAATTCCGTGCGTGGTGATCTCGCGGGGAGCACATCTCGACGATGCCTTGATGGCGGTGGCGGCAGATGAAGAGATTGCCGTTTTTCGTACGCCGATGATCACAATGAAGTTCATCAACGCCGCTACTATCGCGCTGGAAGTCGATTTTTCTCCGACTGTGACCGAGTTCGGCAGCATGGTGGACATTCTCGGAGTCGGCGTTCTCATTCGCGGGGTAAGCGGCATCGGCAAAAGCGAGAGCGTGCTGCAATTGATCGAACGCGGATACAGCCTGGTGGCGGACGATGTGACGCGGATCACTTCGCTGGAGGGGCGAGAATTGATGGCCACGGCACCGGAAATGACGCGTTATCACATGGAAGTGCGTGGGATCGGGATCATCAATGTCGCCTCGGTCTTTGGCATCGGCGCTATCCGGGTGGAGAAACGACTCGATATGGTGGTGACGTTAAAGGATTGGAACGAAATGGAGGAAGTCGACCGCACCGGGCTCGATCGCGAGTTTTATGAAATTCTGGATATCAAAGTGCCGCACGTCACCATTCCAGTGCGGCCGGGCCGCGATCTGGCGCGCTTGATCGAAGTCGCGGCGATGGACCAAAAATTGAAGAGCCTCGGCAGTAATGCGGCGTTGGAATTCAATACAAAGCTGCTCAATTTAATGGAAAAGAAAAATCCTGATGGGATTGCTTAATCGAAAAACTGGTGCCGGCGCCTCCGCGCAGAAAGCCGAGAAGGAAATCACAATCGTGAACCGCCTCGGTTTGCATGCGCGACCTGCCGCCCTATTCGTCAAGGTTGCGAGTCGTTTTCGGGCGGAGGTGTGGGTGAAAAAGGAGACTGAAGAGGTAAATGGCAAGAGCATCATGGGCCTGATGATGCTGGCGGCGGGACAGGGATCGAAATTGCAAATTCGTTGTGAAGGACCCGATGCCGAGCGCGCGCTCGAAGAAATCGAAGAGCTTATTAAGGGACGCTTCAACGAAGATTGATCCTCACGCGGTCAACCGCGAGCGAAACACCAATCCGGCTGGGAATCGAGAAATCCTGTGAACGTTACCCTAAGGTTTTACTACGGCAGCCGTTGATTTTCATTCGGGAATGACGGCTATCGCGGAAGACAGGCATTCTTGCCTGTGCGCCCAGCGCGTCTTTTAGCCCGCTGCGATTGGCTGGTGAAACAGGCAGGAATGCCTGTTTGGCGCACAGGCTAGAAAGCCTGTGTTCCTTTGTTGACATTCGCGCTAATCTCCCTGCGATGACTGACGAATCGGCCGAAACCCGTTTCCACGGTGTGGGTGTGTCCCCCGGGATTGCCCGCGGCAACATTCAAGTCATGCGTGACGAGCTCGAGGAAATCGACCGTTACTCAATTGCGCCGTCGCAGGTCTCAGCCGAGATCGCCCGCTTCGAATCGGCGCTGGTGCAGACGCGCATTCAGATTCTCGAAATGCAGCAAAAGATCGCGGAGGCAATCGGGACGAAAGACGCGGGAATTTTCGATGCCCATCTCCTGGTGGTGGAAGATCGAACTTTGATCGACGAGGTCTTGCGCAAACTGGAATGCGATCACCTTAACGTCGAAGCGATCTTTCATGACGTCGCGGCGAAGTACGCCGAAACCCTCGGGCAGATCGATGATCCTTATTTGCGTGAGCGCGCCCTCGACATCCAGGATGTGATGCGACGTGTCGTTCGCAATTTGCAGGGCAAGGCCCCCAAAATGATGCCCCTGCCGGGCGAAGCCCACATTCTGGTCGCCCATAATCTCACCCCCTCGGACACGGCCTCGTTGGATCGGCACCGGGTCCTCGGCATCGCAACCGATCTCGGCAGCCGCACTTCCCACACTGCGATCATGGCGCGCTCGCTTACCATCCCCGCCGCCGTCGGCCTACACGATGTTACGGAAAACGTCGAGAGCGGGGCGATGGGGTTGCTGGACGGCTACACCGGGTTGCTCATCGTCAATCCATCGCCGGAAACACTGGCCTATTATGGCAAGGTCGAAGTCCGGCAATCGGAAGTTTCGAAAGAGCTCGCGGTATTGCGCGAGCGATCGGCCACGACTCTGGATGGCGATCACATTGTTTTGTCGGCAAACATTGAGTTGCCGGATGACGTTACCAGCGTCTCGGCCAACGGCGCGGAGGGAATCGGGCTGTATCGTACTGAATTTCTTTATCTCGATCGCGATTCCCTGCCGGGCGAGGAAGAGCAGTATCAGACATATCGGCGCGTCGCCGAATCGGTCCGACCACATCCGCTTATCATCCGAACATTCGATCTTGGCGGCGACAAAATCGCCGGCGGAATCGATGTGAGCGACGAGCTCAATCCTTTTTTGGGCTGGCGCGCCATCCGTTTTTGCCTCGAACATCTCGAAGTCTTTAAGCCCCAGCTGCGCGCCATCCTGCGCGCGAGCGAGCTCGGCAACGTTAAACTGATGTTTCCGATGATTTCCGGAAAAGCGGAGTTGGTTCGCGCTCTCGAGGTAGTGGATGAATGCAAAAGCGAGCTGGCGTCGGCCAAGATCCCGTTCAATGCTGAAATGCAGATCGGTGCCATGATCGAGATCCCGAGCGCGGCGATTTGCTCGGAATCACTCGCACCCGAAGTCGATTTCTTCAGCATCGGGACGAACGATTTGATTCAATACGCCATTGCCGTTGATCGTGTGAACGAGCGCATTGCGCATCTTTATGAACCATCGCATCCAGCTGTGCTGCGTTTGATCAAGATGGTGGCCGATGCGGCTCGCCAACATCAGATCTGGTTCGGTATTTGTGGCGAAATGGCGGGCGAAATCGAGCTGACGCCCCTTTTGCTTGGACTGGGAGTGGACGAATTGAGTGTTAGCCCGGCGTTGGTGCCGCGTGTCAAATCGGCTATTCGCAATGTCTCGCGCAAGGAATGTGAAAAATTAGTGGAGGAAGCGCTTTTGCTCGATTCGCCGGCGGCAATTCTGGAGCGCTCCTTGGAACTCGCGCGCGAACGCTACGGCGAACTGCTGGGCTAGCCGGCACTACTCCTCCTCCGTCGCTTCCGATTCCGGATCGATTTCCGGCTTCAGCCCTTCCTCTTCCATTTTGCGCAGGACATCGCTCATGTCCTCGACCTCATCCCAGACTTCCTGGCTCACATAAATGGGCGCCTTTTGTTGCGTCGCCATCGCGATGCAATCACTTGGCCGGGCATCGAGTTCGATGATTTTTTTCTGCTGCAGCTCATTCTCCGCGGCAATGATCATGCGCGCATAATAAGTCGCGTTTTTCAAATCGTTGATGATCACCCGCTCGACGTGCGCGCCTACCGCCGTCATCAAATGCGCCATCAAATCATGCGTCAAAGGTCGTTCTTTCGACATCTCGCGCATGAACATCGTGATCGCGCTCCCGACTGTTTGATCGACGTAAACAATAAAGACTTTGTCGCTATTCCCGATAAAAACCGCGCAACCGCCGCTGGTGGGGAGCACAGCACGAACATGTACCTCAATGACCGTTTTGTTCACCGTGTTGACGGTACTGATGGAAGGACGAAAAACAAGCTGCTCCCAGCTGCGTGTACATCTTTAGCGGCGAGAGCAGAAATGGTTGTTTCCGGGGAGCGAGCGTGACCCACGCCTGCTCCCGATCCCAATTTGTCGCACCGAACCGGCCAGAGATCTGCTGTTGGTTTTTTTTGAATCGACCTTGCATGTTTCGCCGGATCAACAATTGTCCGCTTTGCAGCCGCTGACGAAATGACGAAAAACGATTGGGACCTGGAGGCGGCAAACGCCACCTACAACGTCGAGGGTTGGGGAACCGGTTACTTTTCCATCAATGCTGATGGCAATGTCGTGGCCAAGCCGCTCCAGGAGAATGGTGGCGCCATTCCCATTCTTGAAGTTATTAACGAAGCGCGTTCGCGCGGGCTCCCCTTTCCCCTTGTCATCCGCTTTCAGGATTTGCTCCGCCACCGCGTCGAATCTGTGAACCGCGCATTCGAAAACGCGATCACGGAATTCAACTATCAGGGAAAATACCGCGGCGTTTTTCCGATCAAAGTCAATCAACTGCGCGAAGTGATCGAAGAAATCGTCGATGCCGGCCAGGCGTTTCACTTTGGCCTGGAGGCGGGAAGCAAGCCGGAATTAGTCGCTGCCCTGGCCATGCACAAGGACGCGGAGAGTTTGGTTATTTGCAATGGCTATAAGGATCCGGCTTTTATTCGGATCGCCCTGCTGGGGCGCAAACTGGACAAACAGGTCATCATCGTAGTTGAGAAGCTGGAAGAACTGGAGCAGACCATTCGGACCTCCAAGGAAGTTGGGGTTGAACCGCTCATTGGCATTCGTGTCCGTTTGACCAGCAAAGGCGCGGGCAAATGGACCACCAGTGGAGGCGAGAACGCGAAATTTGGACTCGATACCGTCAATCTCCTTGCCGCGAGCGACATGTTGAAAAGCGAAGGACTGGCGCATTGCCTAAAGCTGATCCACTTCCACGTCGGCTCACAGGTTCCCGACATCTCGACGATCAAACGTGCCGTGCGCGAAGCGGCCCGCTATTACTCCAAGATCGCGAAACTCGGTCACGAACTGGAATACCTCGACGTCGGCGGCGGTCTCGGCGTAGATTACGATGGTTCGCGTTCTACTTTCGATAGCTCAACCAACTATTCGCTTCAGGAATACACCAATGATGTTGTCTGGAACATCATGGATGTGTGCGATTCGGAAGGCGTGGCGCATCCAGCAATCGTTAGTGAAGGCGGTCGTGCCATTGTCGCCCACCACTCCGTCCTGGTGATGGAGGCATTCAGCTCGATCGAGAAGACAACTGGGAAAACAAAGATCGGCGCGAGCGAAAAGGACCATAAACTGGTGGGCGACATCCTGGAAGTGAAGCAACGGCTCAAACGCGGCAACCGGCTGGAAAGCTTGCACGACATCCAGCAAATCAAAGAAGAAGCCCAGCAAACTTTCGACCTTGGGTTGCTCGACCTCGAGTCAAAAGCAAAGATCGATAGCGTTTACTGGCAATTGGCCACCCAGATCGTCGGCATGCATCGCGGTCTGCGATTTATCCCGGACGAAGTAAAGGAGCTCGAAACTTCACTGGGCGATCAATACATCTGCAATTTCTCCGTCTTTCAATCGCTCCTCGATCATTGGGCCCTCGGCCAGCTCTTTCCCATCATGCCTATTCATCGCCTGACCGAGGCGCCCGAGCGTAACGGCACCATTGTGGACATCACATGCGACTCTGATGGCAAGGTTTCCAAGTTCATCGACCTGCTGGATGTTCGGGATACCCTGCCCCTTCATCGAATTAATCCCGGCGAAATCTATTATCTGGGCGTCTTCATGGTTGGCGCTTATCAGGATATCATGGGCGACCTGCACAACTTGTTTGGACGCGTTACCGAAGTGCACGTCTTTCTCGACCCGGACGAAGAATCCGGCTGGTACATCGAAGAAGTAATCGAAGGCAGCACTATCGGCGAAGTTCTCGCCATGACACAGTGGGACAAGGTTGAGCTGATGCGTCTCCTCAAAACACAAGTCGATGCCGCGATCAAAACCGATCGGATGAAACCGAATGACGCGATGAAGCTACTTTCCGATTACGAGCGGCTTCTGCAGGAATACACTTATCTCAGTCTTAATGGCAACAAACCCGTGCCACAACCGGGTAGCTTTTTGCCACTGAGTTCTTGAAGGAGAGTTGTGCTTAGCCGCTAATGCCCGCGCGCGAATACCGCTGGCAACGAACGCGACAGCAAACGCGGTTGTTGAAAAAGCCGTGGTAATAGTTTGACAAAAACTGTTGCAGAACAGTTGATTGGAACAAGCAAACAGAAAGGAAATATTATGGCCAAAAAAGGTGGATCTGCGGATTCAGTTTATAAAGTGGTAGAGTTGGTCGGCACGAGCTCGAAGTCATGGGAGGATGCGGCGAAGAATGCGGTGGAGATCGCTGCTGGAAGCCTGCGTGACCTGCGCGTTGCCGAGATCGTGAAACAGGATATGACAGTTGAGAACGGCAAGGTGGCCGCCTACCGCGCGCGAGTGCTGGTCTCCTTTAAGTACGGAAGCTGAGAAGCCTCCGCCAGGGGTCGACTCATTCGCTCGCTATTTGTTAGGCCCGATTTGTTTTGTGCCCACAAGAAGCTGTTGGAATTCCGGGTCGTTGCGAATCGCGTAATAGCCAATCGGACGACAGCGAATTTCCGGTGTCATTAGCAACAAAGGTCAACAGCAAGAGATCGAAGACGATCGCTTGAAGATTTACTGGGTTGCCACCGGCGATTGATCTTGCGGTCGAATCGGGCGCTTGCGCGATTGTAAGAAGGCCACTAATGCGTCAAGTTCCTGCGGCTTAAGCGAGCTGCCGAACGCTGGCATATTGGTCCCGCCATTGACGATGCGGATAACCAGGTTGTCGCGCGTTAGCGTGTCCGCGATGTAGGTTAGATCGGGCCCGCGCCGGCCGCCGAAGCCCTGAATCAGATGGCAATTTAGACACCCCTTGTCATGAAACAATTGACCACCTTTGAAGACCGGGCCGCTTGTTGCTCCCACTACTTTCTCGCTCAGCGGCAGAGCCTCGAAGTTAGGCGACCATGGCGAATGCTGACCTTCCCACCAAAGCGCGCCAATCATGATCACGGAGAGACACACGACCGCAATTGCCCAGGGGCGGCGTGATGCAGCGCGCTCTCCTTTGTGATTCCAAATAGGGATAAAGAGCAGGAAAAGCCCGATCAGGATTGGGAATCCGATCATGACATAGCCTTCGATTCTGTCCGGGATGAGCGAAAGCAGCCCGAAGTACCAAAGAAGATACCAATCCGGCCTCGGATCCGCTGCGAGTATGCTCGGATCCGGCGGCTTATCCAACGCCGGAGGGCCAACGAAACATGCGGCGACCGCGATTGCGATGATCAGGCCGGTGCAGATAATGACATCGCGCCACGCCAGGTCTGGCCAAAACGGTTTGCCCTTTTTCTTGAGTAGCTCTTCGTACTCGGCGCGATAGGTAGCCGGGTTGACCGGTTTGCCGGCAACAGGAGGCTCTGAAATGCCGTGGCGAAGAACCAACCAGATATGCAAGCCGATAAAGGCAAACATGATTCCCGGAAGGACGAAAACATGGATGGCAAAGAACCGACTAAGTGTCGCGCCGCCAATGGTGTTGCCACCCAAGATAAAGCGTGCAACCCAGTCCCCAATAACCGGGATGCGTCCCGCCTGCTCTGCGGCTACTACTACCGACCACGCCGCGGTTGAATCCCACCGAAGCAGCTGCCCTGTAAATCCCATTCCGAGAGTAAAAGTCAGTAGCAGAATGCCGGTAGTCCAAGTCATCTCGCGCGGAAATTTGTAGGCGCCAAACAAAAACGTCTGCGCCATGTGCGCTCCGATCATCAACACCATTGCGGACGCGCCGTAGTAATGAAGTCCGCGCAGGATGCGGCCAAATGGCGCGTTGTTAGTTATGAATAGGAGCGTCTCGTAAGCTTGTGACGACGAGGAGATATAGGAAAACGCTAGTGCAACACCGGTTGCCACCTGCACGATGAACGCAACCAACGTGGCGCTGCCAAAGACATACCACCATTTCGAATCCTCCGGCGCGATATGCTTCATCGGCGAGAGCAGGACGCTGATCCCGAGCCGATCGTCGAGCCAATTCCAGATTGTTTTGAACAACTTGATCACAGCGTGGTGGAAATCGGAACGATCGCCTGTTTCATTTGCACTTCGCCATTTGTTATCCGCACCTCGTAGCGGAATAGCGGAAGCGGCGGCGGACCGGCCGCTACTTTGCCGTCACTATAATAAACACCGCCGTGACACGGACACATGAAGAGATCGGCGTCTTCAAGCCAGCGCACTGGACAGCCGAGATGGGTGCAATTAGCCGAGAAAGCGATGAAGCTATCTTCAGTTACGCGCCGCAGCCAGACGCCGCTCTTTGCTGTGACTCCCGCCCAGGGAAGCGACGAAGGATCGGTCACTGTGACAGCTACCGTCTTTCCGATTTGGAAGTCATCCGGTTTGCCGATCGTCACCCATTCCCGGGGTACCTTTCGAAAGAACGGCGCCACGATAAATCCGACTAACGGCACCCCGACAATCGCGGTGCAGAGCCCGACCAGGCCGATGGAAAGTTTTTCAAGAAAGCGCCGCCTGCCAATCTCCTCGGCAGTTTCAGTGGGCGGCACAGAGGACGACTCACTTAGACTTGTATTCATGGCGAATTTCCGTAATCCAACCGGCAAGCGCTGCGATGAAGAGGACAACACCGACCAGCCAAAC
>Ga0137412_10001016_pt1 | contig 21099 bp, 16 predicted proteins | sample CZODoug2_1_16fun_FD_122160 | JGI IMG/M metagenome (GOLD analysis project Ga0137412, IMG submission 122160) | Vadose zone soil fungal communities from Angelo Coast Range Reserve, California, USA - CZODoug2_1_16fungal (Hybrid Assembly) | ecosystem: Environmental > Terrestrial > Soil > Vadose zone... | reverse complement strand
ATACCTGGGATTTGGGGCTGGGGCGCATTCGTTTTCGGGAACGGAGCGGTGGGCGAACGCGCATGATGCCGCAGGTTATGTGACGGCGGTGCAGGGCGGAGGATTGCCCATTGAGCAGCATGAAAGGCTGACGGCGGAGAGCGCGCTGGAGGAGGAGTTGTTTCTTGGGTTGCGGCAGTTGGATGGGATTGATGTGGCGCGAATCGAGCGGGAGTATGGAGTGACGGTGATGGAGCGATTCGATCCGCTGACGTCGGCGGGTTTGGTGGAGCGAGATGGCAGCGTGGTCCGGCTGGCGCCGCGAAGATTGAGTGTTTCGAATGAAGTTTTTGTGGAGTTGATGAGGTGAGAGTCGGAACGGGTCAACTTGCGATGTAGTTGAAAGCGAGTTTTGACACAGAGGGCACAGAGACGGAGAAGAGAAGAATATGGGTTACACGGTGGCGAAAGGGAATCAGAGGGTGGATCCGGATCAGGTTCGGGAGGCGGGGAAGATTCCGGCGGGAGCGGTGGACCTGCGGAGCGATACGGTGACGCGGCCTACGCCAGAGATGCGGCGAGCGATGGCGGAGGCGGAGGTCGGCGACGACGTATACGGAGAAGACCCAACGGTCAACCGGCTGGAAAAACGCGCGGCGGAGATTTTTGGAAAAGAAGCGGCGCTGTTTGTTCCGACGGGATGCATGGGGAATCTGACCGCCATCAAGGTGTGGACGCATCATGGGGACGAGGTGATTTGCGAAGAGCGCAGCCATGTGAATTTGTATGAGTTGGCGTCGATGTCGGCGATTGCCGGCTGCATGCCGCGCGCGGCTCGGGGGGAAGACGGGATACTGACGTGGAAACAAATCGAGGCGGTCATCCGGCCGAAGATCTATTACGATTCGCAGACCGCCCTAGTGTGCCTGGAAAACACGAGCAACATGGCGGGCGGAACTGTCTATCCGACGGCGCAGGTTGCGGACATCTGCGACCACGCGCATGCCGCGAGTCTGAAAGTGCACCTGGATGGCGCGCGGATTTTTAATGCAGCGACGGCGCTCGGAGATAACGTGGCGCAAATGACGCGAAAAGTGGATTCGGTAATGTTCTGTTTGTCCAAGGGACTGGGCGCTCCGGTTGGATCGATGATTGCGGGCACGAAGGCGTTCATCGAAAAGGCGCGGGTCTACCGGAAAATGTTCGGTGGCGGGATGCGACAAGCGGGCGTGATCGCCGCGGCTGGATTGATTGCACTGGAAAAGTCGCCGGCGCGGCTGCACCTCGATCAAGAAAATGCCAAGAGGCTGGCGGAGGGCATCGCCGCCATCCCGGGGTTGACGATCGATCCGAAGAAGGTTCGATCGAACATCGTTATTTTTGACTGTTCGAAGACCGGGAAAACCGCCGTGGAGCTGTGCGATGCGCTTCATCCGCACGGCGTTTGGGCGCAGGATACGGCGCTGCATTCGGTGCGGTTCGTTACACATTGTGATGTGGACCGGGCGGGGATCGAGAGAGCGCTCGTGGTGCTGCAGGATGTCGTTGGCAAGACGCAGAAGGTGGGGGCATGAGGAGAAGAAGAATGAAGTGGCCGGTTCATTTTGTTTGCGCAATGGCGATTGTGCTTTTTGTCCGGGGATCTGCGGCAGGACAGTCGACGGCCGCAAAAGAGCCAGGGAAGAAAACTTCCGTAACGGCAGCGGAGGCGCAGAAATTTATCGAGGACGCGGAGCAGCGGTTGTTTGACCTGGGGGTGAAGGCTTCGCGGGCCGGGTGGGTACAGGAGAATTTCATTACCGACGACACGGAGCAGATCGCCGCCGAAGCGGGCGAGGCAGCAAACACGGCGGCCACGAAGTACGCGAAAGAGGCGCACCGTTTTGACGGACTGCAGTTATCGCCGGAGCCGGCGCGGAAACGGCTGCTATTGGAATTGGCGGCGGGATTTCCGGCGCCGGATGATCCGAAGGCACAGAAAGAGCTGGCGCAGATCCTGGCGTCGCTGGACGGGGAATATGGAAAAGGGAAGTGGTGTCCAGACGGAGAAAAGGAAAAGTGCCTGGACGTGACCGCAGTCGAAAAGCTGATGGCCGAGAGCCGTGATCCGGAAGAGTTGAAGCGGGCGTGGACCGGATGGCATGCGATTGGCGCGTCGATGCGTCAGCGGTACGTGCGGATGGTGGAACTGGGAAATGAGGGAGCGCGACAGTTGGGATATGCGGACGTGGGTGCGCTGTGGCGCTCGAATTACGACATGCCGCCGGATGCGTTTGCGAAGGAAGAAGACCGGCTGTGGGAGCAATTAAGGCCGCTGTATTTGTCGCTGCACGCGTATGTGCGAGGTCAACTGCGGAAAAAATATGGGAATGCGCTGGTTCCGGAGCGCGGACCGATTCCGGCGCATCTGCTGGGAAATATCTGGAGCCAGGAGTGGAACAATGTCTATTCGCTCATGGATTCGCCGAAGCCACCGGCGAGCTATGACCTGACGAAGATCCTGGCAGACCGGAAGACGGATCCGCGGGGGATGGTGAAATACGGAGAGAACTTTTTCACGTCGCTGGGGTTTGCGCCGCTGCCAAAAACGTTTTGGGAGAGATCGCTTTTCACGAAACCGGCGGATCGCGACGTGGTTTGCCATGCCAGCGCGTGGGACGTGGATTCGAAAGATGATTTGCGCGTCAAGATGTGCATTCAGATCCGGGAGGAAGACTTCCGGGTGATTCACCACGAACTGGGGCACAATTTTTATCAACGCGCGTACAATACGCAGCCGCCGCTTTTCCAGAGCAGCGCCAATGACGGCTTTCACGAGGCGGTTGGAGATGCGATCGCGCTTTCCGTCACACCGGAGTACTTGAAGCAGATTGGATTGATTGACGTGGCGCCCCCGGCGTCGGGCGATACGGATTACCTGCTGCACCAGGCGCTGGAGAAAGTGGCGTTCCTGCCTTTCGGATTGCTGGTGGACAAGTGGCGGTGGGAAGTGTTTGCCGGCCGGGTGAAGCCGCAGGACTACAACAAAGCGTGGTGGGAATTGCGGAAGAAGTATCAGGGGATCGTGCCGCCGGTGGAACGCACGGAGTTGGATTTTGATCCGGGGGCAAAATACCACGTTCCGGGAAACGTTCCGTACGCACGCTACTTCCTGGCGCGCATCCTGCAATTTCAGTTTCAAAGGGCACTCTGCCGCGAGGCGGGACTCAAAGGTCCATTGCACCGGTGCTCGATTTATGGGAACAAGGCGGCTGGGGAGAAATTAAACAAGATGCTGGCGATAGGGCAGAGCAAACCATGGCCCGAAGCGCTCGAGACGTTGACGGGGGAGAAACAAATGGATGCTTCGGCGCTGGCGGATTATTTTGCACCGTTGCAGGCATGGCTTGACGAACAGAACAAGGCCAACGGTTACCCGGTGGGCTGGTAGCAGCGGTCGTGTAGAATTAAGTAAGCAAAACCTCGTCTGCGTATTGGCAAAACCCATAGACTCCCGAGGAAACTGTGGAATTCAGCTTCACCGAGGAACAGAAGCAGCTTCGCCGCAGTGTGCGGGAATTCGCCGAGGGCGAAATCGCTCCGCACGTGATGGAGTGGGACGAAGCGTCCCATTTTCCGATGGAGATCATGCCCAAGCTGGCAGAGATGGGGCTGCTCGGCGTTATTTTTCCGGAACAGTATGGCGGCGCGGGGCTGGGTTACATCGAATACGCGCTGGCGATTGAAGAGCTGTCGCGAGTGGATGGTTCGGTGGGCTTGATCGTTGCGGCGCACAATTCACTGTGCTCCAACCACATTTTCAAATTTGGCACGGAGGCGCAGAAGCAGAAGTATCTCTTGCCGCTGGCTTCGGGGAAGGCGATTGGCGCGTGGTCGCTGACGGAGCCGGAGGCGGGGTCGGACGCGGGAGGCACGCGCACGACGGCCGTTCGCGATGGCAAGCGCTGGGTGCTCAACGGGGCAAAGACGTTTACGACGAATGGCCACTACGCGAATTATTGTGTGGCCATGGCGGTCACAGACAAATCGAAGGGTTCGCACGGAATCAGCGCATTCATTCTAGAAAAAGGTACGCCGGGATTCCGGCCAGGAAAAAAAGAAAACAAGCTGGGGATGCGCGCGAGCGACACCTCGGAAGTGATTTTTAGCGATTGCCGCGTGCCGCAAGAAAACCTGCTCGGACCGGAAGGCGAAGGTTTTACTGGCAGCTTGAAAATTCTGGATGGGGGACGTATTTCTATCGCCGCGCTGGCGCTGGGAATGGCTCAGGGTGCGCTCGAAGCGGCCACGAAGTACGCCAAGCAGCGAAAGCAGTTTGGCCAGGCGATTAGCGAATTTCAGGCTGTGCAATTCAAATTGGCGGACATGGCCACGCAGGTGGAAGCAGCTCGGCTGCTCGTCTATCAGGCCGCGTGGCTCGCGGATAAAAAGGATGTGCGCTTCACCCGCGAAGCGAGCATGGCAAAGCTATTTGCCAGCGAAATCGCCGTGCAAGTGGCCAACGAGTGCGTGCAAATTCACGGCGGCTACGGCTTCATCAAGGATTATCCCGCGGAAAAATATTACCGCGACGTGAAGCTCTGCACCATTGGCGAAGGCACCAGCGAAATTCAAAAGTTGGTGATTGCCCGGCAGCTCCTCGGCAAGAAATAATAGGGAGATGCGCCTGGCCTCTTCCAAAAGCTTGACAGGACAAATATGACTCTGCCCGTTGAAGCGTGGGCGGAACAAGTGCGCGCGGGCAATGTGCGGGCGGTGTCTCGCGCGATCACGGCCATCGAAAATCATCAGCAGGAAGCGGAGGCCCTGTTGCGGCTTCTTTTTCCGCATACCGGCCAGGCCTATCTGACGGGCGTTACCGGCGCACCGGGAACGGGAAAGAGCACGCTTGTTGACCGGCTTGCGGCTTATTACCGGAAAAAGCAGGAGCAGGTTGGGGTAGTCGCGGTAGATCCAACGAGCCCGTATTCGGGCGGGGCCATTCTTGGCGATCGCATCCGCATGCAAGGCCATGCGGGGGATGGCGGCATGTTCATTCGCTCGATGGCCACGCGCGGCTTTCTCGGCGGCCTGGCACGAGCAACCGCGGAAGTAGCGCTGCTGCTGGATGCCGCCGGGAAGAAGCAGGTACTCATCGAAACCGTTGGCGTTGGCCAGGACGAAATCGATATCGTGCGGCTGGCGGATTGCGTGATCGTCATGCTTGTGCCTGGGCTGGGGGACGACATTCAGAACATGAAGGCAGGGTTGATGGAGATCGGCGACATTTTTGCTTTGAACAAGGCGGACCGCGAAGGTGCCGACCGCCTCGAGCAACAACTGCTCGCCATGCTTTCGCTGGTCATGCCGCGAGATGGCTGGCATCCGCCGGTGGTGCGCACGGTGGCCACGGAAAACAAAGGCGTGGAAGGGCTTGCGGAGACGGTGGCAAAGTTTCGAATGCATTTTGAGGCTAGCGGGGAGCGCCAGCGAAAAAATGTGGAGCATTGGAAGAACAGGTTGCTCGAGCTGCTGGGATCGCGGCTTTTGGATCGCACGCTCGGCGGTGCAGCGGGAAAGGCGAAGTTGGCGGCGCTCGCGGGAGAAGTCGCGGACCGGAAAAAAGATCCGTTTACCGCCGTGAACGAGATTCTCAAGAGCAGCGGCCTTCTGAGCTGACGAGTTCGCGGCATCGCCGCAGGAGCAGGGTGTAACGAGCGAAGTGGAGTTACCGGGGCTCGAGCGGCAATTCCCAGGGAGAAAATGAGAATGGCAATAAAGAAGCCGAAAATGTCCAAGGGTGCCAAGACCGAAGCCAAGGCGGCAATCGGCATCATGGGTGGCAGCGGACTCTACGAGATGAACGGATTGACGAACGCACGGGAGATACGCGTTAGAACGCCATTCGGTAGTCCTTCCGATGCGCTGGTGCTCGGCACGCTGGAAGGGAAACGCGTGGCGTTCCTCGCGAGGCACGGCCGCGGACACCGCATTCTGCCCGGTGAAATCAATTACCGGGCGAACATCTATGCGATGAAGTTGCTGGGCGTGGAGCGTATCATTTCCGTGAGCGCGGTCGGTTCGCTGAAAGAGGACTTACAGCCAGGGGAATTTCTCGTTCCCGATCAGTTTTTCGACCGGACCAAGAACCGCGCCTGCACCTTTTTCGGGGATGGCATCGTCGCGCACGTCGCCTTCGCGCATCCGACATGCGGACCGTTGTCCGGAGTGCTCGCCGACGCCTGCGTCCACGAAGCCGTGAAGGTGCATCGCCGCGGAACGTATATCTGCATCGAAGGGCCGCAATTCTCGACCCTTGCGGAAGCGCTGGTAAATCGGGAGTTGCGATTCGAAGTTATCGGCATGACCAACTTGACGGAGGCGAAGCTGGCGCGCGAAGCGGAGATCTGCTACGCCACGATCGCGATGATCACGGACTTCGATTGCTGGCATCCGCAGCATGAATCGGTGACGGCCGCGCAAATAATGGCCACGCTGGTGCAAAATGCGGAAAATGCGCAAAAAGTTCTGCGAACCGCCGTTCGCGAGATGTCCGCGAGCCGGTCATGCAAGTGCGGAGCGGCACTGCAGCATGCACTGGTCACGAACTTGAAGGTTGTTCCCCAAGCCACCAAGAAGCGGCTCGCCGCCATTCTCGGAAAATACATTTCCTAGGAGGAATTCGTGTCGTTACTCGTTGTGGGTTCCGTGGCGTTCGACGCGCTGGAAAGTCCGTACGGAAAGGTAGAACGGACTGTCGGAGGTGCGGCGACGTATTTCGCCGTGGCCGCCAGTTTTTTCGCTCCCGTAAGTCTCGTCGGCATCGTGGGCGACGATTTCACCCAGGAAGACGAGAAAATTTTTCACGGCCGGCATATCGACACGGACGGCCTGGAGAGGGCCACGGGCAAGACCTTCTTCTGGGCCGGGCGTTATTCCCAGAACTTGAACGAGCGCGTAACGCTGGGAACGGAACTGAATGTGTTCGCGGAATTCAAGCCCCGCTTGCCGGAAAAGTACCGCGCGTCAAAGTACGTTTTCCTGGCAAATATCGCGCCGGATTTGCAGCGGGATGTTCTTCACCAGGTGAAGAAGCGGCCGAAGCTCGCGGGCTTGGACACCATGAACTACTGGATCGAGCGCTCGAACGCGGAACTGCGTGAGACGCTGAAGCATGTGGATATCCTATTGATCAACGATTCGGAGACTCGCGAGCTTTCCAGTGAACACAATTTACTGCGCGCCGCGAAACACATCTTCAAGATGGGCCCTTCGACGCTGGTAGTGAAACGCGGCGAGCACGGGGCCATGATGGTGGACAAGCGTGGCGTCTTCTGCGTGCCGGCATTCCCGCTCGAAGAGCCGCACGATCCTACCGGCGCCGGCGACAGCTTCGCTGGCGGCTTCATGGGCTACCTGGCGGGTTGTGGCAGTAAGAGTGACGCTTCGCTGCGCCGCGCCATGGTTTACGGCTCGGTACTGGGGAGCTTTACCGTCGAGAAATTCGGCCTGGACCGGCTGCGGCACTTGAAGCGCAGCGAGATACACGCTAGGGCACGGCACTTCGCGAAATTGACGCAATTCAAATTGTAAATAGCTAGAATTTCGTTCAGGCGTGTGGTGGGCCGCTGGGGCGATGCTTTCCATTCATGAAATATTTCTACGGCTGACGGTCGCGGCGGCGTTGGGCGCGATCATCGGCTTTGAACGCGTTTTGCGGCGGCGTCCAGCCGGGATTCGCACCAGCCTCTTTGTGTGTCTGGCTACCGCGCTGTTTACCGTCTTGTCCGGCGAAATTGCACACCGTCTTGGTGATTCGAGCGGCACGCGAATCGCCTCCAATATCGTCCAGGGCATCGGCTTTCTTGGAGCGGGCGCCATTCTGCGCGGACCGGGGGGCGTCCTGGGGATGACCACTGCGGCGACGATATTTGTAGAAGCCGCCATCGGTATGGCCGCCGGGGGAGGCCTTTACGCCGTTGCCGGCTATGCAACGGGGCTGGTGCTGTTTGGCTTGACGGCCATTGGCTGGGCGGAGCAATACTTCAATTTGAAGTGCCGTCTTATGGTGTTCCGAATCACCACGAGTCAAGCGGATAGCCTCGCCACGGAAATTCAGCGGATGATGGCGGGCATGAAAATTCCGTTGCAGCATTTGCGCACTTCGATGGCGGGCGCAACTTCTATCGTGGAATTCGAGGCGGATGTGACCCACAAGCAGGAAGAGGCAATTCTCGCTCAGCTCAATCGCCAGGGTGTGATCACCGAGGTGGTTCCCATCGAGGGCCATCAAGAATGAACGAAAACAACGGAGCGGCACGAAAACCAAAGGCACTCGCCGCTGGTTCGCGGCTTGGAGTATTCGCACCCGCCTCTCCCGCTGATTCCGTTGCAATGATTGCGGGGCTCGCCGAGCTGAAGCGGCACGGTTTCGAGGTCGTCGCCAATCAAGACAGCAAAGCGGAAGGGTACTTTGCCGGTCCGTCCCTGGAGCGGACCAATGGTTTTCTTGGGCCCCTGAATTCCGATCAGGTCGACGGACTTGTCGCCTTGCGCGGCGGTTATGGATCGAATTACCTTCTGGAATTCGAACTGGAGAAGAGCCTCGCGAATCTCAAGTGCGTGATTGGATTCAGCGACCTCACCACTCTGCAGATCTTTCTGTGGCAAATGCGCAAGTGGGTAACCTTCTACGGTCCAATGGTTGCCGCCGGGCTCAACGCGGGTCCGGGTGCACGCCAAGGCTATGATGAGAGTTCATTTCTTCAAGCGGTGGGCAGGGCGGAAGGAGGATGGAAGCTGCGGCTGAGGGGTGAAGCGGTCCTCGCCGGTCAGGCCATGGGCAGAGTTTTGGGCGGATGCATGACTCTGCTGGAGGCCACGATCGGAACGCCGTGGGAACTGGACACCAAAGATTCGATCCTGATTCTCGAAGATCGCGGCATGAAGTCCTATCAGGTGGATCGCGTCCTGATGCATTTGAAACAAGCCGGTAAATTTGAAGAGGTGCGCGGGATTGTGCTGGGAGACTTTCCGGAAAGTGACCCAGCGGTGGTCGGGGCTCCCACAGTCCGGGAAGTCTGCGCGCGAATTCTGAGGCCGCTTGGCGTCCCGGTCATTTTCGGCGCACCAGTTGGGCATACCGTGCGGCCCATGCTTACGATACCCCTGGGCATAAAGGCGCGCTTGGACGCAGATGGGGAAGGCACACTCGAATTCCTGGAACCGGCGGTGGTGGCTTGAGCGAAACGAAGCACGTGCATGTGATCGGGATTGGCGGATCGGCGATGGCGCCTCTGGCCGGGATGCTGCGCGAGCGCGGCTTTCGCGTGACCGGTTCGGATTCAGGAGTTTATCCGCCCGCGTCAACGCTGCTCGAAAGCCTCGGCATTTCATTCTTCAACACTTTTGATGCCGCGCACTTGCAGCCCACACCTGACTTCGTGGTGATCGGAAATATTATCGCGCGCGGAAATCCTGAGCTGGAGGAAGTGCTGGACCGAAGGATTCCATATCGCTCGATGCCGGAGATTCTGGAAGAAGTCTTTCTCCCCGAACGACATTCCATTGTCGTCAGCGGCACGCATGGAAAAACCACTACGACCGCGATGCTGGCTTGGATTTTTTACGCTGCGGGCAAGCGGCCGAATTTTCTCGTGGGAGGCGTGGCGGAAAACTTTGGCAAGAGTTATGGGCTTGGCGGCGGGGAAGAGTTCATTCTTGAAGGTGACGAATATGAAACCGCGTTCTGGGACCGCGGGCCCAAGTTTTTTCATTACCATCCCGATGATCTGATCATTACCTCGCTCGAATACGATCACGCCGACATTTATCCTGACTTTGAGACTTACCAGCTGGCTTTTCGCCGTCTGGTTAATCTTGTTCCGCGGCGCGGTCGCGTGGTCATTTGGGGCGACGCGGACGATTCGGGCCCGGCCTTGCGACTCGCGGCGGAAAAAGCTTTCTGCCCGGTGGCAACGTACGGCTTCAACGATGGGAATGATTGGGTGGCAAGCGGCTTCGCTATCGATGGCGAAACCATGCAGTTTCGGGCGGCGCATCATGGAAAGTTGTTCGGAGAATTTGCGCTGGCCGCCACGGGACGCCATAACGTCTTGAACGCCATGGCAGCGCTCATCGTTGCGCATGGACGCGGCCTCCCAGCCGCGGAGATTGCCAACGCACTTGCGACGTTCCGCAGCGTGAAACGCCGAATGGATGTGAAGGCCGAAATCGGGGGAGTCTTGGTGGTCGATGATTTCGCACATCATCCGACGGCGGTGAAAGCGACGATCGGAGCCGCGCGCGGCCGCTGGCCCGTACGCCGGCTCTGGGCCATTCTCGAGCCGCGGTCAAATTCCATGCGCCGGAAAGTGTTTCAGGAGGCGTTGCCGAAGGCGCTGGCCCTCGCCGACCGCGTCATTCTCGGCGGCGTTTTTCGCGCCCAGCAATTGGGCGGCGAGAATCGTCTTGACCCCGAGACGGTTGCAGAAAGCGTCCGTGCGCTTGGCAAAGACGCTCGCGTGTTTCACAGCTCGGACGCCATCGCGGAACATCTTGGTGCCGAGGCCAAACCGGGCGATCTCCTTCTCATCATGTCCAACGGCAGCTTTGATGGCTTGTGCGAGAAGCTTCTGAAGAAACTCGGCACGGTTGTTCGACTTGCGGGCAAGGCGAAAACCCGGTGATCTTAACTCTGGCTCGGAGCACTCTGCGGATTTTGGCGTTTCTCTGCTTCCTGTTTCTTCTCCTATCTAGCTCCTCCAGCAGCGCCGCCATCCGATACGAAGTGTCGCTTGCACACCCGGAACAGCATCTCTTTCACGTGACGATGACCATTCCCAATGTCATGAAGGAAGTTACCGTGCAAATGGCGGCATGGAACGCTCTCTATCAGATTCGCGACTTCAGCAGTCACGTCCAGAATGTTACGGCCCTTGCCGGTACAGAAATATCGTCCATTGAAAAGCTGGATAAGCAATCCTGGAGGGTAACGGGGAAGGGGACCATTGCGATCCGCTATGATACCTATTGGGATGAAATCGGCCCGTTCGCCTCGCAGCTCAATGGCGAGCACGCCTTTATCAATCCCGCGATGATCCTGATGTACGTCCCCGATCGCCGGTCCGAAGAGACCCTCCTCGAAATGCCGGATGTCCCCTACGAATGGCAAGTTGCTAGCCCTTCGCTCGCAAGCACGTTACAGGTAAGCCGTGCCAGAGTGTTCACAATCATGGCAAAGACCTACGACCAGCTTGCGGACGGGCCGATTGAGATCGGAAAGTTTCAGGAGTTTGTCTTGTCAGGAGTATCGCCCCACGTCGAGGTCGTAATCCACGGAGACAACTGGAAAAAGAAGCGGGTTGAGGAGGACCTGAAGCGCATCTGTCAGTACGAACTGAAGCTCATGGGCGGAGCTCCATTCGAACGCTACACGTTCATTCTCCACTTTGGCAAAGGAACCGGCGGCGGTGGCATGGAGCACGCGAACTCGACCGCGATTGGCGTCCATTCGGATGAATACTTGCCAGGTGTCGCGGCCCACGAATTCTTTCATCTGTGGAATGTGAAGCGCATCCGGCCAGCCTCGCTGGATCCCGTCGACTATACGAAGGAGCAATATACGCGCGCCCTGTGGTTTGCCGAAGGCGTCACGAACACGTACGGTTCCTACACCCTTGTACGCAGCGGCATCTGGAGCAAAGAGCAGTTCTACGCGGACCTCGGCGAACAGATCACCGAGCTGGAAGGCCGCACGGCAAATCGCTGGCAGAGCGCCGAGCAATCCAGCCTCGATGCCTGGCTGGAAAAATATCCTCTCTACAATCAACCCGAATTCAGCGTCTCGTATTACACCAAAGGGCAGGTGCTGGGAGACTTGCTCGACATTCTCATTCGCGACCGCACCGGCAATGCAAAGAGTCTGGACGATGTCTTGCGCTTGATGAATGCGAGTTTTGCGAAGCAGGGGAAAACGTATCGAGACAGTCTGGACGTCCAACTAGCCGCGGAGACCATCGGCGGCGGCTCGTTCGACGAATTTTTCCGGAAATATGTGGCGGGCACGGACCCCTTCCCCTATCAGCAGATCCTGGCGTTGGCAGGTTTGGCTCTGCGAACCGTGGAACGCCGACGACCGGCGCTTGGCTTCTTCGCGGAGCACGATCCGAGTGGTCCTTTCGTCGTGAGCACGGTCGATTCCGAAGGCGCTGCAGCCCAGGCTGGCTTGCGGGCCGGGGATGTCATCCTTAACTGGAATGGTGGCGAGGTGCCCGGGCGCGTGGAGCACTGGCTTCAGGAGCAAAAGGCGAGCGATCTGCTCAAGCTGCGGGTTCGCCGGGAAGACAAGGAGATTTCGCTCGAATTCCGGCTCGGGGAGATCAATGAGACCCTCTACGAGGTCATGGAGATTTCGCACGCCGGTGAAAAGCCGCGCCATATTCGGGAGGGGATGCTGCGCGGCGAGACCAGCGCGATTCCCATTCGTTAACGGTGCGGTCGATTCCACGTTCCGCTTGACCGGCGGCGTGGGATTCGAGAAAGCTTTGCCTGCCTATGCTCCGGACTCTTTTTATCGGCGTCTTCTTGTCTCTGTACATCCTGCTCGTCGGGCCGCCGCTGCTGGTCTACACGCTAATCACCCGCAATCCTGACCCGATTTACTGGGCGGGTGTGAAAGGCATCATGTTTTTTGTCAGGGCCGTTGGCGTGCGGGTTCACGTCCGGGGCCTCGAGCGTATCCCTCCGGAGGTTTGCCTTTTTGTCGCGAATCACACGAGCTCAGCCGACGCACCCGCAGTTGTTGGCGCCATTCCTCGAAGGATCGCCATTCTTCTAAAAGAATCACTTTTCAAATGGCCCATCGTGGGACAAGCCTTCTTGGCGGCTCAGTTCATCCCCGTCAATCGAAGCGCTCGGGAGTCGGCAATTTCCAGCGTCGAGAAGGCCACGGAAGCTCTCAAGGCCGGGCAGTCGATTTTGATCTACCCCGAGGGCACCCGCAGTCCGGATGGGCGCCTGCAGGAATTCAAAAAAGGCGCGGTTATGATGGCGATTAAAGCGGGCGTGCCGATTGTGCCGATGGTCTGTTCAGGCGCTCAGCACATCATGGAAAAAGGCTCACTGGTCATTCACCCGGGCGATATCCTTGTCGAATTTCTCGAGCCGATCGATGCTTCCAAGTATTCCTTAGAGGAGCGGGATGCCCTGAACGAACATGTTCACGACGTCATGGCTGGGGGCCTGCCCCCGGACCAGCGGCCACTTGGTTTTCCTGCGGCCGCAGCCGGTGCATCAGCATCCTGATTTGCCGGCCGTACGCGTGTTTTCAGCGTGACTTCAGCTTCTCTACTTCCGCTTCCAGCTCGCGAACACGCTTTTGCAGGTCAGGCATCCGATTGAGCGCCGCCGCATTCTTCAGCCATTGCCGATGGTCCACGCAAGGGCTGCCTGAATAGTGAGTGTTCCCAGCGAGGTCGTGTGGTACTCCACTTTGGGCCGTAACCATCGTGCGATCACCGATGGTGATGTGTCCACCCGAGCCGACTTGCCCGGCAAGAATGCAATCGCTGCCCACCTTCGTCGATCCGGCGAGCCCCACCTGGCCGCAAAGCAGGGTGCTGGCGCCAACCCGTGAGCCATGGCCAACGAGGACAAGGTCGTCGATTTTGGCGCCGCGTGCTATGCGGGTCTCCCCGATGGTAGCCCGGTCGACACAAGAGTTAGCCTGCACCTCGACGTCGTCTTCGAGCACCGCGGGGCCAGCCTGAAGCATCTTGTGCCATGTACCGTCTCTCTGTTTGGCAAAACCAAATCCGTCGCCGCCAATCACCACGCCGTTCTGCAATATGACCCGGTTGCCAAGGCGGCAAAACTCACGCACGACGGCGTGCGCGTGCGAGAAGAAATCATCGCCAATCTTCGCGCCCCGATAAATTGTAACGAAACTGTGCAGCACGGGGTTGCGCCCAATTTCGACATCTTCGTCAATATAACAGTAGGGCCCAACATGCGCCCCCTCGCCAATGCTTGCACTCTTAGCGATGATCGCGGTTGGATGAATCCCCGACGCGTAGCGTGGCGACTGATAGAAAAGCTCGATCGCCTGTGCAAATGCCAAATAGGGATTGCCGGAGCGCAGCGCCGCAAGTGTCGGCAGCGACGCTTCTCGCTCCAGGGTAATTCCTTCTTCGACGAGTACGGCCGAGGCGCGCGTTGTTTTCAGCAGCGGAAAGTAGCGTCGATTCGCAAGGAACGTGATCTGCCCCGCCTCGGCATGCTCGATTCCTGCCACACCGCGAATCTCGAGTTCCGGGGGACCTTCCAATCGGCATCCCAATTTCTGCGCAACTTCAGAAAGTTTCATGGAGAGGACTCCTCAGTTCTTTGTGGGGCTGTCTGCGAGTCTCGCACAGGCCAAAGAAGGAAGTACAGCCGGCCTGCAAGCTATTCGTTGAAAAGGCGGGGCTGAGAAGCCGCGGCAGCAGCGGCGGCCGGCTTCCGGCGCGCGACGCCCACGACCCCGAGAACGGTCACTTCAGAGAGCGCGGCACGCGGAACAAAGATACGGTCCGTGGAAGAGTTCAGGTCCGGCGATGTGATTTGCAACCCGTTATCCAACAGCGACAGCAGGTCGTTCGGCACAACGCCTTCCTGCGTTTCTCCGTCGTTGTAACGCAACTTCACCCATAATCCGTCCAGCTTAGGCCGGCTCAGAAACGCCTTGCGCTCCGGCGCGAACTCGTCGGAAAACTCACGCACGAAGTAGATCGATCGCACTCCAGCCAGCGGAACCTCTAGGTGTTCCCCATCCGGGGTTAGCAGATCAAGGGGATCGCTCCGCCCCAGCTGCCCAGGGTTCAGGTAGCCGCGCAAGGGCTTCTTGTCGGCGAGCACAACGATAACCTTCTTGTGCGTTGAGGCGGGGGCTCTATTTTTCAAATTTCCGCGTTTCCCGGTCCCAGAAGACCCGGATTTGCCAATCGGCAAAATGTATGTTATGTTAAGTCCGTTTTTCCTGTCAACTCATTGTTTTCATTAGGGTTAGGGCCCCGGAGCACCGCCCTTTGACCGATAAAAAGAGCATCCTCAAATCGGCCTCGATCATCTCCCTGGTCACTATCGTCAGCCGAATTCTCGGTTACGTACGTGAGCAACGCATAGCCCTCCTGCTCGGAACAACTGCGGCGGCGGACGCTTACAATCTTGCATACCGGATCCCCAACCTATTCCGTCGACTGGTCGCTGAGGGATCGATGACGGCTTCGTTCATCCCAGTCTTCACCACGTACATGCGGGAAAAGACTAGAGAGGAGGTTTGGGAATTTGCGAATCGGCTTTTCTGGACGCTGGCTCTGGTTGTGGCGGTGATCACGATACTCGGGATGGTCTTTTCGCCCGCGGTGGTCCACTTGTTTGCTGGAAAAAACATCGCCGAGGCCCAAGCGATAGAGCTGAACCGGATCGTATTTCCTTACCTGTTTTTCGTAGCGTTGGCAGCGCTGGCGATGGGTATATTGAACTGTTTCCATGTCTTTGGCCTACCCGCAGCGACTCCGGTCTGCCTGAATCTAGCAACCATCCTGTTTACCTTCGCCGCGGTCCGCAGCCATTTCAAGGACTCAGCAACGGCCATCGTGGTCGGAGTGCTTGTGGGGGGGGTACTGCAGTTCCTGATACAGGTACCACTGCTCGTACAAAAGGGCATGAGGTTCAATTTCGGGCTTTCCTTTTCACATCCTGGGATCAGGAACGTAGCCCGACTGATGATTCCAAGGTTGTTTGGAATCGGGATCGGACAGATTAATCTGTTCGTTGATACGCGATTTGCAACGGCGATTGTTATGCCAATTGGGAGTTTGGCGGCGCTGACGGTTGCGGACCGTGTTATGGAGCTGGTCCTTGGGGGATACGCAATCGCCGTGGCGACGGCGATCCTGCCCATGATGTCTCATCAGGCGGCGGCCAAGGACTACGAATCGCTGAAGAAGACGCTGGCGTTCTCCGTGCGCATCGTGGCCTTCATCACAATACCTGCGGCTCTGGGACTGATGATTCTGCGTGAGCCGATAATCAGGGTGTTGTTCCAGCACGGGCAGTTTGTTGCGGAGTCTACGCGTTTGACGGCAAGAGCTTTGCTCTACTACGCCGTAGGTTTGCCGGCGCTGGCAACCGTAAAGCTGGTAGTGCCAGCCTTTTATTCGACTGGAGATACGAAAACACCTGTCATAGTCGCGTCGATTTCGCTGGGCATCAACATTTTGCTGAACATCATTTTTCTGCAATTCTTCTTCAAGCGCGTGCAAAATGGGGGTCCCGCGCTGGCGACAGCCATCGCCTGCTTTTTTGATTTCTTGGCACTGTTTGTTATTTTTCGCTTGCGCTACGGGACCATGGGAACGATGGAGATATTGCGATCCTTCGGAAAGACCTCCTTGTGTGCGAGTATCATGGGAGTGGCGTGCTGGTTCGGAAACTACTACACCACTTTTACGATCCACTCGCGCTTCCTCGTGCAGCTGCTCGTTTTTGCCGGCCTGATCATCGGAGCGACAGCCCTTTATTTGGCCCTCGCCTGGCTCTTCCGCTGCCATGAAATCGAGGAAGTCTATGGAATTGCCACGCGGCGCACTGTCGGCGCGGGTGACGGATACCTGGAGCCCTGATGGAAATTACAGCAACCATTTCTTCGTTCTTGACCCACGTGCGGGTGGAGAAGGGGCTGTCTTCCAATACCGTTTCCGCGTATCGTCGCGATCTCGTAAAATTCGGTGAATTTGCCCGCAAGCGCAAGCTCAGCCTCGAGGCCGTCACACGCGACGCTCTCGTCGATTTCCTCGCGGGTCTCTACCGGCAGAAGTTGGAGAGCAAGACCGTGGCCCGGCACCTGGTCACTCTGCGTAACTTTTTCCGTTTCGCCCAGATTCAGGGCCTGATTCCGGAAGATCCTTCCGTGAACCTCGAATCGCCGAAGGTCCGGCGTTCCTTGCCGGGCTATCTCCGCCTTGAGGAAGTCGAGCGCGTGCTCAGCCAGCCCGATGTCAAGACTCCTCTCGGCTTGCGGGACCGCGCCATGCTCGAGGTTTTGTACTCGACCGGCTTGCGTGTATCGGAGCTCACGGGGTTGCGCGTCACGGATCTCGATGCCAAAGTCGGCTGTGTTCGCTGCATCGGCAAAGGCGACAAGGAACGCATTGTTCCCGTTGGCAAGAAGGCGCTCTCCATCGTCGAAAAGTACCTCCGCGACGCCAGGCCGAAGCTGCTCGGCAAAGTCGCCGGCAATCCCACGTTGTTCGTGAATCGTCGCGGCGCGCAATTGAGTCGTGTCGGTGTCTGGAAGATACTTTCGGCCTATGGACGGCAAGCGGGCATGCGCATGGCTCTTACCCCGCACATGCTGCGGCACAGTTTTGCAACACATTTGCTCGAGCGCGGAGCGGATCTAAGGTCCGTTCAACTCATGCTCGGGCATGCCGACATTTCGACCACACAGATTTACACCCACGTCGTCGAGGAGCGTTTGAAGCAGATTTACAAAGCGCATCACCCGCGTGCATAACACGGCCGGCCAGGAAAGCTCATTGCGGGTGCCTCCGCGGCGGTCAGCGCGGACACCCTGAAGCAGAAGGAGCGCAATGCCAGACTATATGTTTTTGCTGGAAAGCCGGCTCTCGCCGGAACAACGCGCCGTGATGTTGCGCGTGCAGGAACTCTCCGCCGCACTCGGATTCAACGTGTATCTGACGGGCGGAACCGTCCGCGACCTCGTCACAGGTGCTTCGCTGCGCGATCTCGATTTCACCGTGGAGGGGAATCCCTCGAAGATCGCTCACGAACTTGAAAAAGGTGGCGCCAAAATCCTCGCCGAGGATGAAAAGCTTCGCCACGTCGAAGTGCTCTTCGCCGGCGACTGTGAAGGCAGCATCTCCGCCGCCCGCGATGACCATTACGTTCGTCCCGGAACGCGTCCGGAGATTCGCTGGTCCACCATCATGGAAGATTTGCGCCGCCGCGATTTCTCCCTCAACGCCATCGCCATTTCCCTGAACCCCGCCTCGCGCGGCTTGCTGCTCGATCCCACCAACGGCCTCTCCGATATTGAGCGTGCCGAGGTGCGTGCCCTCACCATTCATAGTTTCACGAATCAGCCGGTCCGTTTGTTGCGGGTCCTGCGCTTCGCGGCGCGCATGGGCTTCAAGATCGAGCAGCGCACCCAGGAATGGTTTGACCTGGCTATCGAACGCAATCTGCAGCAGACCATCACGCCGGAAGATGCCGGCGGTGAGCTTCGCGCCGTTGCCCGCGAGGAACGGCCCTCCGTCGTGCTGAAGGCTTGGGAAGAGCACGAGCTCCTCGAGGCCGTAAATCTCGTGCTGGCGAAAAAACATCCCGCTTACGACGCCATCGGCCGGCTGATGAAGGTGCGCGAAGACCTGTTCACCGCGGGCTTCCGCCCGCGTCTCGCCGCCCCGATGCTCCTCGCCGTTCTGGGACGATTGAAGGACCGGGAACAGGCCAACGTTCTCTCTAAGGCTGGATTCCGTTCTGCCGAATCGGAGGCCGCGCTTGGTTTTGAGGAAGAAGCGTTGGAAGCCCAGAAGGAGCTCGTTGGGCGCAAGATGAATGCTCCTGTCGATGCTTTCCGGTTCCTCGAAAAACTTCCGCTCGACCAGATCGCGTACCTGATGGCGGAGTCCAATAAATCGGCCGCCCTTTCGAAAATTCGTGCCTTCCTGAACAAGTGGCGCCCGGTTCGCAACGCTCTTCCAGTTGTGGCCGCCGAGCTCGAAGCACTTGGCATGCCACGCGGAGCAAAGTTTGACCAGATTGTAGAACAGGTCTTCGCCATGCAGCTCACCGGCCGCGGCAAGACCAAAGAAGAGCGCGAAAAAATCCTGCGAAAGCTCAGCGGCATCAAGGAACCGCCGAAAAAGAAAGAGAAGGAAAAGAAGCCGTCAAAGGGCGTCGACAAGGCTCACGCCGCCGCGGCCATGGGCGACGCCGCTCATAAGAAGCACGCCGCCGCAAAAATGGAGGCAACGAAACACGCGGCCAAGGGGAAATCTACCCCTCCGAAGCCCCACGCGAAGCGCGCCGCCCGGGCGTCTCATGGCAAGAGCGCCGCCTCCAGCAAGAAGAGTCACGCGCGCAAGTAGCGCGCCGGTTTGGCGCCCGCCTGGCGCCGGTGGGGAAAGTAACGATGCCTGATACAATCGGGTTGGGCATGCTAGAGAGGGCGAAGGAAAATGAACTCTAAACGACTTCTCGAGCAGTCTGTCGACAACCTCTCATCCAAATGAGGGCTTGAAGAGCAGCATAAGCACTTTGCCTACTTCCAGCCCGCAGAATCCTGCTCAAAATCCATTCATGGTTGGCCGAAAACCGTCTCAGGGCGAGGCCAACGGAAGTCAGCCAAGCTCAAACAGTAAAGATTCCGCAAAGCGGCTTGGCTGAGAGTAATATAGCGGTCCATGACGTTTGACGTCACGGGACTGTTCATACTTGTTCTCGCGGTTGTTCCATGGACCTGGGCATCGTTCGCAGCCCTGCGCCCTCAACACTCGGCGCGGCGATGGCTCAAAAGCAGCTCGCCAGCTGGGCTCGGCAACATCGCTATCTGATCGTTTTCTATTACATCGCGAGTCTGTTGTTAGGCTCGGTTCTTGGGGCCATCCGCGGCATTTCGGGACGGGACCAACTTGGCTCGCCGGCAATCGTTGGCTGAGCCCGTTGTTGGTCCGTTTTGGCGTCCTCGCCTTTCTTGAAGAAGCCCCTGTGTGGTACGAGGCATTGCGCCAGAAAACCCGCAATGAGCGCACGTTCGTTGAAGTGAAGATGAAGGAGCGGGCTGGATTCTACACGGGCGAGCTCAAGAGCGTCTCCGATTCGGAGCGGAACAAAGACTTCCTGCTCGTTAACGCAGCCTATAAGAAAACCGAGGAAAGCGCTTATGTCCCCATGGATGTGGACGGCGTTCTGCTCAATTTTGCCGACGCGGAATCTATGGCAGTCATCAAGGAAAAAAGCGTGTGAGTGTATTCGGACAAGCCATCTTGGCAAAGCGAAAGGTTAGCGCTTTGAATTGGTGCGGAGCATATCGACTTTTTCCGTATCCTGTTAGAATCGGGTTCCATGGGCCAGCCGCAGTTCGTTCATCTTCACGTGCACACGGATTACAGCCTGCTCGATGGGGCTTGCGAAACCTCCGAGCTTTTGGATGAAGCATCCCGCCAGAAAATGCCCGCCGTGGCCATCACCGACCATGGCAATCTCTTTGCCGCTGCCAATTTCTTCTATGAAGCCAGCAAGCGCGACGTCAAGCCCATCATTGGTTGCGAAGTCTATGTGGCCAAGGGCAGCCGCCATGACCGCGGCGAAAAAACGAATGGCGGCAACGGCCAGGATCGCGGTGACGCTGAACCCGGAATGCGCGGCTCAAATCATCTCGTGCTCCTGTGCGAGTCTCTCGAGGGCTATCACAATTTAATCAAGTTGGTCTCCGCCGGTTTCCTCGAAGGCTTCTACTACCGTCCCCGCATTGATTACGATTTGCTTGCCAAACACAGCAAAGGTCTGATCGCGCTTTCAGCCTGCCTTCGCGGCCCGGTGACGGAAGCGGTCGTGGATCAGAAGTACGATCAAGCGCGCGAGAATGCTTACCGCTTGCGCGATGTTTTCGGAAAGGGAAATTTCTTCCTCGAAATTCAGGATCAGGGATTGCCGGTCGAAAAAGAGGTCAACCGCGAATTGGTCCGTCTTTCGAAAGAGACTGGCATTCCGCTCGTCGCCACCAACGATTGTCATTACCTCCATCACGAAGACGCTCACGCTCAGGAAGTGCTGCTCTGCATCCAGACCGGCAAGACCATGAGCGACACCAATCGCATGAAATTCCAGACCGACCAGTTTTACTTCAAGAGCGCTGTCGAAATGGCCCAGGTTTTCGACGAGCTTCCCGAAACGTTGAGCCGCACCGTGGACATCGCTTCGCGCTGCAATGTCAAAATCGAGCGCATCCCCAATCCCTTCCCGGAGTTCAAAGTGCCGGAAGGGCATACCTCTGCGAGCTATTTTGAATCGGTTGCGCGAGAAGGATTCGCCGCCCGTGTTCCGCAGCTCGAGCGCCAGGCGCAGCAGGGATTC
>Ga0137412_10001015_pt1 | contig 21107 bp, 16 predicted proteins | sample CZODoug2_1_16fun_FD_122160 | JGI IMG/M metagenome (GOLD analysis project Ga0137412, IMG submission 122160) | Vadose zone soil fungal communities from Angelo Coast Range Reserve, California, USA - CZODoug2_1_16fungal (Hybrid Assembly) | ecosystem: Environmental > Terrestrial > Soil > Vadose zone... | reverse complement strand
GACCACTGTTCTGAGAAGTCCGGTCAGCACCGGGAAGGGCTTTGGCATTGCCGCAAAACGCACTGACGTTGCCCCCGATCGCTGGCATGGCCGGAAAAAGAAATAGGGGGCGACCGGGAGGAAAGCGGTCGCCCCCTGCTTGGCAATCAGGCTGTTAAGCCTTCTTGCCGGCGGTGCACGTGCCGGTCTTCACGTTGAACGCACCGCATTTCAATGGCGCCCGCGCGCGTCAGCTCGTCAAAAAATGCTCTGACGGGAATTCCCCGCCCGTAAGTCCTGACCAATGATTCAAAAGTAGTTCCGCGCCCGAAGACCCTCAGCCCCTTGGGTCGACCATTCGAAGTCATAAACCTCGGATCTTGTCGCCATGCCGTAAGAACGCCATTTACCGGACTTTCTCGCCGATTAGCACTTTGACTCGCGGAGCTGGACGTCACTTTAAGAATTCGAGATATTTCTGACCTTGAAATTCCAGTCATCGCAGCAACGCCGGAAATATTGACACGACTGCCTTCCTCGAGCTGTCGCGCAACGATGTATTTCACCGTGCGCTCACGAAGAATTGAGTTCATATCGCTTACGCTTAAGCCGCAGTCGACGGCAAAGCCAGAAAGAGGAGAGAGGATTTTTTTGAGGGCTGTTCTTGAGGCCCGTAGCGTTGTCACCGCACTTGGCTCGCTTCGTCGCTGTTTAGGGGGCGGATGGTATATACCCTTTGCCTCGAAGGCCTATTATAAGATTTCCTATTACCTGCAACAGTGTTGTACAAGATCAACGAGACACGCACCTCAGTGAACAGCTAATTCGTTCCTCCATGAAATGCATTAGCTCGCGCCTTTGCTGATACAGAATTAGTAGGCGGTCGTACATTGTCAGGGAATCTGATCTAGCTTCATGCACCCCGAGTCCGCCTGGCCAGCACTTTTCCGCCACCTCGCTCGCCCCGCGCGTGGCGGGGCGGCGGCTGTCGTCGTAGTCTTCGCCTTCCTGCTCGTCATAGCGGCTAAAGGCAGGCTGGTCGGCATTCCGCTCGCCTTGATCGTCATGTCCTGGTTCTTCAAGTACGCCTACATCCTCTTTGACCATACGGTGCGTGGCTTCGATGAGCCGCCGACGCTTTCCATCGAAATGGTGAATCCTGTCAACGAACAGCGGCCCTTGGGTCAGGTTCTGATTTTAGGCGTGCTTTTCTTCGCTTTGAAGCTCGCGCAAAGCTACCTGGGTACCCCCGCCGCCATTGCTTTAGGCGTCATTTTCCTATTTTTCCTGCCCGCCTCGGTCGCGGTTTTGGGGCTCGAGAGCAACATTCTCAAAGCCGCTTACCCGGTGGCCTGGTTTCATGTCGTCCGGGGCTTAGGGCTGCTATACGGCGCGGTGTTGCTGGTCATCTTTGCCGTTTGGTTGGTATTAGGACTCTTGTGGAGGCTCGCCCTCTGGGCATCCCTTGAAATCGCCTTAGGGTTGTTCGCGATCCTCTCGATCTTCAGCTTCCTGGGCGGCGTCATCTACGAGCGCCGCCACGAGCTTGGCATCGAAACCTGGGCATCGCCGGAGCGTACCGCGGAGCTCGAGAGCAAAGAGGAGTGGCGCGGGCATGAAAAATTGGTGATGGACGCCTACGGACTCATGCGTGCAGGCTCGCACATCAAGAGCTGGGAGATGCTCTTCGATTGGCTTAAGAGTCGTGGTTTCTTGCCCGAGGATTACCGCTGGCTCTGCGAACGCACGGTGCAATGGGACGATCCGCGCTACATCACCCGCCTCACCGAAGACTATGTCGCGCGGCTTCTGGTCTTGAAACGCACCGGCGAAGCCCTCGATGCGGTCGTGCAGCGTCTGAAACTCGACCCGAATTTTCGGCCCAAGTCCGCGGCCGATACCTTGAGTGTTGCGCAACTTGCCGGGCGCGGCGGTGGCGCATCGAGGGTGGCTCGAACTCTGCTCTCGGATTTCGCCGCGCGCTTCGCCGGCGATCCTCGCGTTGCCACGGCAGTGGCACTCAAAGATCACTTGGGACCCCTCGCGCCCTAATAAAGTGCACGACGCACGCTTCACCAGGCGTTGCGGCCCCTGATTCCTTGCTGGATGATTAAGGGTCCACCGCCTGTCAGTTGCAGGCACGAGAGTTCATGCCTAAGACGCCATACGACGAAATGTACTTGAGGGAGGGCGCCGGACGCGCCCACTACCTCCGCTATGCGCAGTGGCTGGATGGCCAACCGGCGGATCGGCTCGCGCAAAAGCGCGCCGAGGCGGATGCGCTGTTTCACCGGGTCGGCATCACCTTCGCCGTGTATGGTGAGGACGAAGGCTTGGAACGGCTCATTCCCTTCGACATCGTACCGCGCGTGCTGCCGCGCGAAGAGTGGATTCAGCTCGAAACCGGCTTGAAACAGCGCGTGCGAGCGCTCAATGCCTTCATTCAGGACATCTACCACGACCAGCAGATCCTGAACGCCGGCGTCATCCCGGCGGAACAGGTGCTCTGCAACTCGCAATACCGGCCGGAGATGCAGGGCGTGGATGTGCCCGGCGACATCTATGCTCACATCGCCGGCATCGACATCGTCCGCGACGACGCGGGCGAGTTCAAGGTTCTGGAAGACAACCTGCGCGTGCCCTCGGGCGTGTCCTACATGCTCGAGAACCGCAAAATGCTGATGCGTCTCTTTCCCGAGCTCTTTTCCTCGCATCGCGTCGCACCAGTCGATCACTACCCCGACGTGCTGCTCGACAACCTGCGCAGCGTCGCGCCAACCGGCGTCGCAGATCCCACCGTGGTGCTGTTGACCGCGGGTGCGCACAACAGCGCCTACTTCGAACACGCCTTCCTGGCGCAGCAAATGGGCATCGAGCTGGTCGAGGGCCAGGATCTCTTCGTGCGCGACGAAGCGGTTTTCATGCGCACCACCCAGGGCCCGCAGCGCGTTGACGTCATTTACCGGCGCATCGACGATGACTTCCTGGATCCGCTCGTGTTCCGGCCTGACTCCATGCTCGGCGTGCCGGGCCTCTTGACGGCCTATCGCGCCGGCCGCATCACCATCGCCAATGCCATCGGCACCGGCGTCGCCGACGACAAGTCCATCTACCCTTATGTGCCGGAGATGATTCGTTTTTACCTGGGTCAAAGCCCCATCATCGGCAATGTGCATACCTGGATGCTGCGCCGGCCTTCGGATCGGGACTACGTGCTCGCGCATCTACCCGAGCTCGTCGTCAAGGAGGTGCACGGCGCCGGCGGCTACGGCATGCTCATAGGCCCCGCCGCCTCCAAGCGCGAAATCGAGGACTTTAGGCGGCAAATCATCGCCACCCCGGAGCGCTACATCGCGCAGCCCACCCTCGCGCTGTCCACCTGCCCCACCTTTGCCGAAGCGGGCTTGGCGCCGCGCCACATCGACCTGCGGCCCTTCGTGCTGTCCGGCAGCGAGATCAGCATCGTGCCCGGGGGCTTGACGCGCGTGGCCTTGGTCGAAGGCTCGCTGGTGGTCAACTCCAGCCAGGGCGGCGGCACCAAGGACACCTGGGTGCTGGAAACTTAAAATGCTCAGCCGCACCGCCGATCACCTGTACTGGATGTCGCGCTACATCGAACGCGCGGAAAGTCTCGCGCGCTTAGTCGACGCTCACTACAAAATGTCCCTGCTGCCCCACTCTTCTGAAGATCTGGCGGAATCCCTGCTCTCGACCATGACGGCGCTGCACATGGAACAGCCTTATAAAGAAAGGCACCAGAGCATCGAGCCGCGCGCCGTGTTCGAGTTCGTCAGTCTCGATCGCGACTACAGCGGCAGCATTTACAGCTGCCTGCGCATCGCGCGCGAGAATGCCCGCGCCGTGCGCGGCTCGCTCACCTCGGAGCTCTGGGAGACCTTGAACTCCACCTGGCTCGATGCCCGCGCGCAAGTCGCGCGCCGCGCATCGCAAATAGACATCGGACAATTCGTCGAATGGGTCAAGGAGCGCTCGCATCTGACGCGCGGCGTGACCATCGGCACCATGATGCGCGATGAAGCCTTTCACTTCTCGCGCATCGGCACCTTTCTCGAGCGCGCCGACAGCACCGCCCGCATCTTGACCGCGCACCAAGGCGACCTGGAGCCCGGCGCGGATGCCGGCGTGGTGCCGGATCCCTATCAATGGAGCGTGCTGCTGCGCGCCCTGTCGGCCTTCGAGGTGTACCGGCGCGTTTATCGGGACGTGATCACGCCCTCGCGGGTGGCGCAGCTGCTGATCCTGCGCGACGACATGCCGCGCTCGCTGCTGCGATGCTGCAAAGAGGTCTATGGCAACTTGAAATCGGTGGCCAATGAGCAATCCGCCGAAACCCTGCGGCGCGCGGGTGAAATGCATGCCATGCTGCATTTCGCGCGCATGGAGGAAATCACGGCCGCCGGCCTGCCGCAATTCTTGAAGCAATTCTTAAGCAAACTGCAGGATCTGGGGAGCCGCATCGCGTCGGATTTCCTGGTTCCCCCGGCGGAGGCGTAAATATGCAAATGCACATCCGGCACGAGACCCGCTACCGCTACGAGCGCCCGGTCAAATACAGCGTGCAAAGCCTGCATCTCACGCCGCGCCGCGACTTGAGCCAGCGCGCGCTGGCCTGGAACATCGTCGCGCCCGGCCGGCGCCTCGAGCAAATCGACGCCTATGGCAATATTTCGCACCTGCTCACCATCGAGGAGCCGCATCGCGAAATCCGCATCATCGTTCATGGGGTGGTGGAAACCGCCGACGCGGACGCACGCCTGGATGACGGGCCCTTATCGCCGCTGGCGTATCTCGCGCCCACGCAATTGACCCTGCCCAACGAGGATCTGAAGGCCTTTGCGCAAAACGCGGTGTCACAGGTCGAGCCGCAGCTGCGCGCCCAGGCGTTGGCCGAGGCCGTCTACGGCGCGGTTCGCTACCGCTCCGGCACCAGCGATGTGCAGGACAGCGCCGCGGTGGCCTTCAAGAGCGGCGAGGGTGTATGCCAGGATCAGGCCCACGTCTTCATTGCATCGGCGCGCGCGGTCGGCATGCCGGCGCGGTACGTGAGCGGGTATCTGTATACCGGCGATGCCAACGATGCCGCCAGCCATGCCTGGGTCGATGTCTGGCTGGGTGCGGAAATCGGCTGGCAGAGCATGGATGTGACGCATCAGCGGCCCGCGGTGCGCACCTATTGCCGGCTCGCCGTGGGCCGCGACTACCTGGATGCGGCGCCGGTGCGCGGCATGCGCCAAGGCGGCGGCGGCGAGAAAATGGAAGCCAACGTGCTGGTGGCGGAATCGGCCCAGCAGCAGTAAGCCCTGTCCGCGGGTTCCCCGTAGTAGAATCGCGCGATGACTTATTGCGTCGGCCTGTTGGTCGACACCGGTCTCGTGATGTTGTCGGACTCGCGAACCAATGCCGGCGTCGATCAAATCAATACCTTTCGGAAAATGGCGACCTTTCAGCACGCTCAAGATCGGGTGCTGGTGCTGCTGTCGGCCGGAAACCTAGGCATCACCCAGGCGGTGGTGAACCTGTTGGAGACGGCGGACGATCCCGGCCGGCCGACGCGCTTCATGAGCGCGGCCAACATGTTCGCGGCCGCGCGCGTGGTCGGCGATGCGCTGCGCACCATCCATGAGCGCGATGGCGAGGACTTGAAGGAACATGGCTACGAATTCAACGGCACCTTTATTTTAGGGGGCCAGATCAAGGGCGAAGAGCCGCGGCTGTTTCACATCTACTCGGCGGGCAACTTCATCGAGTCCTCCATCGATACGCCCTACTTTCAAATCGGCGAATCCAAGTACGGCAAGCCCATCATCGACCGCGTCATCACCCGCAGCAGCAGCCTGGCGCAGGCCGCCAAATGCGCGCTGGTCTCGATGGACTCCACCATCCGCTCCAATCTGTCGGTCGGGCCGCCCTTGGATCTGGCCATCATCAAGCGCGACGAGTTCAGGCTGGCGACGCACATCAGCATCGACATGGACAACGAATATTTCAGGATGATCCGCGAGCGCTGGGGATTCGCGCTGCAAGAAGTTTTCAGCGAACTGCCCAATCCGAACTGGTAATGAACCATGAACAAATTACTACTGTTGGCCTTGGGGTTTTTTGCAACGATGGCGGTGGCGGTCTGGCGCGGCCCGGACTTGGCCGGCATGGATCCGGCGATCGCACCGGGCAACGATTTTTTTGCCTACACCAACGGCACCTGGCTCAAGTCCACGGAAATCCCGGCCGACCGCAGCAGCTATGGCACCAGCGCGATCTTGAGCGACCTGACCACGCGGCACGTCAATGAATTGCTGGAACACTTACCTAAGAACGCCCCGCCCGGGTCCGAAGCGCAGCAGCTCGCCGACACCTACGCCAGCTTCATGGATGAGGCCGGCATCGAGGCGCAGGGTCTCAAGCCCTTGGCGCCCGCGTTTGCGCGCATCGATGCGATTTCCAATCGAACCCAGCTGAGCGCCGCCTTGGGTGCCACGTTGCGCGCCGATGTGGACGTGCTGAATTCCACCAATCTGTACACCGGCAACCTGTTCGGCTTGTGGGTTGCCCAGGATTTGAACGATCCTGACCGCTACTCCCCCTTCCTGCTGCAGGGCGGATTGAGTATGCCGGACCGGGAGTACTACCTGAGTGCCGCGCCGCAGATGGCGGCCATTCGGCAAAAATACCAGGCGCATGTCGCGGCCGTGCTCGACCTGGCCGGCGTGAAGGACAGCCCGACACGCGCGGCAAGGATACTCGGGCTCGAGACTCACATGGCGCAGGTGCACTGGACTCGCGCCGCCTCGGAACAGATCGCGGCAGGCAACAATCATTGGAGCCGGCCGCAATTCGACGCCCTGGCGCCGGGCCTGAATTGGCAACAATTCTTCGCCGCCGCCGGCTTGGCAAAGCAGCGCGATTTCGTGGTGTGGCAGCCCAGTGCGCTCATCGGTCTCTCCAAACTCACCGCCGCCGAATCGCTCGACGCCTGGAAGGATTACCTGCGCTTCCATGCGATCGAAGATGCCGCTCCTTACTTGCCTAAAAAGTTCGTCGACGAGAATTTCGCGTTCTATGGCCGGGTGCTGTACGGCACGCCGCAATTGCGCCCGCGCTGGAAGCGCGCCGTCTCGGCTGCCGACCACGCCTTGGGCGACGCGGTGGGCAAGCTGTATGTGCAGCAGTATTTTTCGCCGGCGGAGAAGGCGCGCGCCGAGGCCATGGTGCGCAATCTGCTGGCCGCGTTCGGCGCGCGCATCGACGGCCTCGAGTGGATGGCGCCGCAAACCAAGGCGATCGCCAAGGAGAAACTCGCGTCCTTGAAAATCGGGGTGGGCTATCCGGATCACTGGCGCTCTTACGCGGGCATGAAGGTCATTCGCGGCGACGCGCTCGGCAACTTTCAGCGCGCGGAACTCTTTGAGTACCAAAGAAACCTCGCCAAGTTCGGGCACCCCGTCGACCGCTCCGAGTGGGTGATGAATGCTCAATTGGTGAACGCGGTGAACCTGCCCGCGATGAACGCCATCAATTTCCCCGCCGCGGTGTTGCAGCCGCCGTATTTCGATCCGAACCAGCCTCTCGCCATGGACTACGGGGCCATCGGCGCCACCATCGGCCATGAGATCAGCCACAGCTTCGATGATCAGGGTGCGCTGTTCGACGCCCACGGCCGCTTGAACAACTGGTGGCAGCCGGACGACTTCGAGCATTTCCGCGCCTCGGGCGCACGCCTGGCGGCGCAATTTGACGGCTACAAGCCGTTTGCCGATTTGGCCGTGAACGGCAAGCAGACCTTGAGCGAGAACATCGCCGATGTGGCCGGCTTGAACGCCGCCTACGACGCCTATCGCTTGAGCGCCCAGGGCAGCGAGCCGGTCGAGGCTTCCGGGTTCAACGCCGACCAGCTGTTCTTTGTGAGCTTTGGACAGAGCTGGCGGGAGAAATTGCGCGAGCCGGCGCTGCGCGATGAAATCATCACCGATGGACATGCGCCGGCGCAGTATCGTGCCGAGACGGTGCGAAATTTAGACGCCTGGTACAGCGCCTTTCAGGTCAAGCCCGGACAGGCGCTGTTCCTCGCGCCCGAAGATCGCGTGCGCGTGTGGTAAGCGGCTAGTTTAGAAGCTCATCCAACACCGGCAGCGGCACCGCGCCTTCGCGCAAGGATGCCTCGTGGAATTGCTTCAAGGTCGCCGCATCGCCGTGCGTGCCCTTGAAATGCTCGCGCACGCCGAGCCATCCTTTGTATCCCGCGTAGTACGTGGGCAATTGGCAGGACGAGAGTTTCGCGCGCTGCAGCTTGGCGGTGGCTTCCTCCGTTTCCTGGTACGCGCCCTTGGTCATGAGGTCCAGCGCCTCCCGGTCGGTCATTCCTAAGGTTTGCAGGCGCACATCCAGAATCGTATTGGCGAGCACGCGCGCCTTCTGCTTCGCCAGCGTCAAGCGGTAACCCGGCGTGTCGCTCAAGTAGCCTTGCTCGGCCATGAGCTGCTGCGTGTACACGGCCCAGCCCTCGACATAGGGGCCGTTGCCGAAGATGCTGCGCAGCAAGCGCCGTGATCGAGGCTGCACATTGTTGGCGTATTCCGCCTGCACATAATGTCCGGGCATGGCCTCGTGAACGGTCAGGTGCTGCAGGCCTGAATCGTTGTACTCGCGCAGCTTCGAATCGATGCGCGACTGCGGCCAGGAAGCCGGAATCGGCGTCACCCAATAAAACGCGCCCAACTTCGGCTCGAGCGCCGGGGCTTGATTGAAGCCGCCCACGCCGTAGATGCCGCGCATGAACACCGGCGTCTCGATGACCTGCAGATTCGCATGCGGCGGCAGCGTCACCAGGTCTTTGAGTTTGACGAAGGCCGTCGCCGTCGCCAGCGACTGCCTGGCCGCGCTCATGTAGGTCGCGGGCGTCGCATGATGAAGTGCCACATCGGCCAGCGCCTGCTCCACCGATTTGGGCGCTGCCAGCTGCACCATCTCATCGCGCGTTTTCGCCAGATCCGCTTCCGCCTCGATGAGCAGCGCCTCCGGGGTCTTGCCGGTCGCCAGTACGTAGCGGAATTTCTTGGCGTAGCGCCTGGTCCCTAAGCGCCAGTCGGCGGTCTTTTTCGACAGCGAGGCGTCGAGCCAGATATTGAAACCGCGCAGCGCATCCAGCGCCGGCGCGGCGGCTTGTCCATAGTCGTGCACCAAGGCCGCCGGGCAATTGGTGCGCAGCACGCCGTCGATCAGATCGACGTTGCCGGCGTTCTCCTCGCGCGCCACCTTGTTCCAGATCTCCGGCGAGTCCTGAAGATTTTCTTCCGCTTGGCGGATGAGCTCCGGTATGAGATCCAAGCGCTTGATGATGTGCTTGAAGCGCTCATCCGCCGCGGCGAAATGCACCACATAAGGTGTGTACAGGGCATTGCCGATGAGTTCGACGTAAGTCGTCGGGTTGTGCCGGTAGCTCTGGATTTCCTCCACATCGAGCCGCGTCGCCTCGATGGCGTCGTGCATGATGTCGATGTCGGCGCGCTGCTCTGCGCTCAAGGATTTTGCATCCAACTTGGCGATGCGCGTCTCGATGTCGCTCAGCAACTTGAGCGAGGCCTTGATCCCGGCCGGACTGAAATCCTCCAACAGGTCATCGAGCGCCGCCCCCTGGTGTTTGTGGTAGCCGATGCCGGTCGCCGTGGTGGGCGAAAGGCTCAAGGTGCCGAATACGAAATCTTCCACGACTTGGTTGAATTGCAAGTCGGTGGGCGTCGCTCGCGCAGGGCTTAAGCCGCTGATCAGCACAGCAACACTCACAGCCACCCACAAAGGCTTTAGATGTTTCATCCCGCTCCTGAGATCCATCCTGAGGCGTTCGTCCTGCGCCCCTTTAGGCTTGGCTTGTTAAGATACTTGAGACAACCGCGCACGTCCAAAGGGAACAAAGAAATGCAGTGCATCATTCGCATCGCCGCCTTGAGTTTGACGGCTTTTGCCTCTCTGCCGGCCTATGCAGCGGATTTTCGATCCAAGGTGCAGCAATATCCTCTGGCGCACCAACTCGAGGATGCCTTGAAACGGCGCGGTTTCGAGATGTCGGAACTCATCACCGGGATGGGGCGGAGCTGGTAAGCCATGAAAATACTGCGAAGAACGTTAAGCGCGCTGCTGCTGCTCCTCATTGCCGCGGCGCTGCTGCTGTGGCTCGAGCCCCCGGCGCTGCTGCGCGTGGGCGCGAACTATTCCGCCAAGATCGTCTGCTCCAATGTGTTTCTCGCGGCACGCAACCCGGAAGAAGTCTTGAGCCTCGACGTGCAGGCACCGGGAATTGCACTGCTCAAGTTCATGCAGGTGTCGGTGGACCGCGAGCACGGCGTGGTGCGCGCAGGATTCTTAGGATTCATCGGCGACGGCCTGGCGCAGTGGCAGCCGGGCAAGGGCTGCACCGTCGTGCCGGACGGCAAGCTTGATTTGAATCCCCTGCCCACGCCCCTGTCCGCACCGGCGCCCGCGCCGATCGCCGCAGCCGCCCTCTCACCCGCCGCGTCGTGGCCGGAAGGGACCGCCGTTCACACCGAGTTAAGTCGAGATCGAGTGCTCGAGAACGACGCACTCGCCGGACCCGGCGCGCGGGCCATTGTGGTGGTCGATCACGGCCGCATCGTGGCCGAGCGCTACGCGCCGGGTTTTAACGCCGGCACGCCCTTGCTCGGCTGGTCGATGACCAAAACCGTGATGGCAGGCGTCATCGGCCTGCTGGTCAAGGACGGCAAACTCAAGTTGGATCAAGCTGGATTCTGGCCCGGCAAGGATGGCCGCGAACGCATTCGCCTTAGCGATCTGCTCGCCATGTCGAGCGGCCTGCAGTGGAACGAAGCCTACGGTGCGGTTTCCGATGTCACCAGCATGCTGTACCTGCAGCCCGATATGGCGGCATTCGCACGGGCACAACCGCTGGCGCACCCGGTCGGCGAAGCCTGGCTCTATTCCAGCGGCACCGCCGTGATTTTGTCGCGCATCGCCCAAGATGCCGCCGGTGAGGACCTCGCCGAATTCATCAAAGCACGGCTGTTTGCGCCCATAGGAATAACCAGCGCCACTATCGAGAAAGATGAACACGGCACGCTGGTGGGCTCTTCTTATATGTATGCCACCGCGCGCGACTGGGCCCGCTATGGACAGTTCCTGCTGCAAGACGGAGTTTGGCAGGGACACGAATTACTCCCTTCAAGGTACGTCGCCATGATGGCCACACCGGTGGCGGCATCCCGGGGACAGTACGGCCGGGGACAAACCTGGCTGTGGGGCTCGGACGCAGCGACGCCGGGCGTGAATCCGGACGCGGCATTCGGCATCCCCGCGGATACCTTTTGGATGTCCGGGCACGACGGCCAGAACGTCGCCATCATCAAGTCGCGTCAATTGGTCATCGTGCGCTTGGGATTGACGCCTTATTCGGCCGGCTATTCACCGCAACCCCTGGTGAAGGCCATTCTCGAAGCGACACGAACGCCCTAGCAACCGATTCGATAGAATGCGCGCCTTATGAGTCTGAGTCTGTCGTCCTTCTCGACCTTTCTGTTGACGTTCACCGCGCTGTTCTCCATCGTCAACCCGCTGTCGGGGGCGTTCATTTTTTTCGGTGCGACCCGCGAATTGGAGCCGAAGCTGCGCGCCAACACCGCGCGGTGGGTCGCGATCTATTCCTTCACCATCGTCGCAGCGTCGCTGTACATCGGCGCGTACGTGTTGGGATTCTTCGGCGTCACCCTGCCCGTATTGCGCGTGGCCGGCGGCATCATCGTCGCCGCCGCCGGCTGGCGCATGCTCAACGCCCCCGATGCCACCGAGCAGCGGCGCAGCGAAACGCCCGAGCCTAAGTCCATCGATGTCGCACCCAGCCGTTTGGCGTTCTATCCGCTCACCATGCCCTTGACCACCGGTCCCGGCACCATCTCCGTGGCGATTTCGTTGGGCGCCGGGCGCCCCAGCGGCTTTCACGCCTCCTCGCTCGAGTTCTTCGTCGAAACCCTGGCGGCCACCGCGCTGCTGTCGGCGCTGATCTATGGGTTCTATCGAAATTCGCCCCGCCTCGCCCAATGGATCGGCGTGACGGGGACGACCATCGTGGTGCGCCTGTCCGCGTTCCTGCTGTTTTGTATCGGCATTCAAGTCGCCTGGAACGGCGTCTCCGAACTCTTGGGCACCTTGCCGTTCCTGACCGTGAGTTGAACGGATAAGCCCGCGCAAAAGGCGCCTCGGGAGGTGAATCCCGCCGTTACGTTACCCATCGCATATCCTTGGAGGTAATGCTGCATGCTTTGCCCACTATCGAGGGATGCTGTTCTTTTTAATACCCACATTGGGTGTTATCATACCTACTATGGGTATAAAAAAGTATGCGCCAAGGAAGGTTGCCGCAGGATCCGGAATCGCCGATGCGCTTTTCACGAAGGTTCAGCAACGCGTCCTCGCTGTCTTGTTCGGAAATCATGAGCGCAGTTTCTACGGCAATGAATTGATCGCCTTGGCCGGTTCAGGTTCTGGGGCAGTGCAGCGCGAGCTGGCGCAGCTAGAGGCGGCTGAACTCGTAACCGTTAAGCGGGTGGGCAACCAAAAGCATTATCAAGCCAACCCCCTCTCTCCCGTTTTCGCGGAATTGAGGGGACTGATCTTGAAGACCTCAGGATTGGTGGACGTGTTGCGCGCGTCTCTCGCGCCGCTTGCCCCGCAGATTGAGGGCGCATTTATTTTCGGATCCGTGGCAAAGAACAAAGACACGGCACAAAGTGACATTGATCTATTCGTGATCACTCAGCATCTTACCTATAGGGAGTTTTTCTCGGCTCTAGAACCAGCCACGGGCCGACTAGGACGAGTCGTGAATCCAACGGTCTATTCGCGAATCGAGTTCGAAAAACGATTGCGTGAAGGCAACGCCTTCGTCAAGCGCGTAATGGCGCAGCCAAAGCTATGGATAATCGGTGACGATAGTGAGCTCAGCGCTTGAGAATTTGAGCGGACCGGGCAAGCCGCTCAAACCGGAGCCAGCTATAACGCCTCCAAATCCCTCATCGCCTCGCGGCTCACCCGTCCTTCCTTGACCACGACTCCCTCCGCCCGCAATCGCCGCGCCTGTTCGCGATGATTCAACGAGGTGCGCGGGAAAACAATCCTGCCGCCGGCGCCGACGACGCGATGCCACGGCAGTTTCATTTCTTTCGGCGACTCGCGCAGCGCACGCCCCGCCATGCGCGCCCGGCCCGGCAGCCCCGCCGCGCGTGCCACCGCACCATAGGTCGACACGGTGCCGCGCGGAATTGCGCCGACCACCGCCCAGATCTCCTGAAACGCCGGATTATCCTCTGCAAGCGCGGCGCCCCCGGCGCGCTGCTTGCGCCCGCGGGAAGGCAGAAAAAGTTCCCGGAACGCTTTCGAACGCGGCAAGGCTGCACCCCTAAGATCAAACTGCTTCACCCCAAGGATAGCGCACCGTCTCGAGCAATATCTGCAACACCGAAGGCCGGCATTGCGGGTAGCTTCGATGAGTGCGCCCCACCCTCACCCTACTTCGATTCTTAGGCAAGCCTTGGTTCGTAAGCCTGTGCCTCTCGTGCGCCGCCACTACCGCGGCGCTCGCCTCGCCGGGCGCAGGACCGCCGAGCTTGGATGCGGCCCTTTCCCAATTACAGAACGCCGATGCGGCCGGCGCCGCCAAGTCACTGCGGCGAATCACGGCCTTCGATCCGCAAAACGCCGCCGCGTGGCGGGCGCTCGGCACGGCCGACATGATGCTCGAGCACTTCGCTGCCGCCGTCGCCGACTACAACCAAGCCCTTAGGCTGCAAGCCGATTCTCCGCGCGTCCTTTACCAATTGGGCGCGGCGTATGCGGCGAGGCACGATTCGCGCCATGCCTTCGAATTCTTGAACCGCGCGCGGGCGAGCCATCGCTACGACATGACCGAGATTTCCGCGGACCTGCATCTGGCCGGGCTGCGCCAGGATTCGCGCTTCAAGGCCTTGCTGCCGAAGGCGGCGGACTTCGAGCAGCCCTTCGTCGAGCCGGTGAAGATCATTCGCGAGTGGCGCGGCGAGGCGGCCGGCGATCAGTTCGGCTGGATCGCGCGCAACATAGGCGACGTGGACGGCGACGGCATCACCGACATCGTCACCTCCGCGCCGACCCACGGCGATCACGCGGGACGGATTTATGTGTATTCGGTCGGCAGCGGCCGGCTGCTCTGGAGCGCCGATGGCCGGCCGGGCGATGAATTGGGCACCGGCGTCGAGGGCATGGGCGATGCCAATGGCGACGGCATACCCGATGTCGCCGCCGGCGGGCCCTCAGGGTCCGGCGTCGCGACCATTTATTCGGGACGCGACGGGCGGATTCTGCAGAGCTTCAAATCGATGCGCAGCGACGAGCTCTTCGGCAATCACATTTCCGCAGCCGGCGATGTCGGCGACGGCCATGCGGATCTCATCATCGGCGCGCCGGGCAAGGAGGGAGAATCCACCAACTTAGGTCACGCCTATGTTTATTCGGGCAAGGACGGCAAGCTGCTCGTCACGCTCTCGGGCGAGCGGCGCGGCGATGCCTTCGGCAGCACGGTCGCCGGCTTCTCGAACGGCCAGGAACACTATCTCGTGGTCGGCGCGCCGCGCGCGGGACCGGACCATCACGGCCGTGTCTACGTGTATGGCGATGACGCCGGGCAGCCCAAGTTCGTCATCGATGCGGATGCGACGGGGAATGCGCTCGGTGCCATGTTCGTTTCAGTCCTGGGAAGCACGGACGGCGGCACGCACAAAATCTTTGTCTCCGACTGGACCAACGCCGCGAAGGGTCCTTCAACCGGGCGCATTTACCTGCACGCCGGCGCTACCGGCGAGCCTCTGTTGACGCTTACCGGCGAAACCGCCGGTGAAGGTTTCGGCACCAGCAAATCAACCGCGGGCGATGTGGACGGCGACGGCGTTGAGGATCTCATCATCGGCGCCTGGCAGTACAGTGAGGTCGCGGTCTCCGCCGGACGCGCCTATTTGTATTCCGGCAGGGACGGCCATCTGGTCAAAACGTTCACCTGCCGCACGCCGGGAGACACCTTCGGCTTCGATGCCGTCGGCTTGGGCGACGTCGACGGCGACGGCACGGCGGACCTTTTGATCACCTCCGGCTGGAGCGGCGTGAGCGGCCATCACTCCGGCCGCGTCTTCATCATTTCCAGCGGCGTAAAACTCGGCAGGCCATGAGACTCATCGATCGCATCATTCAATGCCGTACCCCGTTCATTGTCGAGAGCTGCGTCAACGGCAGCCACACCCGCCTATCGGGCGCCATGGACGCCGCCGCGAATCTTGAGCGCTGTCCGATTCGCTACGTGCTCGACGATGCGCTGATATCGCTGTGCACCGACCTGGCGTATTCCAACGGCACCACGGTCATGGAGTGCGCGGACCTGATTCGCGTGCCCGCGCAAGACCTCTGGGTCGAATGGTGCAACCAGCCGTGGCAGCATGCCTTGAGCCGCAACGGCCTGAACGACGACACGGATGATGATTCGCCGGCCGGGCGCTATGGCATGCTCATCCGCGCCTGCAGCGACGGGCGGCGCGGCGTGATGCGCAGCTTCTGGTCCGTGGGCGATCGCGATTGGGACGTCCACGCCAGCGCCACTCAGGCGCGCTTCTATCTCGATGATGCCGCCGCGGCCGTGCCGTTCGATGAGCCCGGCGTGCTGCGGGTGGCGGCGCGCGAGATGGACCCGGAAGGGATACTCAGCCGCTGTTTTCAGTTTGAATTCGAAGATTCCTGGGCCCAGTACTACCGCAAGGCCGCGCCCTTAAGCTCGCAGCAGAAAGAAATTCTGCATCAGTCCATTGGCATCGTGGCCCTCGCGGTGCCGGTGCTGCTCGCCTTTTTTCTGCTGCTCACGACCCGCGCGGGATTGCCGCAGCGCCAGAGCCAGCTTCAGCGGCTGAATCGGGACCGCATGCAACGCGGCCGCGCGCCGCTCGCCGATCATATCGAGGTGAGCGCGCCGCTTTTGCCGCCGTACCGCGAGGCGCAGGCCGAAGCCGCCGCCGCAGGCGCTCGCCGCCACCCGCGCCTGCATCATGTCCGCGGACACCTGGTGCGGCGCAACGATCGATTGATCTGGCGCGTCCCGCATCTGCGCGGCAGATCTCACGCGGGGGTGCTGAAGTCGCGCACCGTGGAGTGGCGCTTCGAGGGTAACGCTCAGCGCAGCGAGCGCAGTTCCCGCGGTTCCACGCCGTAATGCGCGCGCAAGTGCCGGTACATGCTGGTACGGCTGCCGAATCCCACCTGCTCGGCGATCATGTTCATGCTCCAGTTCGATTGCTGCAGCAAGCGCAGCGCGGCGGCGGAGCGCTTGCGGCTTAAGTATTCGCTGGGGCTGATGCGATACACGGTCTTGAACAGCCGCAGGAAATGAAACGGCGACAAATGCGCGGCTGCGGCGATGTCCTTGAGCAGGACCGCATCGCGATAGCGGGTCTGGATAAAATCGATTCCCAGGGTCAGGCGGCGCATCAATTCTCGACGCGTCGCCGCTTTGCGCGAGGGCACCACCGCCTCGACGCGCGCGCTCTTGTGCTGCAGACGCAGCATTCGGCTCAAGAGAAACAACAACTGCTCCTCCAACCACGCATCGTCCACGGGACCGGAATCCACCGCCAGGCGAATGTGCCGCAACACCGGAGTGACCAGGTTCTCGTGCTCGTACAGGCGCTCCGCGAATTCCGCCGGCTTCAATTCGGCGTCGGCGCCATCGTCCAAGGCACTGGCCGATCGCGCCAGCGAATGCCATGCCTGCGCGGCCGCCCTGCGATCGAAGAAAATTGAAAATGAATGCACCGGGCGCAGCGACTCGATGCGGCTGGCATACACGCGGTCGTGATTGAAAATGGCAAAGGTGTCGTCATCGACCGTGACGCGCCGTCCGTCGATGAAATAACTCTCCGCGCCGCCGGCCGCCGCCTTGATCGACAGCAGCTGCTTGAACTCCGGGTACTCCGCCCGGCGCGTGCGCGCAGAAATGACCGCGCTCTCGTGTCCCCAGCGCTCATAGAAGGAGCGCCGGAACTGCGGATCCCACACGGCCGGCATGGCTCGGTAAATCATTCGCCCTCTCAAAGATCTGATCCTTCGGATATTGCACTGTAATCCCGGATCGTGCCCAGGGTGTTGCAAATCTTGCTGAAAGGCGCGCGCCGACGCTTACGCCGGAGCCGCATTTTCCCGGCTATTTCATGTTCAACCCGCCTTATCGTGTCCCCGCGAAACAACAATAGTTGGCAACACCTGCACCTTGCGTAAGGCCGGCGATTCCTACACTGCCTGTCATCTGGGGCCTCCCGGCACACAAACACTTTGGGGATCGCACATGGGTTATTTGTCTCGTCTTGCCGCACGCGCCTTGTTGGCGATGCCTCTCATGGCAGCGATGGCGCCGCCGGCCTTTTCGCAAAGTGCGCCGGCGGCCGCCGGCGCCGAGGCCGGCCTCAGCGAAATCGTGGTCACCGGCTCGCGCATCGCGTTGCCGAATGTCACCAGCACCAGCCCCATCCAAGTGGTCACCGCCAAGGACATCGAGACCTCCGGCAAGATCGATGTCAGCGATGTGCTGCTGCAGATGCCGCAGAACTTCAACAATTCCTTCACCGATTTCAACAACCGCACCTCGGCGCTCACCGTTGCGGGCGGACTTGCGACCGCGGATCTTCGCGGCTTGGGACCGCAGCGCACGCTGGTGCTGGTGAACGGCCGGCGCTTAGGTGCCGCGGACGCCAATACCGCGAATCCCAATCCGGCGGCCGACCTCGACCAAATTCCGACGGCGCTGATCGAGCGCATCGACGTGGTCACCGGCGGCGCCTCGGCCACCTACGGCTCCGATGCCATCGCAGGGGTCATCAATTTCGTGATGAAGCGCAACTTCGAGGGCGTCCAGATCGGCGGACAGATCGGCGAGAACTGGCACAGCCAGCACAGCACGCTGACCCAGAACCTCGAGACGCAGAAGGGCATTACGCCGCCCAGCGGCGACATTCATGACGGCAAGAATAAAACCTTCGACCTGATTTACGGCGCGAGTCTCGCCGAGGGCAAGGGCAACGTCACCGCCTATTTCACCTATCTGCAGGCGGATCCGGTGCCGAGCGGCAATCGCGACTTCGGCGCCTGCCAGCTCAATGCGCAGCCCAACGCGACGGGCACGGCGTACATCGGCGCGGTTTGTTCAGGCTCCGGCAATTCGAATTTCTTTCAATTGGGCGGCACCACGCCGATTTATTCGGTGCTCGGCAATCAGTTCGTGCCCAGAGGTTCCGCCCCCACCAACCCGCCCGCGGTGTTCAACTCGCAGCCCTACATCTACAACGGCCGCGATGACCTGCGCTACACGGCCGGTTTCATGGCGCACGTCGACGTGAGCGACTTCATCAAGCCCTACGCGGAGTTTGGCTTCATGAACGATCGCACCGACCAGAAGATCGCGCCCTCGGGGTTGTTCGCCGGCGCCAATCCCTTGGACCCCACGCAAAACGGCAACTACAACGTCAACTGCGACAATCCCCTGCTGAGTGCGCAGCAAGCCTCGATCCTGTGCACACCGGCGCAATTGGCCTATGTCGCCGCCAATCCCGGCACGGCCTGCTCCTTTACCGCGGCCGGCGCATCGCCCAACTGCGCCAATGTGAACATCGGCCGGCGCAACATCGAAGGCGGCGGGCGCGAGTCCTACTATGAGCACAGCAATTATCGCGCCGTGGCGGGCGCGCAGGGGAATCTGGGATCGGCGTGGAAATACGATCTCTACGGCCAGTATTACTACACCACCTTTTTCAACATCAACAAGCAGTACTTGAGCTTCACCGGCATCACCAACGCCCTGCAGGTCACGGGCAGCGCGGCCAATCCCGCCTGCATCAGCGGGCCGCCGTGCGTGCCGTTCAACATCTTCAGCGACGGCGGTGTGACCCCGGCGGCACTGCAGTACCTGTATTTGAACGGCTCGTCCTATGGCAGCAACTCGCAGCGCATCGCGCACGCGGATGTCACCGGCGATCTGGGCAAGTACGGCTTCAAGTCGCCCTTCGCCAGCGACGGCTTTTCCGTCAATGTGGGCTACGAGCATCGCGCCGAACAGCAGGCATTCGATCCCGATTCCGGCGAGCAAAGCGGCTTGCTGTCCGGCTTCGGCGGTGCCGCCGCGCCGATTCACCAAGGCTTCCATGTCAGCGAAGAGTTCATCGAATTCGGCGGCGCCCTGGTGCAGGACAAGCCCGGCGTCGCAAATTTGCTGGTGGATACCGGCTTTCGCCATTCGGATTATTCGAACACCGGCGGCGTCAACACCGGCAAGTTCGAGGTGCAATACCAGCCGGTGAGCGATGTCCGCATTCGCGGCTCATTTCAACGCGCCACCCGCGCGCCGAATCTGATCGAGCTGTACAACCCCGCGATCGTCGGGCTCATCGTTGCCGGCGAGGATCCTTGCGCCCCCAGTGCGTTCACGGGTGTGATCGTTGCGACTCTGCAGCAGTGCCTGCGCACCGGCGTCACCGCCGCGCAGTACAACTCAGGCTCCATTCCACAGGGCACCGGCAGTCAGCTCTCGCAACTCCAGGGCGGCAACTTGCAACTGAAGCCGGAAAAGGCCGATACCTACAGCGTCGGGGTCACGGTCACACCGGCCTCGGTGCCGGGACTATCCGCCAGCATCGACTACTACCAAATCAAGCTGACGGACGAGATCGGCGCCATTCCTCCCGCGCTCCTGCTGCAGCAGTGCCTCAACACTGCCGATCCTTTCTTCTGCAGCAAGATCGTGCGCAATGTCGCGAACGGCGGTCTTTCCGGCTCCACCATCGCCGGCGGCGGCTACTTCGTGCAAACCGCGCTCAACATCGGCGCCCAAACGCTCGATGGCATCGACGTGCAGGGCACGTACCGCCAACCGCTGCCCGACGGCTTCGGCTCGCTCAGCTTTGCCTTGAACGGCGCACTGCTTCTCAAGAGCCAAACTCAGCCCTTCCCGGGCGGCCCCAGTTATAACTGTGCGGGTCTCTACGGCGTGATTTGCGGAACGGTCGACCCGCGCTGGCGCCACAACCTGCGCACCACCTGGAGCATGCCGTGGAATCTCGAATTGGCGGCGACCTGGCGCTTCATCGGCAAGGTCTCGCTCGACAACAACGACTCGAACCCGCTGCTCTACGGCCACACGTATCTGAATAAGAACACCGGCGGCCCGGCGTTCAATTATTTCGATGCCCGGCTCCCGAACTTCAGCTACCTAGACCTCGCCGCCACCTGGCACGCCTACAAGGGAATCGAAATCCGCGCCGGCATCAACAATGTGCTCGACAAGGATCCGCCGCTCGTCACCTCCGAAATCACCTCGAGCGGCGCGAACAATTCCTACGAGACCTACGACACCTTGGGCAGGCAGCTTTTCGCCGCCTTCACCGCCAGATTTTAGCGGCGCTCAATCCGCAAATGACGCCGCCCCTTCCAGGGGCGACGTTATTTCTTTGCCCATCTCCCCCAGGCAGAGCGCCGGCGCGTTGCGCCTATTTCGGCAATATGGGAGGGCGTGCGACAATTCGCACAAAGCCGAACCCCCCGGTTTTAGGGATACGAATGCGGCTAACCGCCCCCCAAATGGCGACGATGAGCCGCCTCCTCGATGAGGCGCTGCCGCTCGATGAGGCGGCCCGGCGCCGCTGGCTGGAAACGCTTGGGCGGGAATACGCAGAGCTTCTTCCGGCACTGCGCCAGGCGCTTCTGCCCGAGTTCTATCCCACAACCTCGGATTCGCGCAGCTTCCACACCCTGCTGGAATCGGACATCGGTGAGTGCGGCGGCCCCGCGTCGACCGGTTTGCAGCCCGGCGAGCAGGTGGGACCGTATGAGTTGATTCGACTGCTGGGTGCCGGCGGCATGGCTGAAGTTTGGCTCGCGAAACGCGCCGACGGCGCGTTCAAGCGCGACGTGGCCTTGAAGCTGCCGTCGCTGACGTGGGTGCGACGCGATCTGGAACAGCGCTTTGCGCGCGAGCGCGACATTCTCGCCAGTTTAGAGCATCCGCATATCGCCCGGCTCTACGACGCCGGCTT
>Ga0137412_10001014_pt1 | contig 21137 bp, 20 predicted proteins | sample CZODoug2_1_16fun_FD_122160 | JGI IMG/M metagenome (GOLD analysis project Ga0137412, IMG submission 122160) | Vadose zone soil fungal communities from Angelo Coast Range Reserve, California, USA - CZODoug2_1_16fungal (Hybrid Assembly) | ecosystem: Environmental > Terrestrial > Soil > Vadose zone... | reverse complement strand
CTACGACAGTAAGGCGCAGACTTAATACGAAGCCCGGAGCAGGGTGGTCGACAGAATTTGCGCGGGGGATTTGTTTGGTCATGTGGCGCGGAGGGAGTATATCATCCGGCACGGTCCCATGTAGATAGTAGAGGGTGTGCCGCACCCTTTGGGATAGCCAAAACCCAAAGGGTGCGCCACGCGATTCAAAAGCCTGGCCCACCCGCCTATGCAGCCGACGACAAGGCTGTGGCGTCCAGCGCTGGGGGCCTAGCACCCTTGATCACGAGCCAGAGCATGAAGGCTATCTCCCCGAGGACGGCGGGCTGAGTGAAGGTAAACACCTTGTCGTAATATTGCGGCGACAGTACGCCCGTAAGGCTCAGGAGCACCCAGGCGAAGCCGGCGAGGGCGAGCCAGACGCCCAGGAACCGCGGGAGGAATCGCGACCGGTACACCAGCAGCGCGAGGGGAAAAAGCCACAGACCCCAAAATATTTCGGCGACAACAAGTCCGTGAAAATGCAGATTGAGGAACAGCATCGCCAGAGCCTCGCGCTGAGGCTTTTCGACTATGGATAGGAAATCAGCGCCGCGCACGAGGACGAGGGCGGCGATGGAGTTCAGCTCATTCACAAAGGCGATCGGGATGGAGACCACAATCAATGTCACCATGAGCGAGGCTTGCCGCCGGTTGACACCCTTGAGCAGGTCGTACAAAGCCAGTGCCACGAAGATAAAACCGGCCTGGCTGATGAGTTGGGCTGCGATGCCGAGGCGAAAGAGCGTCTCGGAGGCCGCGATGTTGCTGGCGGTCGCCGCGGCGTTTTCGTGGACGATCAGCTTGCCGGGGACATAGCCCATGGCGAAGAAGCCAGGTATGGACATGAGGATGTACAGCAGGCCTGCGAATCTGCCCGGGTTCTTGGTGGAATTCATCTGTCTTCCCTTGCGAGAGTTTGGCCTGAGGGAGTCCAGCCTGAGATACGCCGGAGGCGGTCAAGAAGTTACGACAATAGCAAATACGAATAACGCAAATTGGGGCGGAGCAGGGAGTGTCCCGACATTGAAAGTCTGTTCCCGGTCCGCAGTGCTGTCAACTGGTAGGTTCAAGGGATCGGTTCGCAGAACGCCGGGTACTGGCCGATAGGCCGGTGCTGGGAAGGAAACGCGCGCCGCGAATACGCCGGGACTCCAGCCACGGGAGTCTGTACGATTTAGGGAAGGCAAGGGATACCCGTTGTTTCGTAAGTTGGTTTGTAAGTTTCGACCGGTGAAGGGTCCAACCAGCCTCCTCATCCCATTCACCCCAAGGGTGCCCCTTTGGAGGTGTGAAGTGTTCAATTTTCAAGTACATCGGAACTACTGGCTTGCTTTGGCAGCGGCAGCCGTTTTGACGGCAGCGGGCTGCTCGAAGACGGCCACGGACGAAGCCAGTAACACAGCAAAGGAAGCCGACACAGCAAAACCTGCCGCGGCAGCGAAACGTGCCGCGACGGCAAAACCCGCCGCGGTCGCTAAAGCGGCAGAACCCGCGACGATGGTCACCTTGCCGAAAGGTACGGCGATCAGCGCGGCGGCAAGACAAACGCTGACGACGGACAAGAACAAAGTCGGCGACACTTTTGCCGCCAGCCTCACCACCGCGATTCAGGTGGATGGAAAGACGGTGATTCCAAAGGGCGCGCAAGTAACCTGTCGCATCGTCAAGGTCAGAAAGAACGAAGTGAAGGTGACGATCGCTTCGGTGGTAATCCACGGGAAGACCTACCAACTAGACACCAATTCGATCGCAGGGCCGAAGAGCGAAGTCAAGAACGATGCCAAGGATACGAACAAGGCCAAGGCAAACAAGGACGTAACCCTCCTGGCTGCCAAGAGTCAGTTGACGTTCAAGCTGGCGAAGCCAGTCACCATTCCGGTGAAAGGGTAGCCAGGATAACAGGGTAGTCTTTAGCCGCCGAGTCCCAGGCAGAACGCGTTGAGGCGAAACTGACTGGGTTCGGCGGTTTTTTGTTTCATCCAGTTGGGTGGCGGGGCGAGCCTCGCCACCACAGAGGCAGAATATGCGGCGGTAACCTTTCGGTGGAATGGGACTCCCACGAGGGGCGCAGTTGCGGGGTCAGAAGGAGGAGTGTTCCTTCGCGCCTGTTGGTTCTGCAGCGCGCCAATCACGGAAACCACCAATCGTACGGAATCGCAGAGATGAATGAGGGGATTGGCGAAGAGAGATCAGAAATAGCCAGTCCGGCGCTGCATGGGGTGCTGAGGAAAAGAGAGCACACGGGGATCCTTCGCAGCCGGGTTTTCGCGGCGTGTTGCCGAGCGATGCAGACGGTTTCTGCGCTTCTCGCCGTAGGTCCACTGGAAAAGGACATAGAGCAGGAAGTCACAGCCAAGAATGCAAAACGCCAGAAATACGGTGATGGACATTAGGACCTCACCCGAGCCGGTGTGCATGACCGGTGGGAACCAATAAAGCGTAGGGGCCTGAACGCTAAGAAGTCCTGAGCGTTTCATGAGGAATTTGTTAGCAGGGCTCTCCCCGAAATAGGCAGAAAAAGTGGAAACGAAACTCCCCCAATAGTTGGTCGGCGAAGCAAATTGAGATTCTGGGCTGCCAGTCTCACAATAAAGCTCTCTGAATCCTTGACGCCTTCTCAACCCTCCGGTAGCGTAGGCTAGCTATGGAGTGATCGCTTAGAAACTGATGAGAATTCTGTTTGTGGCATCGGAGGGGCTGCCGTTTTCTAAAACGGGTGGCCTGGCGGACGTGGTCGAGGCGCTGCCGAAGGCGCTGGTGGCGCAGGGCCACGAATGCGCCGTGGTGTTGCCGCGGTACCGCGGCACGAAGGCGACAGCGGTGGTGATGCCGAGCTTGACGATTCCCATGGGTGGGGCGCGGCTGCGTTTTCCGGCGATCGCCGATGGCACGATCCTCAATGGCGTGCGGTATTTTTTTGTGGAAGATGCGGAGTATTTCGATCGCGATGGATTGTATGGCGGGAGCAGCGGAGATTATCCGGATAATCCGGAGCGCTACACGGAATTCTGCCGCGCGGCGATTGAGATTGCCAAGCATGTCTGGCCGGCGGATGTGATTCATTGCCATGACTGGCAGACCGCGCTGGTGCCAGTGCTGCTGCGGACGTCTTACGGAGATGATCCGCTGGTCAAGGATATTCCGGTGGTCTTCTCGATTCACAACATGGGATATCACGGGCAGTTTACGAAGGATGTCTTGGACCGCGTGGGAATTCCCCAAGGTGTATTTCATCCAGGCGGGCTTGAGTTTTACGGCTACGTGAACCTGCTGAAGGGTGGATTGGTTTATTCGGATTATTTAACGACCGTGAGCAGGAAATACGCGCAGGAAATCCAGACGCCGGAATACGGCTACGGGCTGGATGGCGTTGTGCGAGGGCGGGCGGACCGGCTCGTCGGGATACTGAACGGCGTGGATTACACCGCATGGAATCCGGAGAAGGACAAGCTGATCGCGGTGAAGTATTCAGCGAAGGACTTGAGCGGAAAGCAGGTGTGCAAGCAGGAACTTCTCGATTTGTTTGGATTGTCGCACGACCACCTGGAAACGCCGCTGATCGGAATCGTGTCGCGGTTCGCGGATCAAAAGGGATTCGACTTGATTGCGGAAAAAGCGCACGAGTTGATGCGCGAGGATTTGGTGTTGGTGGTGCTTGGAACGGGCGACCGCAAATATGAAGATTTGTTCCGCGCACTGGGAGCGGCGTATCCCGGGCGCGTGGGCGTGAAAATTGCCTACGACAATTCGCTGGCGCATAAGGTGGAGGCGGGCGCCGATATATTCCTCATGCCTTCGCGATACGAGCCCTCGGGGTTGAATCAGATGTACAGCTTGAAGTATGGTACGGTGCCAATTGTGAGAGCCACCGGCGGGTTGGACGACAGTATCGAGCCGTTCGACCTGGAACACGGGACAGGGACCGGGTTCAAGTTCAAGGAGTATACCGGTGAGGCTCTTTTGTTCGCGGTGCGGCAGGCGCTCCATCACTACATGGATGAGCGGATCTGGAAGCGCATCCAGTTGAACGGAATGGCGAAGGACTTTTCGTGGAAGACGCCTGCGGCAGAGTATGCGAAGCTGTATGAGGCTGCGCGAACCGCTCGCGGATTGTCCCCACTCGCGCAAAGTTCAAGAACGGCCGCTTCAGGCTCGGGGGAAACGGGCCGAGGGGCGGGGCAGGGAACTCAGGCTGCGGGGCAAGCCGCACGAAACCAAAAGCCAGCTGGAACATCTAACTAAAGCGAATAAGGAGAGCGAAGCGGTCCGCCAACGGCGGATAAGCCGCTGAGGATAAAGAACATGGCAGACAATTCAATTCAGTCAGCAACCGATGGGAATTTCGAAGCCGAGGTTTTGACGGCCAGTAATTCGCAGCCCGTGATGGTGGATTTCTGGGCAGAGTGGTGCCGACCATGCCACATGCTCGCGCCGACGGTGGCCGAGATTGCGCACGATTACGCGGGCAAGCTTAAAGTGATGAAGTTGAACGTCGATGAGGCGATGAATTCCGCGGGAAAATATCGCGTGCAGGGAATCCCCACGTTGCTGCTGTTCAAAAACGGGCAGGTCGTCGAACAGATTGTTGGAGCGGTGCCGAAAGAGCAGATCACCAAGGCGCTGGAACGGCACATCGCGTAAAATTTAGGGCGTTCGGGGGCGTCGCGATCGGATCGAGGCGCCCCCGTTTTTTGTTGGGTTCGATCGTTTCGCCTACCACTGCAAGGAAAACTCCTGACATAATCTTCGCGCAAGCTACGAGAGAATGGTAGCCGGAGGAAGAGTGCGTCAGTTGACAGGCTTACTGGAGAAAGAGCGGGATGCATATTCTCCAGCAGGTGCTCCGCCCAAACCTTACCCAAGTCTTTTCTTCTGGGGCCTGGTCCTGGTGTTAGGGCTCTTGAATGTATTGGCGCGGCGCAATGACGTGACGCCCGACAGCATTTCGTACATCGAAATCGGCTGGGCCACGGCGCGCGGCGGTTTGCACCAGCTCGTCAACGCCTACTGGAGTCCGCTCTACCCGTTTCTGCTCAGTCTCGTTTTTCGCTTCTTTCATCCACCCGTGGAGTGGGATTTTACGGCGGCACACCTCCTGAATTTTGCCGTCTATATCGCAAGCTTCGCTTCTTTCGGCTTGTTCCAGAAGGAATTGAATTTGCAGCGGGAAGCTGCGGGCGAACTAGCTGGAAAATACTTGCCGGTTCCACCGCGCACGATGTGGATCTGGGGAAGCATCTTTTTTCTGTGGGCCAGCTACTACTGGCTAGGCCCGGTGTGGGTCACGCCAGATTTGTGCGTTGCCGTGCTGGTCTATCTTGCCACTGCGCTCCTATTTCGAATTCGAGATGGACGAGGCAACTTGCTTGTATTTGCAGGATTTGGGGCGCTCCTGGGCGTCGGCTACCTAGCCAAAGCAGCGATGTTCCCTCTGGCCTTCGTCTTTCTTTTCAGCGCGTTTTGCCTGAGCAGAATCGCGGGAGCCTCTTTCCTTTCCGCGGCGCTCCGAACTCTGCTGGCGACGTTGGTGTTTGCGGGAATCACCGTGCCGTTTATCTTGGCGCTTTCGGCGGCGAAAGGACGGCCCACTTTTGGCGATTCCGGCCGTATCAACTACGCCGAATTCGTGAATCGCGCGACGAGATCAGTGCACTGGCAGGGAGAGCCTCCCGGAACTGGCACACCGCTTCACGCGAGCCGGAAAATTTTCTCCGACCCGGATGTGTTTGAGTTCTCCTCTCCAGTGCCAGGTTCGTATCCGCCCTGGTATGACCCCTCCTACTGGTATGACGGGGCACGGCCGCATTTTTCCGTGAAGGCTCAGGCCTGGGCACTTTTTCGTGCCTCGAACATGTATTTGAAAATATTTTCAAAGAGCGGCGCCCTTTGGGTTGTCTTACTGGCAATCGTGGTTGTCGGGAGAAAGCTGCTTGGATGGGGAAGATCTTCCTCCGGAGCATCGCTGGTGTTCTTGCCTTCGGTGGCGGCGCTGGCGATGTATTCGCTCGTTCTGGTTGAATTTCGTTACGTCGCTCCTTTCGCGCTAATGTTGATGATGTGGATGCTATCGAGAATGAAGATCGCCACCGGCGCGGGGCCGCTCCTGGTGAGGCGCTTTCATTTCGTCATCATTCTGGCACCTGCGCTTGCCATTGCGTGGGCCGCTGGTCGCGATCTTTATGATGTAGCGCGCAACAAACCGTTCGAACCGTTGGTAGTTGCGCAGCGGCTCCACGAAATGGGCATTCCGCCAGGAACGGAGGTCGGCTATATCGGAACCGGCTTGGATGCCTACTGGGCGCACCTCGCGGGCGTGCGCATCATTGTAGAAATTCCAGATGAGCAGCAGTCGCGGTTCATCAGAGCCGGTGCGGCACGAAGGCAGCAGGTTCTCGCGCTGTTTTCCTCCGTTGGAGCCAAAGCTGTCGTTACAAAAAACGCTAACGCGGCCAATTCCGCGGACGGTTGGCGTCCAATTCCAGGAACGCTTCATTTTATATGGCAACAGCAGTGGCTTATCGCCGCGCCGGAACAGAAATGAGAGCATTGTTGCGAATGAGAATACAAAGATCATGACAGCAATCCAACAAAACATCAGAGTGCGTTGTCCCTGGGCGACGAGTGAGTTGAACATTCCTTATCACGACGAGGAATGGGGTGTACCGGTGCACGACGAGCACACCTGGTTTGAGTTTTTGATCCTGGAAGGCGCACAGGCGGGATTGAGCTGGGACACGATCTTGCGAAAACGCGCAAGGTATCGCGAAGTGTTTGACGCGTTCGATCCGGCCAAGGTAGCGCGTTACGGCAAGAAAAAAGTCCGCGAACTTCTGCTCGACGCCGGGATCATCCGCAACCGCTTGAAAATCGACGCGACGATCGGGAACGCCCGTGCGTTCCTCGAAGTTCAAAAAGAATTCGGCACGTTCGACGCATACATCTGGCGCTTCGTCGGTGGCCGGCCCAAACAAAACGCCCGCAAGTCCCGCAAGAGTGTCCCAGCGAAGACTCTCGAGTCTGACGCTCTCAGCAAGGATCTTCAGAAGCGCGGCTTCCGCTTTGTCGGCTCGACCATCTGTTACGCATTGATGCAAGGCACGGGCATGGTGAACGACCATCTGGTGAGCTGTTTCCGGTATCGAGTTTTGTCGAAATGAGGGTGGGTGAGGGGCTTGCTTGCGTTGGGGGCGGAGCGAGCTTACGATTAGAACCTGCCGTTTCTTGGTGACCTCCAAAGCAGTCAAGGCAAAGTAAACGTTAAGCCGCTGGGGTGTGGTCGAGGAGAGGGTCTGGATGAAATCCGTGGTGGTGGTGGGGGCGCAGTGGGGCGACGAGGGCAAGGGGAAAGTCGTCGACTATCTTTCCGGCTCCTTTGATTACATCGCGCGTGTGGCGGGCGGCCACAACGCGGGGCACACGGTCATCATTGACAAAGACCGTTATGTGTTGCAGCTGATTCCGTGCGGTATTTTGCGGCCCAAGCAACATGCGGTGATCGGAACCGGCACGGTGGTGGATCCAGCTGCGCTCGTCGCGGAAATCGCCACGCTCAGCAAAGCTGGAATCGACGTGAAGGGGCGCTTGCACGTCAGCAATCGCGCGCACCTGATTTTTCCGTATCACCGGGAACTGGATAAAGCTGCCGAAGGCGCGCGCGGCGCGAACAAAATTGGTACGACCTCCCGCGGCATCGGCCCTGCGTACGAGGACAAAATGGCACGGCGCGGTCTGCGCATGTGTGATCTGCTGGACCCGGAGTTGTTTCGTAAGAAAGCCGCGCACGTCGTTGCGGAGAAGAACCGGCTGGCGAGAGGCGCTTATGGCGCCGACATCGACTTTTCGGGTGAAGTGGAAGAAACACTAAGACTGGGCGAAAAGATTCGCGGCTACATTTGCGACACTGCAGAATTGTTGAATCGCGCGCTGGACGAGGGGAAGTCCGTGCTCTTCGAAGGCGCGCAAGGGACCATGTTGGACATCGACCATGGGACGTATCCCTATGTAACTTCCTCGAGCGCGACGTCCGGGGGTGCTTCGACCGGCGTGGGCGTGCCGCCAACGAAAATCAAGAACGTTCTGGGAATTTCGAAAGCGTACACCACCCGAGTGGGCGGCGGACCGTTTCCGACGGAAATGCCCGACCTCGAAGCAAAAGAAGTGCGCGAACGCGGAAAGGAATTTGGCGCGGTGACTGGGCGGCCGCGGCGATGTGGCTGGCTTGATCTGCAAGTGCTGCGCTACGCGAAAATGATCAACGGGATCGATTCTCTGGTGGTCACCAAGCTCGACGTTTTCGATACACAGCGCGAAATTCAAGTCTGCGTGGGTTACAAGTACAAGGGCACTCCGCTGAAGGAAATGCCCGCGCTTGCGGAAGAATATGAGCACGTCACTCCGGAATACAAAACGCTGCCCGGCTGGAATGAGACAACCTATGGATTGAAAGAGGGCTCCAAGCTCCCGAAAGCCGCGATCGACTATCTCCGGTTTGTTTCCGATTTTCTGCAAGTGGAGATTGGTATGATTTCAACGGGACCCGAGAGGGATGCCACGATTGTACCGGCGGGCACTTTGCTCGCCCGTTGGTTATAGCCGGCTCCGCAAGATCCACACCATGCTCACCTACGAGCAAGCCCGGAATAAAGTCATCGAAGAAGTTGGGAAGAGGAAGGGACCGCGCGCGACCGCTGCCGTAAGCGTGTGGGACGCGCTGGGATTAGTGTTAGCGCAAGAGGTGAAAACCGACCGTGAGTATCCGCCCTTTAACCGCTCGACGCGCGATGGTTACGCGGTTCGTTCGAGTGAAGCGGTGCCGGACGCGCAACTGAAGTGCGTGGGAGAAATTAAGGCCGGCGACACGGTGAGGGACGTACTCACTTCCGGAACTTGCCTGCAAATCATGACCGGCGCCGCTGTTCCTGAAGGTGCTGATGCCGTGGTGATGATTGAATACACCAGCCGCGAAAACGATGTCGTGAGATTCGAGCGAGCGGCACACCAAGGTCAGAACATTGTGCCGAGAGGAAGCGAGGCGGCAGCCGCCCAAGCCATGCTCAAGCCGGGGATGCGGCTCGGATATGCTGAACTGGCGCTCGCGGCGCAGGTAGGTGCCGTTCAATTGCAATGCGCGCAGCGTCCGCGCGTGGCCATACTTTCTACCGGGGACGAAGTTGTCTTGATCGATGAGACGCCCGGCCCGTTTCAGATCCGCAACAGCAATAGTGTTTCGCTCGCCGCGCAGGTGCGCATCGCGGGCGGCGAACCGGTCATCCTGGGGAACGCGGCGGACCGCATCGAGGATTTGGGTGCGAAAATCGAGAGCGGACTGAAGGAAGACGCTTTGGTGCTCTCCGGCGGCGTCTCGATGGGCAAGTACGACCTCGTTGAGAGCGTGCTCAAGGCCATGGGCGCGGAGTTCTTCTTCGATGCCGTGGCGATTCGGCCGGGAAAGCCTGCAGTATTCGGAGTCTGCCAAGGAAAACCCGTGTTTGGGTTGCCGGGGAATCCGGTCTCGACGATGGTGACGTTCGAATTGTTTGTGGCCCCCGCCATTGATTTATTAAGCGGTGCGGTGCCGCGCCCCTTGCCTTTGGTCGAGGCGCGGCTGGCGGAAGCAATGAAGGAAAGGCCCGGCTTGGCTCATTTCTTGCCCGCTCGCGTGGAGTGGCGTGGCGCAGTGCCAGAGGTGAAAGCCTTAAAGTGGCAAGGCTCAGGCGATATCGCGGCTTTGGCCAAAGCGAATTGCTTCCTGGTTGTGCCAGCCGACCGAGAAAACATCGAGGTCGGCGAGAGGGTCTCGATTCTGCTGAGGAAAGATGTAGTTTAAGTTCGCCCGGACATGGCAAAACTCTCCCACTATGGAAAGAAAGGCGAAGTGCGGATGGTAGACGTGTCGGCGAAATCCGTGACGACACGGACAGCGGCCGCGCAAGGTTTTGTGAAGATGAAGCCGCGTGTCGTAAGCGCAGTGCGCCGGCTGAAAAACCCGAAAGGCAATCCTCTGGAAGTGGCGCGCATCGCAGGAATCGCCGCCGCCAAGAAGACCGCGGAGTGGATACCTCTTTGTCATCCACTTCCGCTGACGCACATTGATGTGACCGCACGGCTGTGCCAAAATGGCGTGGAAGTGCGATCCACAGTTACGACGACTGCCCAGACGGGCGTGGAAATGGAAGCCCTGGTCGCCGTTACCGCTGCGGCCCTCACAGTCTACGACATGTGCAAAGCCCTCGATAAAGGGATGGAAATCACGGATATTGTTCTCACCGAGAAGACCGGCGGGAAGAGCGGGGACTTCCATCGGCGGAAAGCCTCCAAGAGGCGCGCGCGATGAGCACCTCTGGGCACAAGACTGTAAAGCTGCTCCTGGCGGACGATAATCCGCTGGTGCGCGACCTGATCATCAAAGGCCTGGAATCTTACTGCGAAGTGGAATCCTCCACGGACGGCGCGGACGCGCTTCTAAAGGTCGTGGATTCCCCTCCCGATGTGATCCTCTGCGATTACAAAATGCCGGGTTTGGACGGCCGACAGCTTTTCGAGAAACTGCGCGCCCGCGAATCGACACGCCACATCCCGTTTTTGTTCATGGCTAGCCGCCCGGACATCGAAGAGCGTCTGCGGCCGCTGGTGGACGGCGTCGAAGATTTCATCACCAAGCCATTTTTGATCAAGGATTTGGTGCGCATCACGAAAAAAGTGGTCGACCGCCTGCACCTCGAAAAGCTGCAGAAGAAAGCCTCGCGGCCCGGCGTCATTCAAGGACGCCTCGAAGAGATGAGCATGATCGACCTGATGCAGTCGCTGGAGATGGGGCAGAAGTCATGCCGGTTAATCGTGCAACACGACGGCGCGCAAGGCGAACTTTATTTTGCGAGCGGGCAGTGCCGCGATGCGAAGATCGGAAAAGTCGAAGGCGACGACGCAGTTTACAAAGTCGTTCTTTGGACGGCGGGAGAGTTCGAGATCGATTTCAACGCCGCGAATGCCTCGACGAAGACAACCACCACGCGGAATACCACTGGACTGTTGATGGAGGCGATGCGGCTGATGGATGAGTCCAATCGCGACACGGTTCCCACGCCGTGAATCTTCTAAAGAATCCTCGCAGATGCGCGTAGCGGTCCTCACTGTCAGCGATTCTGTGACCAAGGGCGAGCGCGAGGATTTGTCTGGCCCCGCCGTTGTGGCCTTCTGTCGCGGGCTGGGCTGGGAAATTACTTCGGCGTTGCATGTTTCCGACGATCCCGCAAATATCCGTGAGCAGTTGCGCGCCGTCGCCGATTCCGGCCGCGTGGACGTTCTCTTGACTACGGGCGGAACGGGGATCGGACCGCGCGACAATACGCCGGAAGCGACTCAAGCAGTCGCTGACCGCATCGTCCCCGGACTCTCCGAAGAAATGCGCCGCAAAGGATTAGAGCACACACCGACGGCCATCCTCTCGCGCGGCACCGCTGCCGTGCGAACTAAAACTTTGATCGTCAATCTGCCGGGAAGCCCTAAAGGTGCAGTGGAATCGCTGGAAGCGGTGGCCCACCTGCTCCCACACGCGGTCAAAGTCCTCCACGGCGCGCGCCACGACTAGTCAGAACCCGCTGCTCGCGGCTCTATTCACCTTGTCCAATCCACTTAGCATGCAGCTAGGCCATTTTTTTTAACTATGCCGCGGGTCGAGTTCGGAACGGGATGAGCGCACGCAGACGGTTATCGCGCAAGTAGAGACCACCCCAGAGCAGAACACCCATATACGTTGGGAACAAAACATGGCTGAATAATGGATCACCGACGCGTAGGTGCGTGGCAATGGCGCCACCAAGATAGCCAGTCAGCAGGATCGCGCCAAGAACGGAGGTATTCGGAATCGCATAGAGGGCAGTGGATACCAATAAAACGATCCCGAGAACCGGCGCGAGGCTGAGGGACCAACCCAGGCGAGCGAATGTCTCCACGACGGGGGCCGGAGCCGGCTTCACGAATTTAAAGACCCCGTCAAATGCGAGAAACGCAATAATCAATCCGCTCATGATGCGTCCGGCCAAGAGGCCCTTCTTCGAGACCGGAGCCGTTTGCGTGTCTGATGGCATGAATTTTCCTCCAGAGATATTGCCAGTTCAAAGCCTACAGATTGTAAGCTCGTTTGTGGAGATAAGGAAATTCCGGAGCAGAGCCGCCGCTTAGCCGCCGGCGATAGCTCCAATAATAAGAAGGGGCTCTTTCCCCGATGCGACCGCGTCAGGCAGAGGCGTATCCGGCGGCTCAAGGGAATAGTCTTCTTCGCAGGCAAAGAACCGCAGAAACGGGCGGCGCTCCCGCGTCACGTGATCGCGAATCGTTCCGCGCAGCATTGGATATTGCGCTTCGAGCGCGTCGAGCACGGACCGCTGCGTGACCGGACCCACAATCTCCAGCTGCACCTCGGAACTCACGTGCGCCAGCGTCCGCAAGTGGCCCGGTAGCACGACTCGAATCATGGCAGCGTCTGGACTTCCACCGAGAGCACAGCCGGAAGATGCCGCGCGATCGGCATCCAATTGTCTCCAGCGTCCGCCGAAGCGTAGACCTGCCCGCCGGTGGTGCCGAAATAAACGCCGCACTTGTCGAGTGTGTCGACTGACATGGCATCACGCAGGACGTTCACATAGCAATCGCGTTCCGGCAAACCTTTCGCCAGCTCCTCCCATTCGTTACCGCCGGATTTACTGCGGTACACGCGCAGCTTGCCGTCAAGAGGGAAGTGCTCGCCATCGCTCTTGATGGGAACGACATAAATGGTTTCCGGTTCATGCGCGTGAACGTCGATGACGAAGCCGAAGTCCGTCGGCAAGTTGCCGCTGACTTCCGTCCAGGAGTCGCCGGAGTTGTCGCTGCGCATGACGTCCCAATGCTTCTGCATAAATAGCACGCCCGGCCGCGAAGGATTCATCGCCACGTGATGAACGCAGTGGCCGACATCGGCAGTGGGTTCGGGAATGTATTGGGAATAGAGACCCTTGTTGATGGGCTTCCAGGTCGTGCCCCCGTCGTCAGTGCGGAATGCGCCCGCCGCCGAGATGGCGATATAAATGCGTTTGGGGTCTTTCGGATCCAGAATGATAGTGTGCAGGCACATCCCGCCGGCGCCGGGCTGCCAGCGCGGGCCAGTGCCATGGCCACGGAGTCCCGAGAGTTCTTGCCAGTTCTTTCCGCCGTCGGTCGAACGGAATAGAGCCGCGTCTTCCACTCCGGCATAGACGGTGTCCGGATCGCTGGGCGACGGCTCGAGATGCCAGACGCGCTTGAACTCCCACGGATGTTGATTGCCGTCGTAGAACTGATGGGTAGTGAGGGGTTTCCCAGTCTCCGCGGAAGTGTCGTAGACGAACTTGTTGCTCTCGCCTTTGGGCATTCCCCCGGGCCCCTTCTCTTCGCCGGGCGGTGTCCCCGGCTGTATCCAAGTCTTGCCGCCGTCGTCGGAGCGCTGAATGATCTGCCCAAACCAGCCGCTGCACTGCGAGGCAAAGATGCGATTCGGATCGACCGTGGACCCCTTCAGGTGGTACATCTCCCAGCCGGCAAAATGCGGACCACTGATGTCCCACTTTTCACGTTTTCCGTCGGAGCTCAGAATGAATGCGCCCTTCCGTGTTCCCACCAGTACTCGTACCTTGCTCATCTCCCACCCCTTACTGGATTTTAGGCATGTACGCTAAGGTTCTCTAAGATTTTCGCCCAGCACCGCCACACACACCATCAGCTTCGGCACCGCAAGTGGCCGGGGCCGGTCACTCCGACCGCAGCGCTTCGATGACATTGATTCGCGCAGCACGCGCCGCCGGCCACGCGGATGCGACGACCGCCGCGATCAACAGCACGACCACGGAGATGACCACCGGCAAGGCACTGGGCATACGCACGTCGGGGAAGTAGCTCCCTGCCAGACGCGCCAGCGCGTAGCCAAATACCGCGCCGGCTAGAACGCCCCCCGCCGCCATAACCGCGCCTTCGACGATGACACCGGTCAGCAAATCCCGCGGCTGCGATCCAATGGCGAGCCGAATGCCAAATTCGCGCGTTCGCGCGCTCACCGAAAACGCCAGCACGCCCGCTACTCCGACCAAGGCAATGGCAAGCGCGGCAGCCGCAAACACTCCGAATACCACGGTATTGAGGCGATCCGGAGTGAGAACTTCCGCGCGTACGTCTTCGAGCGTAGCGGCACGCTCTACCGGTTGGTCGATCGACATGCCACGAATGAGCTGTGTCACCGGCGTGACGAGGGCATAAGGATTTGCGCCGGTGTGGACGAAGAGGCGGCCGCCAAACATGGGACCTTCTTCCATGGAATTGTAGACCGTAAGGATTGGGCCGGGGACGATGTGTTCGTCATCAATGTCGGCAGTAACGCCAATGATGCGGTGCGGCGCGACGCTGATCCCGGGGATGAATTTCATCACCGGATCCGTCCAGTAGACATGCCTATTAATGGGGTCTTGGTTGGGAAACATTTTTTGAGCTAGGGTCTGACTGACGATAACCACCGGCTCTTTACCTTTTTCGCCGTCCAGCGCATTGAAATCGCGGCCGGCGATAATAGGAACGCCCAGCGCGGCAAAAAAACCGGGGGAGATAGTACGCATCTGGGCGCGAGGATCTTCCTCGCCGGGCGCGCGGACATGGCCATCCGCAGAGAATTGCAGGCCCGGGCCAAAGCTGCCGGCATCGCGCCAGGGAACAACCAGGCCGAAGGCGGTCTTGGTAACACCAGGAAGCGCCTCAATGCGGCGAATCGATTCCTTGTAAAATTCGACGACTTGTTCAGGAGTTTTGCCGTAGGAAACCGTGGGGACGTTGATTGCCAGCACGTGGCGTGTGTCGAGCCCGGTCTGCGCCGCCTGGATCGAAAGAAGCGTCTTAAGCAGCATGCTGGCGCCGGCAAGGAGTATGAAGGAGGCCGCGATTTGCGTGACGGCAAAGATGCGCAGGCGGCGGTTTGTGCCGCCGGTGATGCGTACGCTGCCGCTGGCGAGATTAGAACCCTGCGAAGCGTTCGCGGACGGAAGGCGTGGCACGAAGGCCAGGAGAACCGCTGAGACCACCGCCAGACCCGCTCCAACCCAAAGCATGCTGGAGTCCACCGACAGTTCCAGCGCGCGGACGGAGAAGCGCGAGGCGTAACGCGCAAGTACAGCGAGGAGCGGCCGCGCACTGATTACACCGAGAGTGGCCCCCGCGACGCAAAGAATAAGACTCTCCGCCAGCAAAGTGCGGCGCAGCGCGCCCGCGCTCGCGCCCAGAGCCGCGCGGATAGCGAGTTCGCCCTCACGCCGGACGCTGCGCGCGAGGATTAGATTTGCGACGTTCGAGCAAGCAATGATAAACACCAGCCCGGAGGCGGCAAGAAGAACCAGCAGCACGGTTCGCGCTCCGGAAGTGATTTGCTCGCGAAGGAGTTTGGCATCGACCTGGAAATGTGCTTGGGGCGAATAAGCGTCGGCATGATCCTTCATCATCGCTGCGTAGACGGTGCGAAGCTCGGCCCGGGTTTGATCAAGAGTAGCCCCGGGAGCGAGGCGGCCGAAGAGTTCGGTCATGCGATGCACGCGCCCGTTCTGCATGGTCGCGGACAGGTGATGGGGGCTGGTCACAATGTTGGCGATAAGTTCCGTATCCGCGGGGTAGGGGATAGACGGCTCGAGGACGCCGATGATCTGGGCAGACCTATCGCCGAAGCCCCCGCCGAGACGAACGGTCTTACCAATGACGCTAGGATCGCTCTTGTATACTGTCGACCAGAAACGATAGGTCAGGACCACCACGCCAGCGGCTTTTGCACCGTCGTCCTGCGGGCCGATGAGACGGCCGAGGACGGGGCGGAGGCCCACCACGTCAAAATAGTTGCCGTCCACGACGCCGGCGCGAACTTCCCGAGGCTCTCCGAGGCCGATCATCGTAAAACCGACGGTGGAGAACTGCCCGAAGGAGCTGAGTGTTTTGATGCCTGCCTGCAAGTCCTGAATTTCCGGCACGGAGAATGGGACTTCTCCAGGGCCCATGCCTGGCGCGCTTTGCTGGATGTAAACAAGTCGCTCCTCGTCGCTATTCACCAGCGGCCGCAGCAGTACGCCGCGCACCAGGCTGAAGATCGCGGCATTTGCGCCGATGCCCAGCGCCAGAGTGAGCACCACGGTGATGGCCACACCTTTGCTGCGCGAGAGAGAGCGGATCGCGAATTTCAAGTCACTTAGAAAAGTCATGATGGTCTCCCCAAACCGGAAATGTCTATTGTGTCTGGCTGCCGCCCATCGTACATGTTCAACAGCCCTTTCGCCTGAAGTTCTCTTGCAAGTCGAAAGTCAGTCTGCCAATCTTACTTGCGAAATGCAAGTGAAAATGGGTTAGACTCTGGATATGCCGAAAAGGAGAGCCAGCCCCAAGTGGCGCTCGGAGTGTCCCCTGAATGCTTCGGTGGAAATCCTTGGTGATCGCTGGTCGCTCCTGATCATTCGCGACATGATGCTTCGCGGATTCCGTTCCTACAAGGAATTCCTGGACTCCTACGAGGGAATCGCTACGAACATCTTGGCCGATCGTCTTCAGAGGCTGCTCTTTCATGGAATCATCACCGCCGAACGCGACCCTTCAGACGGGCGAAAACTAATTTATTCTCTTACCGCCAAAGGAATCGATCTGGCACCCGTCCTCACCGAAATGGTCCTATGGGCCGCCCAACACGAAGATACCGGCAATCAACCGCTTGTCCAGCTGATCCAAAAAGACAAAGAACAGTTCCTGGCGGCGGCGCGTCAGCGCTGGGTTGAACAGACATCGCGTCACAGCTGACCACCCCCCCGCACTCGGTGCTGCTGCACAGCCCATCGGTCGCTTCTGGCATACACCAGGCCCACTTCCACCTGCCAGATTAGGCCCACACTTGGCCGTCGTCTTAATTACGCACCACCTCAGAGTTTGTTTCAGCTATTTCCATCGGGCCCGCGCCTGGCGGACATTCAACTCAAATAGACAGGCGGCTTAAAGACAGGTCGCGTATTGACCAATTTCAAGCATTATTCTAAGGCTTCAGGGCTGCCTTTTCTTGCAGGGAGGCGCTAATTAATGGGAGCGGGGGACATTTTGTAAAGAAGCCGAATGATTGTGAGGCCCAGGAACGAGATAGTGTGCTCGGTGCGGAGAACCCCTTCCTCATCCACATACACATGAAAAAGCTCGTGAAGCGTTTTGACATACCGAACGCGGCGGCCATCGGTGCCTGAGCGTACGATGCGATAGAAACCGGAGTGGCCCCAAGCGGAACCGGAAGAATCCAAGCCAAACGAGCCGTCCGGATGAGCGACCGGAGCTAGGTACACGTTGGCGCTGCCATCGCAAGGAAAAGTGACCTTCACGCACGGATTGGCCTCGCCCGGAACCTGCACGGTGGAGTACAGCCCGGCGTAAATGACGTGCCCGGAAGACTTCAAGCGCCGCAGCCAACCGGTGTAAACAATGCGACCTGAATCCGGCTCGATGAGCTGCACGACTTCGCTGCTCATCCCTTTCGCCACTTCCAGCGAGGAAATCGGAAAATTAAGCTGGTCCATCCGCCGGCTGATGAATTCCACCAGCAGCCATAGAAAAAAGCGCCCGAGCAAAGCGACTTCCGTCCACACCTCCAGGCGATAGGCAGCGGCATGCTCATAAAAATGGCGAATCGCGGGATGAATGGCGTCGGGATCGAAGCCCGGACCTCGAAGGGCGTTGAAATTTGGAATCAGGCCGGCTCCGGGCGGCACTTTGATCTCCAGATTCTCTTCGCGTGCGATGCGCTCGTAAATCCCCGTGCCGATGCGGCCCCGTTCGCCAAGCGGACAACGCAGCCAGGGTTCATCGCCTACCCGAATGCGCTTGCCCGTAGTGCGGACCCATAGGTTGATACCCTTTTCGAGGAAGAAGGCGATCAAATCGTACAGCATCGAGCGCTTGTCAGCTGCCGGCGTGGCGGCAGGCGTGGCAGTTGGCGTGGCTGCCTTGGGCAGGGAAGCGACAGGTTCCATGGCTCTATCTTCTCATCATTGATGGGCTCCGCCGGTTATCTGGCAGCGGTCTTGTGCCCGCCGGAGTAACCGTTCTCGGCCCGGTCTTGCAAGATTCTTGGGTTGACCGATTCCTCTTTCAAGTCAAGAATGATTGCACCATGGCGCAAAAACTATCGGACAAGAAACTGGCTGTACTCGGTACCGGAAAGCTCGGCGGAATTCTGCTGCGAGCATATCTCAAGCAGGAACTCTTTTCGCCCAAGCGCGTCACTGCTACCGTGAAGCACGCCGAAAAGGCCGCCGCGATGGCCAAGGAACTGGGCGTCTCCGTAACCACTGAGAACCAAAAGGCGGTCCACGGCGCGGACATTGTGCTCCTCGGCGTGAAGCCGCAAGTCGTCGGCGATGTATTGAAGGAAATTGCCTCCGAACTGAATGAGAAGACGCTGGTCATTTCCGTTGCCGCCTCCGTGCCCACTAGCTATATTGAGCAGCGCCTGGGCGTAAAAGTTCCCGTGGTGCGCGCCATGCCCAATACGCCTGCGTCCGTGGGGTGCGGCATGACCGGCATTTGCCGCGGTGCGCATGCCGGCGCTGAGCACCTGGAGACGGCACGCGCCATGTTCAACGCCGTCGGCCGCACTGTCGTCGTTGACGAAAAAAATATGGATGCCGTGACCGGCCTCTCCGCTAGCGGCCCCGCCTTTGCCTACATCATCCTCGAATCTCTGGCGGAAGCCGGCGTCAAGGTGGGTCTCCCCCGCGATGTTTCCACACTCCTCGCCGCCCAAACCATGAAGGGCGCAGCCAGCGTCGTTCTCGAAACCGGCGATCACCCTGCGCTTTTGAAGGACGCCGTGACCACACCTGCCGGGTGCACCATCGACGGCATCATGGAATTGGAAGAAGGCAAACTCCGCGTGACCCTCATCAAAGCAGTCGTGAAAGCCACCAGCCGCGCCGGAGAATTGCTGTTCGAGAAATAAGCCCGCAGTAGCCAGTATGGGCAGCTTGACTTAGGTGCCTTGCCCGGAGCCAAAAGCGGCACTTTTCTCCCTCGAAGGAGGGATCGGAGGATCAGCTCATGTATGGAAAAATCTCGACTTTGGTTGTGCTGGCCCTGCTTCTCTCTCCGGTTAGTGGATCGGGAATCCCCGCAGCCGACAACCTTGCCGAACCAAATGAGTTCTTCCATGAGTTTGTCGGACTCAATGACGACCAAATCCGAACCATTCGTGAAGGAAAGCCCTTGGCGAAGGTCCTGGATTCGCCCACTGCGGATCAGGTCTTTGTCTTTGGCTCCGTGTACATCAATTCGACTCCCGAGCTTTATCTCAAATTCGCGTCGGATATTGACGCGATGCGAAAACTGCCAAGCTACCTCGCGCTCAGGAAATTTAGTGATCCGCCGCAGCTTGCGGATCTCGCGGGATTCACGCTCGACGAGGAAGACTTCAAGGAACTTAAAAATTGCAAAGCCGGCCATTGCGAGGTGCAGCTTCCCACTGAAGCGATGGAACAGTTTCAGCGTTCGGTAAATTGGTCTGCCTCCGACGCATCCGATCAAGCAAATCGTCTGGCGCGGCAAATGGTTTTGCAAGCCCTGCTCAACTACCAACAGGGCGGCAACTCGGCCTTGGGAACCTATCGCGATAAGAATCACCCCGCGGCCGTGGCGGAGACCTTTGCATCCTTGCTGAGCCGCTCGAAAGCACTTCCCGTATATTTGCCTGAATTGCGCGAATACCTGTTGAATTATCCCAAAGCAGATTCTAGCGGCATCCAATCCGAGTTTTTTTGGGAAAAAGTGAATTTCGGACTCAAGCCGACCCTGCGTATGGTGCAGGCGATCATCTATCAAGGCAGGACGCCGCAACAGCCTGCGTACGCTGTAGCGGTGAAACAACTATACGCGAGCCACTATTTCGAAAGCGCACTGGACTTGACCGTATGCGTTAGAGACGCGCAGAATCCGGATCATCCGGGCTTCTACCTGATAACGCTAAAGGGATCGCAACAAGCGGGCCTTACCGGTTTGAAGGGCGGAATTGTGCGCAAAGTTGCGGTCGGTAAAACTCGCTCTTCCCTGGAAAAGGCCCTCGCTTCCATCAAGCAGAACCTGGAGTCCGCGGCCCCAATAACGTGAATCGCGGGAGTGACGACAATCTCTTTTCCCCATCGCCGCTCCTTGAACGTTTGACCGGACAAGCGCTTTTTCAGCTCCCCCAGAAGCCTACTTGCAGAGAGTTGAAGCGGGCTAACTACTTTAGGTTATGGAAGACTGACCACCTGCCAAGTCTGCTTCACCATTGACAACGGTGGTAGGATGCTGCGTGTGAGGGAGTGATGCAGAGCGCGTACATTCCGGTGTTGCTCTACGCCGTGCTGGTGATGGCCTTTCCCGCCGTAACTCTCGTCCTGGCAAAGTTTATTCGCCCGGCATCTACATCGGTCGGCGCGAAGCTCAAGCCTTACGAGTGCGGCATTCCTCCGGAGAGCGATGCCCGCGGCAGGTATTCGGTCCGCTTTTACATCGTGGCCATGCTGTTCGTCATTTTCGACGTCGAGACCATGTTCCTCATTCCCTGGGCGATTCTTTATAAAGGCTGGGTCGCCATGCACCAGGGTTTATTCGCCCTCGTCTCGATGATCGTTTTCCTCGGAATCCTGCTCGCGGGCTATGTGTGGTTGTACAAAAAGGGTGCTCTCGAGTGGGCTTGAGCCGGACTTCTCCATCTCTCCTCACACCCCACCCTCCGTTCGCAAGTTCTTGTGATTGACTAGCTTTGCGGCGTGTGTTAGAAACGCGGCGTTTGAATTTTCGGCTGGTCTCCTATTGGAGTCAGTGAACAGTAAGTGGTTCATCGCAGTCGATTTGAACCCCGGGTCCATGGCTGACGAGCCCAAGGAACCTAAACCGCCTCAAGTCCCCACGGGCGACCAGCCCGCAAGCAGCGCACCCCCTGTGTCTGCTCCCCCTGCCAAACCCGCAGGCGCGAGCGCTCCCGCTGCTCCTGCAAAACCGGCCGCTCCCGCCGCTCCCAAACCGCCCGTGGTTCTCCAGACTCCGCTCGACAATGAATTTGTCACGCGATTTCGCGC
>Ga0137412_10001013_pt1 | contig 21149 bp, 20 predicted proteins | sample CZODoug2_1_16fun_FD_122160 | JGI IMG/M metagenome (GOLD analysis project Ga0137412, IMG submission 122160) | Vadose zone soil fungal communities from Angelo Coast Range Reserve, California, USA - CZODoug2_1_16fungal (Hybrid Assembly) | ecosystem: Environmental > Terrestrial > Soil > Vadose zone... | reverse complement strand
GCCACTTCATGGAAGCCCGTATTCTGGAAGAGCTGGGCGTCGATTACATTGACGAATCCGAAGTGCTGACCCCAGCCGATGAAGAGCACCATGTGGACAAGCACGACTTTAAAGTTCCGTTCGTCTGCGGAGCGCGTAATTTGGGCGAGGCACTGCGGCGAGTGAACGAAGGCGCGGCGATGATTCGGACCAAGGGCGAGGCTGGCACCGGGGACGTTGTTCACGCGGTGAAACACATGCGCCAGATCATGAAGGACATTCGGCAGCTTACGTCGATGCGCGAGGACGAACTCTACTCCCGCGCCAAGGAATTGCAGGCTCCGTATGAACTGGTGCGGATGGTGGCGAAATCTGGAAAGCTGCCGGTGCCGAACTTTTCGGCTGGCGGGATAGCTACGGCGGCCGATGCTGCCTTAGTCATGCAGCTCGGAGCGGAGGCGGTGTTCGTGGGCTCTGGCATCTTCATGAACAGCTCCAGCGAACTGGCCAGCAAGGAAGAAGCGGCCTTGCGCGCGGGAGCCATCGTGAAGGCGGCTACGCACTTCAACGATCCGAAAGTGCTGCTCGAAGTGAGTGCCAACGTGCCAGGGGCGATGAAGGGATTGTCGGTAGCCGGTCTGCCCGACTCAGAAATGCTGCAAACCCGCGGTTGGTAGCAAGTCTCGTCTAGGGGCAGGCGCCCTCGCCTGCCCGCAGGCCTCATGGTGTTACTAGAGCGTTTCTAAAACCGCCTCTAATTCCGCCAACTTACCAATTCTCGGCAAGTCCAGCCCGTCATACGTACCCAACTCATCAATCAGCACGGCGTTCATCCCCGCGCCTGTCGCTCCCAGATAGTCCACGGAATAAATGTCGCCCACATAGACGCTTCGTTGAGGCTCGGCGCCCATCGATTCCAGCGCTACGCGAAAGATCTCCGGCGAAGGCTTCTGATGTCCGACCGTACCTGAATCCACAATCGCCCGGAAGTACCGCGACAGCCCGACCGCCTTCAGCAGACGATCCGTGGTGCCATCGGAATTGCTGATCACACCCAACTCATACCGTTTGGCCAGCCGGTCGAGTACCTCGGTCGTACCTGGAGCGATGCGAGTCCAATTGCGCGCGCTGCGCCACTCAAACGCCATCTCCATGGCGATGCCGGGATCGTGCACGTCCACCAACTCGAGAAACCCGTCCAGAAAAAGCTTCCAATATTGCGCGTCTGGGTTCGCCTGCTGCCCGGAAGCGCACAACCGATCCATGGCCCGCCGTGCCAAGACCGACGCCATGCGGTACTGGCCTTCGCTGGCCTTCACGCCCCGCTTGGTCAGAGGCCGCAAGACCACCTCCAAATCCACGTAGGTGAGCGTGTTGCCTACGTCGAAGAGCACCGTCGTGACGGAACCTTTTTGCACGTTTCAAGGCTAGCATGGGATGTGCAGGATTGAACATCGTGTTTCAGATACGGAAGTAACGCAAACGCGCATCCTCCGAGACTACCCACCAGTGGGGTGATGCTCCCCCTCCGGGCGGGGCTTGGTCACAAAAACACTGGTTACGCACCCCCTCCCCAACCGTGGGGGCGGCCTCCCCCACAAGCGCCCTTCCCGCTGCTTCCGGTATACTGAGGAAGCCATGTCGATGATTCAAGACATCAGTGAAATCGCCAAGGGAATGAGCATCACGTTCCGCGAGATGTTCGCGCCCACGGTGGTGGAGAACTACCCCGACGGTCCCGGTGTTTTCAAAGGTGCGAAGTTTCAGGAACGTTTCCGCGGCGTTCATGTCCAGATTCGCCAGCAAAGCGTCGTTGTGATGCGTGATTTGTTTTGCATTCGATCCGTCCGCACTCACCACGAATACTTCCGCAGGCACGCTGAGGCCGGTGCGTTCGAACGCCATCGTCTTTCCATCGGCGCTCAAGGTCACCGCGGAATTAAGTCCGTCTACAATTTTCCTCGGCTGCTCGCCTGCGCGCGGGCTGATCGACGGCTCGCAGGACGAGCTCGCCCGGATGGCCGACCAGTCCGCTCGCCTCGGCGCGGCCACGCTCGCTCGCAACGCCGAGATCGTGCACACCGCGCTGATCGAGATGCGCGGGACGACCTCACCCCGGCTCGTCCTCGAACTGCTCTGTGCACGGATGCTGCTGCCCGACGCCGCCGCGGATTCGGCTGCGCTGCTGCAGCGCATCGAGCGGCTGGAGCGACGCAACGCCGCCATCGCCGGGGCTCCCGAGCCGGCTCCGCCCAAGCCGGCCGCCGCCAAGGCGCCCGCTGCCAAGGCGACGCCGGTCAGGCCGGCCCCCGCCAAGCCGACTCCCGTCAACCCGGCCGCCGCCGCGGCAACGCCGACCAAGGCAGCGCCGGCTAAGGCAGCACCCGCCGAGCCCGAGGCGACGCCAACACCGACACCGACGCCAACCCCGGCGCCCACGGCCGAGGTAGCGCCCGAGCCCGCGGCAGTCGCCTCGGAACAGCCGGCACCGACGCCGGAACCCAGTGCGCGGCCCGAACCCGCGGCGCCCACCGGCGAGATCGACGCGGCCGCGCTGCGTCGCCTCTGGCCCGACGTCCTGGACATCGTCAAGCAGGCCAGCCGCCGTACTAAGGCGCTGCTCGACAACGCGCAAGTGTCCTCCGTCGACGGCGACCGCCTGGTCCTCGGCGCCCCCAACCCGACGTTGGCCAAGATGATCGGCGAGGACGGCAACACCGAGCTGTTGCGGACGGCGCTCACCTCGATCGTCGGCGGCACCTGGCGGGTCGACGTCGAGGTCGCCGGCGGCACCATCCCGGTTCCGGCTACCCCCTCGGCACCGGCGACACCGCAGCCACCGCCGGCCGCCGAGCCCGATCCCCGCGAGGAGAGCGAGCCGGACGATTCGCCGGACGCCCAGCGCATCGATCCCGAAGTCGAGGCGCTGCGTCTGTTGCAGTCCACCCTCGGCGCGCGCCCGCTAGCCGACGACTAGCGGCGTCCAGCACCGCAAACGGCATCCAGCACGACCAGCACGACTAGCGGCCGAGGTAATGCAGGATCCCCGCCGCCACAGCGGTGGCGATGCGCTGCCGTCCCGAGCTCGAGGTCTGAATGGCGGAGTCCCCCGGATTGCGCATGTTGCCGATCTCGAGGAACGTCGCCGGACGGGTCGCCAGGTTCAGCCCGGTGAGATCGTCGCGCGGGAAGTAGCCGTCGTGGCCGAGGTAGCTCGACACGGTCATGCCGGTGCCGGACAGCAGCGCGTCGTGCAGGGCGACGGTGAGCTGATGCGACTCCCCGGCGACCGCCGCGCCACCGGGTTGGTGGCTGTCCTCGCAGACGTGGAACCCGTGACCGGACGACGCGGCGCCGTCGGCGTGGATGGAGATCTGCGCGGCCACGTCGGGCCGGTTGCCCAGGAAAGCGCGGGTGTTCGCGCACGGGCCGACGCCGTCGTCGTTCGGTCGGGTCATGAGCACCCGCACGCCGTGGGCGACGAGCAGGGCGCGCACCCGCAACGCGACGTCCCAGTTGAAGGCGTGTTCGGGGTAGCCGCTATCGGTCGACGTGCCGGTGGTCTCGCACGCCTTGGTGCGGCCGTAGCCGGCGTTGATCGGCTTGTTGATGATCTCCGGATGGGCGGCGTCCTGGCCGTTGTGCCCGGGGTTGAGCAGCACGAGCGGCCCGGGAGCGGCTGCATGGGACGTCACCGGCGTGGACGATCGCGCGCCAGACGCCTGCGAGCCGGACGACGACCGCGTGGGCGTCGACGAGGAGCGGACCGACGGCACCTGCGAACCGGGCGAGGAGGCGCTGACCGGGGTGCTCACCACCACGCTGGACGAGGTGGTGGCGCGCGACGAGGTACAGGCCGAGGCCAGGAGCATGACAGCGAGCAGGCTGAACACTGAACGCACGGCGCCCACTGTGCCACGTCCCGCAACCGCTGCCGCGCCGCAACCCCCGGCGGTCACGACTACGCTTACCTCGACGAGAGGAAATCGACGTGACTTCGCGTGGCGGTGGCTTCGGCGGACAGCCGAACATGCAGCAGCTGATGAAGCAGGCGCAGAAGATGCAGCAGCAGCTTGCCGATGCGCAGGCCGAGCTGGCCGAGGCCGAGGTCACCGGCACCGCCGGCGGCGGCCTGGTCAAGGCGACCGTGTCTGGTTCGGGTGAACTGAAGGCGGTCGAGATCGACCCGAAGGCGGTCGATCCGGACGACGTCGAGACGCTGCAGGATCTGGTTGTCGCCGCCGTGCGCGACGCCAACCGGGCCGTCGGCGAGTTGGCCGCCGAGAAGATGGGCCCGGTCACCGGAGGCCTGAGCGGGATGGCCGGCGGGCTGGGCGGGCTCGGCCTACCCGGTCTGTAGAAGATCATGTACGAGGGCGCCATCCAGGACCTGATCGACGAACTCGGCCGGCTGCCCGGCGTCGGTCCGAAGAGCGCCCAACGCATCGCGTTCCACCTGCTGTCCGCCGAGCCGGCCGACGTCGAGCGACTGGCCAGCACCCTCACCCGGGTGAAGGACGAAGTGCGGTTCTGCCGTATCTGTGGCAACGTCGCGGAGGCGGACGAGTGCCGCATCTGCCGTGACGCCCGGCGCGACCCGAGCGTGATCTGCGTCGTCGAGGAGCCGAAGGATGTCGTCGCAGTTGAGCGCACCCGCGAGTTCCGTGGGCGTTACCACGTGCTCGGCGGCGCCATCAGCCCGATCGACGGCGTCGGCCCGGACGACCTGCGAGTGCGGGAGCTCCTCACCCGGCTGGCCGACGACACGGTGAAGGAATTGATCCTCGCTACCGACCCGAACCTCGAGGGCGAGGCGACCGCCACCTACCTCGCCCGGCTGGTGACCCCGATGGGCATCACGGTGAGCCGCCTGGCCAGTGGTCTGCCGGTGGGCGGCGATCTCGAATACGCCGACGAGGTGACGCTGGGACGGGCCTTCTCCGGCCGCCGGCGAGTCGAATGACCGCCTCGACCGACTCGCCGGCGATGCGCCCGTCGAGTGTCGGACCCGAGGCGGGCACCGCACCGGCCCGGCACCGGTCGCTGCCGTCGCGCCGGCGCGGCCTGTTCTGGGCCGGCGTGCTGGTGGCGCTGGTCGCAGTGGTCGGCGGCACGCTCATCACCGTCACCGCGTGGACGAGCGAATCCGCCCCGGAGACCACCGCCGTGGCCTACTTCCAGGCGCTCGGACGCGGTGACGCGCCCGCCGCGCTCGGTCTCGGGGACGTGCCCCCCGGCGTCCATACCTATTTGACCCGCGAGGTGCTGCAGGCCGGCCTCAAGATCGCCCGGATCAGCGACGTCCGAGTGCTCTCGGTGACCCGTACCGGCCGCACCGCACGGGTCACGTTGCAGTACCAGCTGAACTACTCCACCGGTTCGCCGGCGACCGTCACTGATGCGGTGACCACCGTGCGGCACGGACGAGGTTGGCGGCTGACCAGAACGGCGGTGCCGGTCCGGCTCGATGCTCAGGCCGCCGGCGCCCGGATGAACATCGCGGGTGCGCCGGTGCCGACAGCCAGCGTGCTGTTCTTTCCCGGCGCGCTGCCGGTCGGTCTCGACACCGCCAACCTCGAGGTCAACCAGCTGGTGGTGCACCTCAACGGCGCCGTCCCGAACATCGTCGCGCCCAAGGTCAGCTCGACCGGCCAGGAAGTGATCGGCAGTGCGGTCGGCGCGGCGGTGCGCAGCTGTCTCACCGGCAATGCGGCCGGCCCGTGCCCGGTGCCGACCGATCCGCGTGTCGTCCCGGGGTCGGTGCGCGGCGCGGTCACCGGCGATCTCGCCGACCAGCTGTCGATCAGCATCCAGCCCGACGCCAACGGCCTGCTCGCCGTCACCGGGGTGGTCGACGTCAAGGGCACCTATAAGAGGCTCGACTTCAACAACCAGCCGGTCACGAAGACGGGCGCCGTAGAGCTGATGATCAACGCACGCTGCTACGCGTCCAACCCCGGCAAGCTCGTGTGGGAGTCGACGTCATGAGGCGGGTGGCGGCGGCGCTCGCCGTGGTTCTGCTCGGCGGAGCCGGCTTGGTCGGCTTGGCCCAGCCGGCGCTCGCGGCCCCGGGGCCGCCTGATGCGCCCGAGTACTGGTTCGACGACTGGCAGGTGCAAGGCCTCTGGGACGGCGGGGCCCGGGGCCAGGGCGTGACCATCGCCGAGATCGACACCGGCGTCAACGCCAGCTTGCCCGAGCTGTCGGCCAGCGTCCTGCCCGGCAAGGACTTCGGCGCCGCCGGCGGGGACGGACGCGTCGACCGCGCAATCGACAAGTTCGGCCACGGCACTGCGATGGCGTCGATCATGGTCGCCCATCCGAAGTTGCTGGGCATCACCGGGCTGGCGCCGGACGCGCGGCTGCTGCCGGTCGCGGTGCCGTTGCGGGGCACGAGCGACGCTCCGACTTCCGGCGATGATCACCTGGCCGACGCCATCCGCTGGGCGGCCGACCACGGGGGCAAGATCCTCTCCATGTCGCTGGGCGGCACGCGTGACGAGCGCGACAAGGTGCCCTGTCCGGCCGACGAACAGTCAGCGATCACCTACGCGGTCAGCAAGGGCGCGATCGTCGTGGCGTCGGCCGGCAACTCCGGGCAGACCGGCAGCCCCGTCGAGGAGCCCGGAGTCTGCCTCGGCGTCGTCTCGGTGGGCGCCGTGGACGCGCAGGGCAAGGTCGCGCCCTTCTCGTCCCGGCATCGCTACCTCACGGTCACCGCGCCGGGGGTCAACGTGCCCTCGCTCGGTCGGGTTGCCGGGGGTGCCTTCGCCGGCGACGGCACCAGCCAGTCCACGGCGATCACCTCGGCCGCTCTCGCGCTCATCTGGTCCAAGTACCCGACGCTGACCGGCCGGCAGGTCGTCGCTCGGCTGCTCGCCACGCTGGATCACCGCACGGGCAAGCAGGATCCCGCCTACGGCTACGGCGCCGTCAATGCCAATCGCGCGATCACCGCGCAGGTTCCGGCCAATGCGCCCAATCCGGTGTACGACGCCGTCGCCCCTTTCCTCGAGACGAACTCGGCGAAGGCGCGGGCGCTGCCGCTACCGAAACCGGCGGTCGTCCGGCCGGCGCCGCCGGGACATTTCGCGATCGGGCAGGCGCCGAGCGTCTGGTCGCCGCGGGTGTGGACGGCATTCGCCGTCGGGTTGCTGGGCGCGCTCGCGCTCGTCGTGCTGGCGGTTGTCGGGACGATGCGGGCCCGCCGATTCGCGGCGCTGGCCGGCGACGGTGGTCGTAAGTGGCGGGCTCGCAAGCAGAGTCGCGACGTCCCGCCGGCCCCGACCTATCGTGACGAAGCCGGACTTGTCTGGCACGACCTGACCGCCCAGCGCGACGAGGACGACTACCTCCCCTCGTAGCGTCCCCGTGTCGCGCTAGCCACCCGCCCCGATCGCGGGGATGATCGGCGCCGCAACATGTCATCGCTCCGCGGGGAGAGTGCGACATGGCGAAGCGGCGCGCCGACGTGCCGGACATCTGGCGGGTCACCACCCGCCGGCGGGAACCCAACGTGGCCCGCAACGCGCCGCCGTGGGTTCTGGTCGCCGTCCCCGTCGTTCTGCTGGCCGCGGTGCTCGGGCTGGCATACCTGGTGCGGGGCGTCGACGCGCCACACTCATCGGCCCGCACGGTCGCGAGCGCGCCCAGCCGGGCCGACGATGTCGTTCGGGCCTACCTGGGCGCGCTGGCCCGGAGCGACGCCGCTGCCGCGATCACGGCGTCCTCGCCCGTACCGTCCGGACCTTTCGTGACGAGCGCCGTCCTCGCGGCCCAGCAACGGATGGCGCCGTTGCACGACATCGTGGTGAGCGAGAACGGCGGCAGCGGCAGCCGGGACGACGTCGACGTGCAGTACTCGTTCGGGACTCGCCACGTGCGTACGCGGATAGCGGTGGTCAAATCGCACGGGCGGTGGCGCGTCCAGGACGGCACGGTGGCGATCGACGTGCGGTACGCCCGTGACATCCCGGGGCTCTCCGTCTGGGGAGGGCCGGTCACCCAGGACGTGATCTACGTGTTCCCCGGGCCGGTGCGATTCGGATCGACCGACCCGAACCTGGTGGTGATCGACAAGGATGCCGACGACTTCGCCGTCGAGCCGACGGTGGGGTGGGGCGCCCCGAACCTCGACGTCGAGCTGCGCGCGGCCGGTCGAGCCCGGGCGATCGCGGCGACGGTCGGCCTGCTGCGCTCGTGCCAGGCGAGTGTGCGGCTCGAACCGTCGGGCTGCCCGCAGCGGGCCTACGACTACGAGGCGGTCGGATCAGCCGTGACGTGGCGCCTGGTCGGTGACCCCGCTCGCGACCTCGACGTTACGTTCGACGGTCCGACATACCGCAGGGTACGGGTGTCCGGTGACGTGAAATGGACGGTCGACTACGCCGCGCGAAGATTCGGCGGCGCAGTCGACCGAAAGCAGGCCGAGGTGACGTCGTTCGTCGACGGCACCTTCGACCTCGCGGCGTCGTCGTTCGCCTTGGACTAGCTCTTCTTGGGCGGTGCCAATACGTCGTTCGGGTCGCTCAGCGCGATCGTTCCGGCGATGCGGTCGGGCACCGTCCGGCGCAGCTGGTCGGTGAACAGGAAGATGAACGACACGATGTAACCGATGTAGAAGATGCCGTTCACGATCCCGCCGATGAACTGGCGCAGGAACATCGTGCCCCAAGTCGCGGCGCGTTGCCGCTCCACCTTGTAGATGCGCATGTGCAGCACCTGCTTGGCCGGCGTCTGGCCCTTCGGCCAGGTGAAGAACAGCGCCCAGATCAGGTAGCCGATGCCCAGGGTGACGACGGCCAGCAGGATGTCGAGGAACCAGCCGCCGATGCGCCGGCCCGCCGGAGCCAGCTCGACGCCGGGCGGCAAGGGCGGCAGACCGGGTACGCCGTATCCGCCGTAGGCGCCGGGAGGCGGGGCCGCACCGTATCCGGGGGCAGGCGGGTATCCGGGTGGCGGTGGGTATCCGCCTGGCGCCGGACCGCTCGGTGCCGGCGGGTATCCGCCGGGGGCTGGGCCGCTCGGTGCCGGCGGGTAGGCGCCGCCCGGTGGGGGTGGATAGGCGCCGCCCGGCGGGGGGCCGAACTGGTCCGGCGGGGGCGGGGGCGGGGGCGGTGCGGCCGGCGGCTGCCCGGGATTGGGTGGGTCGTATGGCTGGCTCATAGTGGCTTCCTCCATCGGATGCGCGCCGATCGTGCCAGGTTGGGGGTGAATATGCCATCAGCCGGGCCCAGAGGCGCCGGATCCGGGGCGTGGCGCCGCGAATCCGTTACCCACCTCCGGTTTTGGTCGCCCACCGTCGTATAGACGGCTGGGTGACCAAAACCGTTCGGGGGCGGCTCAGCGGGCGGCGCGATTGAGTGCGCTGATCACGCCGCGCAGCGACGCCTGCACGATCGATTCGCTGATCCCCACGCCCCACAGCACCTGATCGCCCACCTCGATCTCGAGGTAGGCCGCCGCCTCGGCGTCGCGTCCGGCGGTGAGTGCGTGCTCGGTGTAGTCCAGGACCCGGACGGCCGGCCTACCGTCCACAGTGGACAGTGCTGCGCAGAACGCGGCAATGGGGCCGTTGCCGACGCCGGTCACCTCGTGCTGCGTACCGTCCACTCGCACGGTGGCGGCCACCCGCTCGATGCCGTCGTCGGTCGTCGACGTGAACCGGACGAGCTCGAACGCGCCGGGCGACAGGTACTCGTCGGAGAAGATCTGCCACATCTGCGGGCCGGTGACCTCGCCGCCCTCACCGTCGGTGTGCTGCTGGATCACGTGGCTGAACTCGATCTGCAGCCGGCGCGGCAGGTCGAGGTGGTGGTCGGTCTTCATGATGTAGGCGACGCCGCCCTTGCCGGACTGGGAGTTCACCCGGATCACGGCTTCGTAGGAGCGGCCGACGTCCTTGGGATCGATCGGGAGGTACGGCATCTGCCACGGCATCTCGCTGACCGGCCGGCCCTCGGCGGCGGCGTCCTTCTCCAAGGCGTCGAAGGCCTTCTTGATCGCGTCCTGGTGACTGCCGGAGAAGCTCGTGTAGACCAGATCGCCCGCATAGGGATGCCGCTCGTGCACGTCGATGCGGTTGCAGTACTCCACGGTACGGCGGATCTCGTCGATGTCGCTGAAGTCGATCCGCGGGTCTACACCCTGGCTGAACAAATTCAGCCCGAGCGTCACCAGGTCGACGTTGCCGGTCCGTTCGCCGTTGCCGAACAGGCAGCCCTCGATGCGATCGGCGCCAGCCAGCACGGCCAGCTCGGCATCGGCGACCGCGGTGCCCCGGTCATTGTGGGTGTGCACGGACAGCGCGATGAACTCGCGCCGGGACAGGTTGCGTGACATCCACTCGATCTGGTCGGCGAACACGTTGGGCGTCGACCGCTCGACGGTGCACGGCAGGTTGAGGATGATCTCGCGCTCGGCGTCGGGCTGCCAGACGTCCATGACCGCCTCGCAGATCTCCAGCGAGAAGTCGAGCTCCGTGTCCATGAAGATCTCCGGCGAGTACTCCAGGCCGAAGCTGGTGTCGGGCAGGTAGTAGTCCGCAAACTTCATGATGTGCTGGATGCCCTCGACGGCAACCTGTTTGCACTCGGCGCGGCCGTCGCCGGGGAATCCGAAGACGACCTTGCGGAATACCGGTGCCGCCGCGTTGTACATGTGGACTGTAGGGTTCACGGCCCCGATCAGTGACTGGACGGTGCGCTCGATCAGCTCCTCGCGGGCCTGGGTCAACACCGAGATTCGGACGTCATCCGGGATCTTGCCGCCCTCGATCAGCTCGCGGACGAAGTCGAAGTCGGTCTGGCTGGCGGCCGGGAAGCCGACCTCGATCTCCTTGTAGCCCAGGCGTACGAGCAGGTCGAACATGGCGTGCTTGCGGGCGGCATTCATCGGGTCGATCAGCGCCTGGTTGCCGTCTCTCAGGTCAGTCGAGAGCCAGCGGGGCGCTGTCGTGATCGTGCGGCTGGGCCACGTGCGATCGGGGAGCTCGACGGGCGGGAACGGGCGATAGCGCTGGCAGGCCATGCCGGACGGGCGTTGCTGGCTCGGGTGGTTCATGTCTGCTGCTTCCTTTGACGGACGGAGTCGGTCGGCAGCAGAACGGCCCGCGACGAGGGGCCGACCGGTAGGAGTTACCGGGCCTCGCCGCGGCCGCGAAGAAGCAGCACGCGATTCATGATGGTCCTGAGCCTAACCGACTCGGCGTCGGGAAGGCCACCCAGCCCGGTCGGCTGGGAGCAGTTCCACGGTCCGCCTGCCATGATCAAGAGGGGAAAGTGGCTGCTGGAGCGACCACTTTCCCCTCTTGATCAACGTGCGGGTGCGCCGGCCGTCGGAGCTGTTGCGACCGATCGCCACTCCGTGCTGGCGTCCAGGTCGGCCGTCTTGTCGACCAGGTAGACGCCTGACGAAGTCCTCCGGGTGCGCCGCCCGCAGCTGCTGTTCGTAGGCCTGGTCGAAGAACCTCGTCGCGATGGGGTCGACCCGGTTCGCGGTTTGCGCGAGGCAACGGATTTCGTCGTTGTTTCGGCGATTCGCCACCGGTAGCGTGCCTGGTATGACGGCCTCGCGAGTGATCCAGAACTTCATCGACGGCAAGCTGGTCGATTCCGCAGATGGCCGGCGGGCCGATCTGGTCGATCCGTCCACCGGCGAGGTGTTCGCCTCGGCCCCGGTGTCGGCAGCCGAGGACGTCGATCGGGCCTACGGCGCGGCGGCCACCGCGTTCGAGACGTGGCGCGATACGACGCCGAGCGAGCGGCAACAGGCGTTGCTCAAGTTCGCCGACGCGCTCGAGGCCCGCGCCGACGACCTCGTGGCCGCCGAGTCGCAGAACACCGGCAAGCCGGTCCAGCTGACCCTGGACGAGGAGGTGCCGCCGATGGTCGACCAGGTGCGCTTCTTCGCCGGGGCGGCCCGCCTGCTCGAGGGACGCAGCGCCGGCGAGTACCTGAAGGGGTTCACGTCCTACGTGCGGCGCGAGCCGGTGGGCGTCGTCGGGCAGGTCACCCCGTGGAACTACCCGATGATGATGGCGATCTGGAAGCTGGCCCCGGCGATCGCCGCGGGCAACACCGTCGTGCTCAAGCCGTCGGACACCACGCCCGTGTCGACGGTGCTGATGGCCGAGATCGCCGCCGAGTTCCTGCCGGCCGGCGTCCTGAACGTCGTGTGCGGCGATCGCGACACCGGCCGGGCGCTCGTCGCCCACAAGACGCCCGCGATGGTGTCGATCACGGGCTCGACCCGGGCCGGCATGCAGGTCGCCGAGACGGCTGCGCACGACCTCAAGCGGGTGCACCTCGAGCTGGGCGGCAAGGCTCCGGTGATCGTGTTCGACGACGCCGATCTCGCCGACGCGGCCGAGAACATCGCCATCGCCGGCTACTTCAACGCCGGGCAGGATTGCACGGCCGCCACCCGAGTCCTGGTCGGGCCACGCGTCGCGGATGAGTTCGCCGAGGCGCTGGCCGAGCAGGCCCGCGGCACGCACACCGGGCCGCCGTCGGACACCGAGGCGCTCTACGGACCGCTGAACAACGCGAACCAGCTGGAACACGTCGGCGGCATGCTCGGCCGGCTGCCCGACCACGCGCGCGTCCTGGCCGGCGGCTCCCGCGAGGGCGATCGCGGCTATTTCTGGCAACCGACGGTGATCGCCGGGCTGAGCCAGGACGACGAGGCGTCCCAGCAGGAGATCTTCGGTCCGGTGATCACGGTGCAGCCGTTCACCGACGAGGACGAGGCGGTGCGCTGGGCCAACGGCGTGGAGTACGGGCTCGCATCAAGCGTCTGGACGAAGGACCACGGCCGGGCGATGCGGGTCAGCCGCCGCCTGGATTTCGGCTGCGTCTGGGTGAACTGCCACATCCCGCTCGTCGCCGAGATGCCGCACGGCGGGTTCAAGCACTCCGGCTACGGCAAGGACCTGTCCGTGTACGGGCTGGAGGACTACACCCGGATCAAGCACGTCATGCACAACATCGACTTCTGAAGTTTGACGACGCGCGCAGTGACCGTCCGCATAGGCTCGCCGGCATGAAGCACACGGTGGCGGCGGAGCTGGTCGGCAACGTCGCACAGGTCGCGGTCAGCGTCGGCGACGGCGTCGAGCCGACCACGATGCTGGTCATCCTGGAGTCGATGAAGATGGAGATCCCGGTGCTCGCCGAGGTCTCCGGGGTGATCGCCGAGGTGGCCGTCGCCGTGGGTGACGTCGTCACCGAGGGCGACACCATCGCGGTAATCGAGACCGAGTAGTTCCCGATTGTGGTTCGTTCACCCCGCTATGTGGGGCCAGCGAACCGAAATCGCGTGGAAGGAGAAGGCGTGATCAGTCAGCAACGGTTGCTCCGCACCGAGATCCCGGGGCCGCGCTCCGTCGAGCTGCACGCTCGCAAGACGGCGGCCGTCGCCCCGGGAGTCGGCACTACGCTGCCCGTCTACATCGAGCGCGCCGGCGGCGGCATCCTGGTGGACGCCGACGGGAACCAGCTCATCGACTTCGGCTCGGGTATCGCCGTGGTGTCGGTGGGCAACGCGGCGCCCCGCGTGGTGGCGGCCGTCCAGGCGCAGGTGGCCGACTTCACGCACACCTGCTTCATGATCACGCCGTACGAGGAGTACGTCGCCGTCTGCGAGAAGCTCAATGCGCTTACTCCAGGTAGGCAGAGCAAGAGGAGTGCGCTGTTCAACTCCGGGGCGGAGGCCGTCGAGAACGCGGTCAAGATCGCCCGCTCGTACACCGGCCGGGCGGCCGTCGTCGCGTTCGACCACGCCTATCACGGCCGGACGAACCTCACCATGTCGCTGACCGCGAAGAACATGCCGTACAAGCATCGATTCGGGCCGTTCGCCGGGGAGATCTACCGGGCGCCGATGGCCTACCCGTACCGCTGGCCTACGGATGACTGTGCGGACGAGGCGTTCGCCGCGTTCACCGATCTGGTGCACACCCAGATCGGGGAGGCCAACACCGCGGCGGTGATCCTCGAACCGATCCAGGGTGAGGGCGGCTTCATCGTGCCGGCGCCCGGGTTCGTGGCCCGCGTTGCGGAGTGGTGCCGGGCCAACGACATCCTGTTCATCGCCGATGAGATCCAGACCGGCTTCTGCCGCACCGGCGACTGGTTCGCGTCCACGCACGAGGGCGTCGAGCCCGACTTGATCGTGACCGCCAAGGGCATCGCCGGCGGGCTGCCGCTGGGTGGGGTGACCGGACACGCGGCGATCATGGACGCCGTCCACGTCGGCGGGCTGGGCGGCACGTACGGCGGCAACCCCGTGGCCTGCGCGGCGGCGCTGGCCGCGATCGACACGATGCAGGCCGAGGATCTGGCCGGCGCCGCCCGGCGGATCGAGTCGATCATGAAGCCGCGGCTGCAGGCGTTGGCGGAGAAGTACGACGTGGTCGGCGACGTGCGCGGGCGCGGCGCCATGCTCGCGATCGAGCTGGTGCAACCCGGCGGCAAGACGCCCGATCCGGTGTTGACGGCCGCCGTATCGTCGGCCTGCCATCGCGAGGGACTCGTCACGCTGACCGCCGGAACGTACGGCAACGTGCTGCGCTTCCTACCGCCGCTGGTGATCGGCGATGCCCTGCTGAGCGAGGGGCTCGACATCCTGGACGCCGCCTTCGCGGGCGCCGCCTGAGCTCGGTTCGCCCTATCCGCTTTTGGCCGCCCGGCATCACATAGATGCCTGGGCGGCCAAAACCGGGTTATGTCAGGGCGTCAGCAGCCGAGACCCTGCTGGTAACCGGTCGGGTCCTGCCCCTTCGCGACCTGGTCCGCGTAGCCCCACAGCACCTCCGGGTAGTCGCCCTCGGGATTCATGTCGTTCAGCACCTTCCACCCGTGGCTGGTCGCCAGGGCGTCCGTCGCTTGCTTCAGCTTCTGGGCGTCGCCGGAGCGCTTGGCGGCCACCCACTGGTCGAGCCATCCGCAGGCCACCGCACCGCTGACTTCGGCGCCGACCTGGTAGCGGTCCCGAGTCTCCTGCTGGTACAGCCGCTGCTTGTCCAGTCCGGGCGGCAACGGCAGGCCGGCGAGCATCGCATCGACCGTGGTTCGAGCGTCAGCCGGCTTGACCACGGAGGCCGGCATCGCGGCCAGCCAGGTATCGACGTCCACCGAGTGCAGCTTGGCGATCAGGTCTCGATACTCCTGCTCCGAGCCGCCTGAGCCGCGGATCTCCAGGAAGTTCTTGCCCTTGGGCGGCAGGATCGTCGTGAAGTCAGTGGCGGAGTACGTGAACATCGTGCCCTGCTGGCCCAGCAAGGTGATCGGCTGCTTGGCATTGTCGTGGGCCCGGTCGTCGTAGTAGTCGCGGTACGAGTCGGCCGCCCGCCAGCTCACGTCGAGGACCTTGGACCCGTTCTCGAAGCTCATCTCGCCCTCGGCGACGGTGAACTCGTCCACGTGGGTGACCTTCCAGCCCGGCTCGTCGACGAGCAGTCGCTGGTTGGCCTCGGCGATGGCGCGCACGTTGGCGGCAAACGCAATGTGGGGACCGGCCGGGTTCGACGATGACGGGCCGGCGGTGTGCGTCCCGCCCCCGCTCGCGGCGGCCGCCACGCCGCCGACGATCGCGGCGGCCACCACCGCGGCAGCAGCGGCTAACAGGACGGGCCGGCGCGGCGAGCGCCGGGTTGTGGGAGTAGTCAAGATTCCCTCCATCAGATCGCTTTCGGCGGCGGCGGTCGGCAACTGCCGGACCGTGTCGTCGCCGAACGGGTTCGCCCGCGCGATCAGGTGATCGAGTTCGTGGTCGTTCATCGCTCCTCCTGAGACGCGTGTGCGGGCCGGACAGCTAATACATGTCCGGGCCCGTCCCGAGCGTCCCCGAGCTGCTGGCGCAGTCGCGTTCGCGCCCGGTGCAGCCGGTTACGAACGGTCCGGGCGGGAACGCCGAGCACGAGCGCGGCTTCGTTCGGCTCCAGTCCCTCCCAGGTCGTGAGCTCGATCAGCTCCCGGTCGCTGGCGGACAGCGCCGCCAACGCCTGCCGGATCACCACGACGCTGGTCACATCGTCGGCCGGATCCGGGACGACCGTGCGCAGCTGCTGGCGGAGCCGCTCACCGAGCCGTTCGCGGCGCTGGCCGCTGCGATGGTGGTTGGCGAGCACCCGGCGCGCCACGCCGTAGAGCCACAGCCGGGCGGTGCCGTCGGTCGGCACATCGCCGATGCGCCGCCACGCGACGAGCATGGTGTCGGCCACGACGTCTGAGGCATCCTCTGGTGATCCCACCCTGCGCAGCGCGTACCCGAGTAGCTCGCGGACGTGCGACTCGAACAGCTCCCGGAACCGCTGCTCGGCGTCGGACGGCGCGCTCCGCGATTCACCAGAGACCCTCATGCAAGCATCATGTCCGGCACCGGCGCCAACGTCTCAGGTAAACCTTCGCCGGTTTTGGCCGCCCGGCATCACATAGATGCCTCGGCGGCCAAAACCGTTCAGGGGCGCCGGTATCGTGTGAACACGTGGCTCTGGTGGTGCAGAAGTACGGTGGCTCGTCCGTCGCGGACGCCGAGCGCATCAAGCGCGTCGCCGAGCGCATCGTGGCCACCCGCCGCGAGGGCAACGACGTGGTCGTCGTCGTCTCGGCCATGGGCGACACCACTGACGAGCTGATCGACCTGGCCGAGAAGGTCGTGCCGGTACCGTCCGGGCGCGAGTTCGACATGCTGCTCACCGCCGGCGAGCGCATCTCCATGGCGCTGCTGGCCATGGCCATCAACTCGCTGGGCTACACCGCGCAGTCGTTCACCGGGTCGCAGGCCGGCGTGCTCACCACGTCCGTGCACGGCAAGGCGCGCATCGTCGGCATCACGCCGGGACGGGTCGAGGCGTCCTATCGCGCCGGGAACATAGCCATTGTCGCGGGTTTCCAGGGCGTCAGTCCCGACACCAAGGACATCACCACGCTCGGCCGCGGTGGCTCGGACACCACCGCCGTCGCGCTGGCCGCATCGCTGGGCGCGGACGTCTGCGAGATCTACACCGACGTGGACGGCGTGTTCACCGCCGACCCGCGCATCGTGCCCAACGCCAAGCGGCTCGACACGCTCACCTACGAGGAGATGCTCGAGCTGGCCGCATGCGGGGCGAAGATCCTGCACCTGCGTTCGGTCGAGTACGGGCGGCGCTACGGCGTGCCCATCCACGTCCGCTCGTCGTTCTCGAACAAGCCCGGCACCACCGTCGCCGGATCGATGGAGGATCTACCCGTGGAACAGGCCATCATCAGCGGCGTCGCGCACGACCGCAGCGAAGCGAAGGTCACCGTCGTCGGGGTGCCCGACAAGCCGGGCGAGGCGGCCGCGATCTTCCGCGAGCTGGCCATCGCCGAGATCAACATCGACATGATCGTGCAGAACATCTCGACCCGCGGAACCGGCCGGACGGACGTCTCGTTCACGCTGCCGGCCACCGACGGGGCGGTCGCGCTGCAGGCGTTGAGAAAGGCGTCAGCTGTCGTCGGATTCGAGGACCTGCTCTACGACGACCACATCGGCAAGCTGTCGCTGATCGGCGCGGGCATGCGCTCGCACCCGGGCGTCTCGGCGACGTTCTTCTCGGCGCTGGCCGATGCCGGGGTCAACGTCGAGATGATCTCAACATCGGAGATCCGCATCTCGGTCGTGTGCCGCGACACCGATCTGGACGCAGCGGTGCGGGCCGTGCACGACGCGTTCGAGCTCGGCTCGGCCGACGAGGAAGCCGTCATCTACGGAGGTACCGGGCGATGAGGGTCGGCGTGGTTGGCGCCACGGGGCAGGTCGGCGGCGTGATGCGCCGGATCCTGACCGAGCGCAACTTTCCGGTGGATTCGATTCGGTACTTCGCGTCGTCCCGGTCCGCCGGTACGACGCTGCCCTGGGGCGACAGCTCGATCGTGATCGAGGACGCGGCGACGGCCGACCCGTCGGGGCTCGACATCGCCCTGTTCTCGGCCGGCAAGGGCACCTCGCTCGAGCAAGGGCCGCGCTTCGCCGCCGCCGGGGTAACCGTGATCGACAACTCGTCCGCCTGGCGCATGGACCCGGACGTCCCGCTCGTCGTCGCCGAGGTGAACGGCGATCTGGCCCGGCGGGCACCCAAGGGCATCATCGCCAACCCGAACTGCACGACGATGGCAGCCATGCCGGTGCTGGCCCCGCTGCATCGCGAGGCCGGGCTGGTGCGCCTGGTCGTGTCGACCTACCAGGCGGTGTCGGGCGCCGGACTGTCCGGGGTCGACGAGCTGTCCGGTCAGGTGCTGAAGACGGCGGGCGAGGCGGCGGCGCTGACCCACGACGGGGCTGCTGTGGCTTTCCCGGAGCCGGTGAAGTTCGCCCGTCCCATCGCCTTCAACGTGCTGCCGCTGGCGGGTTCGATCGTGGACGACGGGTCGTTCGAGACCGACGAGGAACAGAAGCTGCGCAACGAGTCGCGCAAGATCCTCGACATCCCTTCACTGCTGGTGAGTGGCACGTGCGTGCGGGTGCCGGTGTTCACCGGGCACTCGCTGTCGATCAACGCCGAGTTCTCGCGGCCGCTGTCGGTGGCCCGGGCGACGTCGCTGCTGGGGCAGGCGCCGGGCGTCGCCCTGTCGGACATTCCTACTCCGCTGCAGGCGGCCGGCAACGACCCGTCCTACGTGGGCCGGCTGCGCCAGGACCCGGGCGTGCCCGACGGCCGCGGACTGGCCCTGTTCGTCAGCAACGACAACCTCCGCAAGGGCGCCGCGCTGAACGCCGTCCAAATAGCCGAGCTGCTCCTCTAAGGCGTCCCGCCCCCGATCGTGCAACTTCTTGCGGCCTGACGCCGCATAAAGTTGCACGATCGCGTCAGCCTGTGGATGACGTCCGCGCTCAGTCGCCCGATCTCGGCACAATTTTCGGATGGACTGGGCAGATCGAGCTCGCAGGCAGGCCGGCGTGATCAGCCGCGATCAGTTGCTGGGAGCCGGGCTGAGCGAGGACAGCGTCCGAGGCATGGTCGCAAGGCGCGAGCTGACTGAAATCCTGCCGGCGGTGTACTCGCCGCGCCCTGTGCCGAGCTCGATGCTTCAGCGGCTGTGGGCGGCGGTGCTGTGGTCGGACGGCGGCGTGATCAGCCATCGATCCGCAGCCCGGCTGTGGAAGCTGCCGGTCGCGCCCACCACCACTGTGCATGTGACGGTGGCCGACCGCCGCTATCGCAAGCCTGTTCCTGGTATCCGGCTGCATCGGGTGCCGCTCGGCCGGCTGCACAGCACTCGCTACGACGGACTTCCCATCACCGACCGCGCCCGCACAGTGATCGACTTGCTGCGCACCGAGAGATACGGACCAGCCAGCGACCTTCTCGACCGGGCGCTGCAGCAGGGATGGGTCGACGAGCTCGGGTTGGTACACGCGGTGAGCTCTGAGCTAGGCCGGACCGGCAACACCCAACTGCGCTTGTTGCTCGCGGCCATCGAGCCAGGCGCCCAAGCCGAGTCCGAGCGCGTTCTGCACCAGATCCTGCGCCGTGGCCTGCTGACAGGCTGGGTGCCGCAATACGCCATTGATACGCCGACCGGCACGGCGTACGCCGACGTCGCGTTCCCCGAGCAGCGGATCGTTATTGAGGTGGACGGCCGTCGACATCACGACGTCGACAGCGATCGCTTCGAAGGCGACCGAGAACGTCAGAATCAGCTCATCGCGCTCGGGTGGCGCGTGCTGCGCTTCACCTGGAAGCGATTGACTCAGCATCCCGACGCCGTTCTGGCCGAGATCGTGCAACTTCTTGCGGCCTGACGCCGCAGAAAGTTGCACGATCGGGGAGGGACGAGGGGCGCTAGCTGGCGTTCCAGTCGAACGGGGTCATATCGCGCAGGACCCGGCGGCGGCGGTTCCGGGGCAGGTGGTCGATGTAGAGGATGCCCTTGAGGTGCTCGCTCTCGTGGATGAGGCAGCGAGCGAAGAACCCGGTGCCGCTCACCTCGATCGGCGCGCCCGTCTTGTCGACGCCCCGGACGGTGGCCACCGACGGGCGGGCCAGCTCGTGATACGGCCCCGGCACCGATAGGCAGCCCTCCTCGCCGTCGTCCTCAGGGCCGGATGTCGAGACGAGCACCGGGTTCACCACGTGACCGACGTGCTGCACCCCGGACGCGTCGGGGCAGTCGTACACGAACACCGCGAGGTCGACGCCGACCTGGGGGGCGGCCAGCCCCACGCCGGACGCGACCTGCATCGTCGCGAACATGTCGTCGATCAAGGTCGACAGCGAGTCGTCGAACGCGGTCACCGGCGTGCTGATCTTGTGTAGCACCGGGTCGCCGACCACCGTCACCTTGCGCGGAGTACCTGCCACGAAATGCGAGCCTAGTAGGAACCGGCCGAGTGAGCCTGCCCTGTTGTCGTCGGCCTGTGATGGGATGCCGGCATGGTCACCGTCGATGACGTCCGGCGCATTGCCGGAGAGCTGCCCGGTTCCTACGAGGTCGTCGTGCGCGATCGGGTGAAGTTCCGGGTCGGGCGCTACGTCTACATCGCGTTCTCGCGCGACGAGACGGTCATGGGCTTCGGGTACCTGCGCGAGGAGCGCGATGCGCTGGTCGCGTCCGATCCGGAAACGTTCCTGCCGCCGGACCGGGTCGACGAGCGCTATCACTGGGTGCAGGCCCGAATGGCCGCGCTCGACGAGCAGCAACTGCGCGAGCTCGTCGTCGACGCGTGGCGCATCGCCGCCCCGAAACGGCTGATCGCGCAGCACCTGGAGCGAAGTGCCTAGTCGCCGGCAACCTCCCGCTACTGACGAGTCGATCACCGACGAGGACTGGTACGGCGAGGACCTAAGCGGACGCAGCCACGAGCGCGTCGCGTTGCGCGAGATCGATATGACCGAGACGACGTCCACCTCGGGCGCCACGTTTGTCGACTGCACATTTCGCGGGGTGCGGTTCAACGTCTCGGTGCACGCCGGTGCGGCGTTCAGCAACTGCTCGTTCAGCAATTGCTTGTTCTTCGACGCGTCGTTCACGGACTGCAAGTTCCTGGGCAGCACGTTCGAGCGCTGCACGTTCGACCGATTCACCGTGCGCGGCGGCGACTGGTCGTTCGTCGCGCTGGCCGGCGCCGACCTGCGCACAGCGTCCATCGAAGGGGTGCGGATGCGCGAGGCCGATCTCACCGGCGCCCGCTGCGACGGCGCG
>Ga0137412_10001012_pt1 | contig 21151 bp, 22 predicted proteins | sample CZODoug2_1_16fun_FD_122160 | JGI IMG/M metagenome (GOLD analysis project Ga0137412, IMG submission 122160) | Vadose zone soil fungal communities from Angelo Coast Range Reserve, California, USA - CZODoug2_1_16fungal (Hybrid Assembly) | ecosystem: Environmental > Terrestrial > Soil > Vadose zone... | reverse complement strand
TGGCCGTCGAGACCGGATGCCTCGTCTCGATCGACACCGACGCCCACGCGCCGGGCCAGCTCGACTGGCAGCCCTACGGATGCGCCCGGGCCGAGCAGTGCGAGGTCCCCGTCGAAACGATCGTCAACACCTGGACAACGGATCAGCTGTTGGCCTGGACGGCTGACCACGGCATGCGTCCGTGATCGAGATCCATCGAGGCGCCGACCGGGCGGTGACGACAACGCCGGGCATCACGACCCGGCACGGCTTCTCCTCCGGCGCGCACTACGACCCCGCCAACCTGTCCTTCGGCCCACTGGTCGCCCACGACGTGCACTCCGTTGCGCCCGGCGCCGGCTTCGAGCGGCATTCGCATCGGGGGCTGGAAATCGTCAGCTGGGTACTGACCGGGACGCTGCGGCACGAGGACTCGTCCGGACGGTCGAACACCGTACGGCACGGTACGGTGCAGCACCTGTCGGCGGGATCCGGGATCGACCACGCCGAGCTCAACGCCGGCGACGACGAGCTGCGCTTCGTGCAGATGTGGCTGCTCGGCGAGCCCGGCGAGCCCGCCTACCGCGCCGAGGGCACAGACATCGAGGTGTCCGGTGCGCGATTCCGGATACTGCGGGTCGACGGTGAGGCGCGGTTGCCCGCGGTGCCGTTCCTGCACGTGTTCGTGGCAAGTGGCGCGGTCGACCTCAGCGGCACCTACCTGGTCGAGGGCGACGAGGCCCGCAGCGCTGACGACGTATCCCCGGTCAGTGGCAGCGCCGAACTGCTGATCTGGGCGATGGCCGGCGCACGTCCGAGAAGATGATCACTAATCGGCGGCTCGGGGTGTGACCTCCGTCACGCGCTGTCGGGGATGTCCGTACTGTTGGAAATAGGCGTGTCGTGGGGCTCCATCACTCGATGGCTAATGGCCGGGTAACGAGCGAATAAACGCAAGGCAGCGAATGGCGCCAACGATGTTCAACGTCTTTCACGTAGTTACGATCATATTTCTTGGGTGCCGGGTGTCCCGCCGTTACTAATCGTCATTAGTTGCTGACGTGGACGGCCCGACCCTAGGGTTCGCTCCGGCGAGGCGCAGTACGAGGCGGGCATTGCCACAGACGCTGACATTAGCGGGGGAACCGGGGGGACGATGTCATCGTTCACGCACGACATCTCTATGTTATTTGGAAACTCTTGGCGAGACGTGTTTCCGCTCGGAGTAGCGGGAATAGTCGTCTGGGGTCTCTGGCTCTTCCGCAGCGTCGTGTCGAGGTTCGGGCACGCGATTGAGAACGACTTCCGGGCGAGTACTTCGGTCGTCGTTCCGTCCTACCGTGAGGATCCAGAGATTCTGGTGCGCTGCTTGCACAGTTGGCTACGCCAGGATCCGGGCGAGCTCATCGTCGTGCTCGACACGGCCGACACCGAGTGTGTGAACGCGCTGGGCGCGGTGTCCAACGACCGGCTGCGGGTACTCAGCTTCGATCATCGGGGGAAGCGGTCGGCTCTGGGCGTGGGCATCCGGGCGTCCAGCAACGAGATCGTCGTGCTCTCCGATTCGGACACCATGTGGCAGGACGGCCTGCTCGAGGCGGTACAGATGCCGTTCAAGGATCCCCGGGTGGGAGCCGTCAGCACTCAGCAGAACGTCTACCAGCGCACGACGAGCGTATGGCGCCGGATCGCCGACTGGATGGTCAATCTCCGGTACTACGACTACGTCCCGGCGATGGGCCGCAAGGGCGGCGTCATCTGCGTGTCGGGGCGGACCGCCGCCTATCGCCGAACCGCGATCCTGCCCGTCCTGGACAATCTAGAGAACGAGTTCTTCCTCGGGCGTCGCTGCATTGCCGGAGATGACGGTCGGCTCACCTGGCTCGTCCTCGCGTCGGGTTACCGGACGGTGCATCAGCGCTCAGCGCGCGCACTTTCCATGTTTCCCGACTCCTTTCGCGCATTCTGCAAACAGCGCGTGCGGTGGAGTCGAAATTCCTATCGCACCTACTTGACGGCATTGTGGAAAGGATGGTTATGGCGCGTGCCGTTCGTATCGAAGGTCATGGTTCTGCAGATATTGCTGACTCCGGTCACTATGGGGCTCGCAATCGGCTATTTGATTGCGTACCGCATAAACTTCAACCGGCACGGGTTGATAATCGGCGCACTATGGCTGATTTGCGGCCGTGCCATCCGTAGCTATTCGCATCTGCGCCGGCATCCCCAGGAGATCTTCCTGCTTCCGCTCTACGCGCTCGTCGTCGTCATGATCTCGCTGCCTATCAAGGCCTATGCCCTCATTACGATGAACAAGCAGGGCTGGCTAACCCGGACGGCGACGTCGACCGGTGGCGAGGGACAGTCCGCGAAGACTCTTACGGCCCCCGCGTGATCACGATGATGATCCGCCGGCTCGGATGCCTGCTCGCCGTTGTTTGCCTCGCCCTGGTCGCGACACCCGCCGCCGCCAGCCCGTCGCCGCCTACCGGCCCGGCAGCGCGGCCCGTGTTCAGCGCGTCCGACGCCGACGCCGAGTCGTCGCTCGTCTCCGCGGACGACTCGCGTCTGACCGACCTGCGGACCGTGGCGTCGTTGGCCCGCTGGCAGAACAAGAGCTGGAAGACCCCGTACCGGATCGCGACCGGAGACGGATACACGCTGGTCCTCACGCCGAGTTCGACGCCATACACGTTGCTGGACCTGCTCGTGCTGGAGCCGCAGACGCTGCTCAGGCTCAATGACGGCTCGGTCCTGCTCGAGGAGAACATCGTCGTCAACTCCGGGGCGGTGCTGCAGCTGTCCCAACCAGGAGGGCTCACCCTGCACCTGGCCAGTTCCCCGAGCGGCTTCGTCTCGATCGTGTCATTCGGCGGACGCGTTTCTCTGTCGGGAAGCCGGGGGCACAACCTCGTTCTCGACGGATGGGATGAGCAGGCCGGTCAGCGGGACACCAGGACATCGGACGGTCGTGCGTACATCCGCATGATCGGCGGGCAGTTCTCCATGAACTATGTCGAGGCCACCGCGCTCGGCTTCTGGAGTGGACGGACCAGCGGTATCGCGCTGACCGGAACCAGTCGACCCGACACCGGCGCCGTGCAATCGACCCGTCCGGGCGCCTATCCGACGTCCAAGGGGCCGACCGTGACCGACCATCTCGGCGGAACGACGATCACGGCCGCGGGAGCGCTGCCGTCGGGAGCGAGCTCACCAGCGTTGAAGTACACCGTCCCCGCCCAGAGCTACGTGAGCAGCAGTATCACCAACTCCTCGGTGCACGGTGACGCCTACGGGCTGTTCGTGTCCGGCGCGAGCGGGGTCACCATCGCCGATTCGAAGTTCGACGACAACCAGATCGCCGGAATCCAGCTGCACCGCTTCGTCTCGGACGGATCCATCGAGCGCACCGAAGCAATCCACAACGGCGGTGACGGTATCGCCCTCGAACGCGGGACGGAAGGCATTCGCATCTCCGAGGTGAACGCCAACTACAACGCCGGCAACGGATTTGCCATCTCCGGCCGACCACTCGCGGAGGGACCCTCGGCGGTCGGCTCCCCGCTGACTCCGTTCGGCAACAACATCCTGTCCAACAGCACCGCGAACCACAACGGCCACTACGGAGTGCACGTCATCGGCGGGACCAACATCACGCTCGCCGGCAACGACTTCGGTGACAATGACATGGGCATCGTCGTCTCGAACGGCGCGGACAAGGTCACCCTCACCGGCAACGACGTCACCAATTCCTCGCGGCACGGCATTGCGCTCATCACCGGCGTGACCAAGGCGAAGCTCACCGGCAATGTGATCTCCGGAGGTACCGAGGGAATCTACCTGCGCGACTCCACCGCGACGGTTCAGGCCAACACGATCGAGAGTGCCGCGAAGCACGGCATCACCCTCGTCGGCGCCGCCGGTGGGACCACGCTGAAACAGAACTCGCTGGCCGGGCGCGGGCCGTCGGCCCTCGACACCGCGCGGGCGTCAGGGACGGTCTCGGTGTCGGCCAACAATGTCAGCGGTTGGAACGACTCGACCCCGTGGTACCGGCAACTTCGGGTGCTGCTGCGACCCATGAGCCTGCTCTGGCTGATGATCTTCCTGCTCGTGGCGCTCTCCGCGCTACGAGCCAGTCGCCAGCGCCCGGGGCCGGAGCCGTTCAGCCACCCCTACGCCCATCAGCGGGAGAAGCTGCTCGATGCGACGGCGCTCGACGGTTCGGTCAACCAGCACGGTCGGCACCACGTGGTCGAGTACGCGCAGGTGCATTGACGATGCCGACCATGAGGGGAATCCGACTTTCGCGTCGATGGTTGTTGGCGGCGGGCGCCCTGCTGGTGGTCGCCGGTGGAGCCTTCGCGATCGGTCACGGCACCTCGTCGCACAACGCGGCGCGATCCGATACGACCGCGCCCACCCGCGGCGCGACGGCCACGCCCGTTGTCGGCCCCACCACACCGGCGGATCAGACGACCCCCGCACCGCCGACCACGGGTGGCGCCTCCCCGCCCACCCCCACCGTCGGCGCCGCCGATGCCCCCGACATCCAGGGGGTCGCGTGCCCCGACGGCGGCGCGTCGGTGAGTACCGCCGACCAGCTCACCGCCGCTCTCGCGGCTGCAGGCCCCGGATCGGTCATCCACCTGTCCGAGGGGACGTATCACGGCCGATTCACCGTCGCTCACAGCGCGACGGCGACACGCCCGGCGTGGCTCTGCGGACCGGCCGTCGCCGTGCTCGACGGTGGCGAGGTCAAGAGCGGCTACGGGCTGCACCTGGACGGTGTCAGCTACTGGCGGCTGGTCGGATTCTCCGTTACGGACGCGCAGAAAGGCGTCGTGCTGGACGGCACGTCGCACACCGTCGTCCAAGGCCTGTCCGTGCACCAGATCGGCGACGAGGGAATCCACGTGCGCTCGGCCAGTTCAGCGAACCTGATCATCGCCAACTCCGTCCACAACACCGGGCTGCGTAAGGCGAAGTTCGGGGAAGGGATCTACATCGGCTCGGCCAACTCGAACTGGTGCACCTACAGCGGCTGCCGGCCCGATCGCAGCGACTACAACGTCGTCGCGCAGAACACGATCGCGGCGACGAGCGCCGAGAACCTCGACATCAAGGAGGGCACGCAGCACGGCAAGGTCATCGGCAACTCGTTCAGTGGCGCCGGCGGGCTCACCGCAGCGGACTCTTGGGTCGACGTCAAGGGCAACGACTGGATCATCACGGGCAACCGCGGCGCGACCTCACCGGCGGACGGCTTCCAAACCCACAGCGTGGTCGACGGTTGGGGCACGGGCAACGTGTTCTCCGGCAACACCGCGACCGTCGACGGGGCTGGATACGCCATTCATCTGGCGCCGGTTCTCGGCAATGTCGTCAGATGCAGCAACACCGAAACGGGCGCGCGACACGGACTTAGCAACGTCGCCTGCAAAACCTAGAAGACACACGTCACGGGGGAAGTACGCATGAACTCCAACCACTACAGTCCGCGTCCCACGTTCTCGGTGCTCGGCACCGGCTACCTCGGCGCGACGCACGCGATCTGCATGGCGTCCATCGGCTTCGACGTCATCGGCGTAGACGTGGACGTGGACAAGATCGCCGCCCTGAGCAGCGGCGCTGTCCCGTTCTTCGAGCCGGCACTGGCCGAACTGCTGGAATCGACGCTCGCGTCCGGACGGCTGCGATTCAGCAGCACGATCGCCGACGCTGCCGAGGCCGACATCCATTTCCTGTGCGTCGGGACGCCGCAGCACCCGCGATCCCACGCCGCTGACCTTCGCTACGTCCACCAGGCGCTCGACTCGCTCGCCCCGCATCTGGACCGTAAGTGCCTCGTCGTAGGCAAGTCGACCGTACCGGTCGGTACGGCGCTGGAGCTCACGCGACGGCTGCACGCATCTGCCCCTGCGGGCGTCGATGTCGAGCTGGCGTGGAACCCCGAGTTCTTACGCGAAGGGTTCGCCGTCCAGGACACTCTGTGCCCGGACCGCCTCGTATTCGGTGTCGCCTCGGAGTGGGCGAAACACCAGTTGTTCTCGGCCTTCGCTCCGGTGATCGACGAGCACGACGTGCCGGTGACGGTCACCGATCTCGCGACGGCCGAGCTGGTCAAGGTCGCGGCAAACAGCTTCCTGGCCACCAAGATCTCCTACATCAATGCGATGTCGGAGATCTGCGATCTGGTGGGTGCTGACGTCCTCGCGCTGTCCGAGGCGCTCGGACGCGACGCGCGGATCGGGTCACGCTTTCTGCGGCCGGGGCTGGGCTTCGGAGGTGGTTGCCTCCCCAAGGACATCCGTGCCTTCCTGCACCGCTGCGCCGAGCTGGGCGGCCGGGACGCGGTGCGGTTCTTGGAGGACGTCGACGCGATTAACGGCCGGTGCCGCTCGCGCGCCGTGGATCTGGTGCGGGAGGAGACCGACGGCGACCTGAACGGCGTCCGCGTTGCGGCTCTGGGTGCTGCGTTCAAGCCTGACAGCGACGACATCCGAGACGCGCCCGCGCTTGCGGTCGCTCAGGAGCTGCTAGCGGCCGGCGCGCGGGTCACGGTGTACGACCCGCAGGCGATGCCGAATGTCCAGCTCAGGTACCCGGACGTGCCGCTCGCCTCGTCGGTGCTCGAGGCCATCGTCGACGCCGATGTGGTGCTGCTGCTCACCGAATGGCAGGAGTTCGTGCGCCTCGATCCATCGGACCTGGAGCCTCTCGTCAGCCGACGCGTGGTCATCGACACGAGGCATGCGCTGGATGCGGAGCGATGGCGCGGGGCCGGCTGGACCTATCGGGCGCTCGGCGTGCCGGCGAACACGCCGGCCGGCGCCGCCTGGTCCGGCCGCGGGCCGGCCGTGCTCGCCACGCAGTGACGAAGAGACCCGCGGGAGCAACGGTGGCGGCCATCTGCGCCGCGGTCACCGTTGTCCTCTCGGGATGTGGCTCCGACGTCCCCCCCGCCGGAGCCCCGCCGACGCGGCCGATACCTACCCCGATACCGGTCGCGTCGGCATCCCGATACCCCACCGACGGCACCTCGACGCCGGTGACGCTCTTCCGGGTCGTGAACGGGATCGAGCTTCCCAATCCGCAACTGACGCCGGGACAGGTCAGCCGCGGCGTTACGACAGCGCAGGTCTGCGGCAAGGGCCTGCCCTCGGCCCGCCATCCGTCTTACGGCACCCGCAAGGAGGTCGTGGTCAGCTACGGGCTCACGACCGAGGACTCGCACGGTTATGTCGTCGAGAGGCTCATCCCGGCCAGCCTAGGCGGTACGACCAACGAGAAGAACCTGTGGCCCGTACGACGGACCGGAACCGCGAACGTCACCCAGAAGCAGGCGTTGGATGCGCGGTTGCTCGCGCGGGTGTGCTCTGGTCAGCTGGCGCTTGCCGATGCCCAACGTTTGCTCCGATCGAACTGGTGGGACGCGTACGGCTCGGTTCGTTAGCGCCCGAGGGCACGTCATCAATGACCGCTTGCGTTGGAGCGGGCTCTAACGCCTACTGTCAAGAATGTGACGAGCTGGTCCACGCGTGACGCCGCCGAGAAGTGCGGGCTCACCCAGTACACCCTGCGCTGGTACGAACGGATCGGGCTGCTGCAGCCGATCGCCCGCGGGCCTGATGGCCGCCGTCGATTCAGCGACAAGGACCTGAGCTGGCTGCTGCTCATCAGCAAGCTGCGCGCCACCGGCATGACGGTGCGCGACATGCAGCGCTACGCCCAGCTCGTCCGGTCCGGGGCCGGCGAGGACGAACGGCTCGACCTGCTGAAGCGCCACCGCGAGATGGTCGTCCAGGCCATCACCGAACGTCAGGAGTGCCTGCAGGTACTCGACGACAAGATCAGTTACTACGGTCGCGCGGTCCGCGTGGCCACGAAGGGAACGTGAACATGCGCACTGTCGCTTTCGGCGACTTGACCGTGTCGGCCCAGGGACTGGGCTGCATGGGTATGAGCGAGTGGTACGGCGACACCGACTGGGACGAGTCGATCGCGACGATCCACCGCGCCCTCGACCTCGGGGTGACCTTCCTGGACACCGCCGACATCTATGGCCGCGGGCACAACGAGGTTCTCGTCGGACGGGGCGTCGCGACGAGTTCCGTTCCGCGTGACCGGATCCAGCTGGCCACCAAGTTCGGTATCGATCGCTCCGCCGGCGCCGACAAGACGAGCATCCGGGGCGCACGTGACTACGTGAGGCGGTCGTGCGAGTCGTCGCTGCTGCGCCTGGGCGTAGACGTGATCGACCTGTACTACGCGCACCGCCCGCCGCAGGACGTCCCGATCGAGGAGACCGTCGGGGCGATGGCCGAGCTGGTCCAGGAGGGCAAGGTCCGCTACCTGGGCCTGTCGGAGGTCGACGACGACCTGCTGCGCCGGGCGTACGCCGTGCACCCGATCACCGCCGTCCAGAGCGAGTACTCGCTCTGGACCCGCGAGGTCGAGACGGCCGCGCTGAGCGCCATGCGCGAGCTCGGCGTGGGGCTCGTGCCGTACTCGCCGCTCGGCCGTGGCTTCCTGACCGGCACCGTCGACGTCGCCTCGCTGGACGACAAGGATTTCCGTACGCGCAACCCACGTTTCGCCGACGGGGGCGCCGAGGCCAACCAGGCCATCGCCGACGCCGTCCGCAAGGTCGCCGAGTCCGCGGGCGTGGCCCCGGCACAGGTGGCGCTGGCCTGGGTGTACGCGCAGCAGGAGCGACTCGGCGTGCCCGTCGCCCCCATCCCGGGCACCAAGCGGATCAAGTGGCTCGAGCAGAACGTCGCCGCGCTGGACGTCACGCTCGACGCCGACGACCTCGCGGTGCTCGACCAGCTGGCCGGCCAGGCCGTCGGCGCCCGCTACTGAGCCATCGAACGGTTTTGGTCGCCCAGCCGTCCATATGACGCCGGGCGACCAAAACCGCCCCCCTCAGGCCAGCGTCTGGCACAGATCCTCGGCCGACCCGCGCTCGATGGTGAAGTCGCGGGTGCCGTCCGCGCGCAATGTGAAGTCGAACGTTCCGGAGAGCACCCATTGGCCCGTCGGAGTCGACGCCGGGTTTCCGACGAGGATGCCGATCGCGACATGCCCGACGCCGTGCCCGGTGATCGAGCCGTCCGTGCCGTTGACGATCCAGGCGGTGCCGCCCAGGTTTCGCACCACCGAGGCGCCGCTACTCAGGTTCGTGAAGCGGACGAACAGCGGGCCGGTGAACTCCTGTTCTTGCGGTGATCCGTCGGGGTAGGTCAGCAGCGTGCGCCCCCGCTCCTCATCGCGCACGACGTCGGCTTTGTAGGCGAACGGGCAGACGACGCCGGCCGCTCGGGTGTACGGCTGCGAGTGGACCGGCTCCCAGGGGCCGGGCTGAGCTGCTGAGGCAGCCGGCGCACCGAACACGCCGGCGGCGACCACACATCCGGCGGCCAGTCCGGCGGTGGCTGCCGCGGCGGCGATGACCCGTCGACGTCTCATTCGTGATCCTCCTAGGTGGTGTCGGACTCAGGCCAACGTGTCGCAGATGTTCTCCTTCGTGCCGCGGTAGAGATCGATGTGGCGATAGCCGCCGTCGGCTGATTTCGTGTAGTCCCAGCGCCCGTTGACCACCCATTCGCCGGGCGGATAGCCGACGCTGCCGACCGTGATCCGCGCGCCGGCGGGCCCGTAAACCTGCAACCGGAACCCGCCGTCGGGGTCGTAGAAGAACCAGCCGTCGCCGCCCAGGTCGCGCACCACGGACTCGCCGGTGCTCACATTCGTGTACCGGACATCGAGCGCGCCGACCCAGAACTGGACCTTCGGGGACCCGTCCGGGTAGGTCGCGTACTGGCGGTAGCGCTCCTCGTCGCGGACGATGTCGGCCGTGACGCCGAAGCTGCACACCTGACCAGGGGCGTCGACCCACGACTGGGCCTGGTACGGAATCCACGGCGGCTGGCCTTGGGCGTCGGCGACGCCGGTGCCACCGACCAGCGCCGCGGCCGCGACGGCCGCGGCACCCAGGGCGCCCAGGACACGGTGAAGTCTCACTCTTGAACCTCCTCGATAACAGTTGCGTGCGCAGCGTCGCCTGCGTGATGGAGTCGATGCGATGGTTTCGGCTCAGGCCTAAACGAGGAGATCGCGTGATTCGGGTGCACTTCACCGCTGGTGACCTGCTGCGCACCCGTTTCGCGGCGGCGCCGGCCCCGTTGGTCGAACTGGGCCTCGCGCTCGCGACGCTGCAAGGACGCGACGTGATCTTCGACGGATGGCGCCGCAATGCCGCGGCCACCCTGCCCCGCGCGGCGCGTCCCCTGTTGCAACTGGCGCCACCCGCGGGCACCGGACCGATGTTCCTCGATCCGCTCAGTGACGGGATCGACGACGGCCTGGACGAGGTGATGTCCAGCCCGGTGGCCCTGGTGCACACCGAGCTACGGCGGATCTGCTCGTCCGGACAGCCCATCACCCCGTGGATCCGGGGACTGGACGAACGCGACCGGGGCGCCTGGCAGGTCCTCCGGGAGGCGGTGCCGGCCGCGCACCTGGCGTTGGTCGAGCCTTGGTGGTCTCGTGCCGTGCGCAGCTTTCGCGGTGAGGTCGCCTGGCGGGGCCGGCTGCTCGCCGAGCAGGGACTACAGGCCGCGCTCGCGTCGCTGCACCCGAGCCTTCACTGGCAGGAGGCGACGCTCGAGGTCCATGTCCCCAAGACCGCGTCGCTGCGGCTGAACGGCAAGGGGCTGACGTTGTTGCCGTCGGCGTTCTGGACCGGACGCCCCTTGTTCGGTATCCATTCCGACGGGTCGGCGCTGATGGTCTATTCGGCGCTGACCCCGGTGCCCCTCATCGACGACGAGGGCACAGCCGACCCGCTCGTCGAGCTGCTCGGCCGCACGCGAGCCGGCGTGCTCGCGCTGGCGGTCGCCCAGCGCAGCACCGGTGAGCTGGCCCGCGAGCTGGGGGTCAGCGCCGCATCGGTGTCGGTGCACGCGCGCACCCTGCGCAGCGCCGGGCTACTCGTCAGCGAGCGCAACGGAAAGTCGGTCCGCCACTCGGTAACCCCACTAGGCGACCTCCTCCTAGCAGGTGCCGCCGGGTGAACTAAGCATCCCCGCCGACGGTGCCGACCTCGGCGGCGGCGACGTCGAGCAGGTTGTAGCGCTCGATCGCCTCGCGCGGCGCTTCGGCCTTGACCTCACCGGTGCGGGCCAGCTGCGCGAGCACAGCCAGCACGATCGACTCGGCGTCGACGTGGAAGAACCGTCGGGCGGCGCCGCGCGTGTCGGCGAACCCGAAACCGTCCGTGCCGAGCGAGGTGTAGTCGGCCGGCACCCAGCGGGCGATCTGGTCGGGGACGGCGCGCATGAAGTCCGAGACGGCGATCACCGGTCCGGCGGCGTCGGCCAGCTTCGAGGTCACGTAGGGCACCCGCGGCTCGTCGCTCGGCGCGAGCAGGTTGGCCCGCTCGCAATCGACGGCGTCGCGGCGTAGCTCGTTCCACGACGTCGCCGACCAGACGTCGATGTCGACGTTCCAGTCGTCGCCCAGCAGTTGCTGCGCGCGCAGCGCCCACGGCACCGCCACCCCGGAGGCCAGCACCTGGGCGCGCGGACGTCCGTCAATGCCCAGGGCGGGGGAGTAGAGGTGCAGGCCGCGCAGCAATCCCTCGAGGTCGAGGTTCTCCGGCTCCTTCGGCTGGGTGATCGGCTCGTTGTAGACGGTCAGGTAGTAGAAGACGTCGCTGTCCGACACCGCCGAACCGTCCTGCGGCTGGCCGTACATGCGCCGCAGCCCGTCCTGCACGATGTGCGAGATCTCGAACGCGAACGCCGGGTCGTAGGCCACCACGGCCGGGTTGGTCGAGGCGAGCAGCAACGAGTGCCCGTCGGCGTGCTGCAGCCCCTCGCCGGTCAGCGTGGTGCGTCCCGCCGTAGCGCCGAGGACGAAGCCGCGCCCGAGCTGGTCGGCCATCTGCCAGAACTGGTCGCCGGTGCGCTGGAACCCGAACATCGAGTAGAAGATGTAGAAGGGGATCATCGGCTGGCCGTGCGTTGAGTACGACGTTCCGGCCGCGATCAGGGACGCCGTCGAGCCGGCTTCGCTGATGCCCTCGTGCAGGATCTGCCCGGTCGCCGACTCCTTGTAGGACAGCAGCATGTCGCGGTCGACGGCGTCGTACTGCTGGCCCTGCGGCGAGTAGATCTTGGCCGTCGGGAAGATCGCGTCCAGGCCGAAGGTGCGCGCCTCGTCGGGGATGATCGGCACGAACCGAGCGCCGATCTCCTTGTCCTTGATGAGGTCCTTGAACAAGCGCACGATCGCCATCGTGGTCGCGACCTGCTGCTTGCCCGACCCGCCGCGCAGCTCGGCGTAGGCGGCGTCGCCCGGCAGCTTGAGCGGCTTGGAGCGCACGACCCGCTTGGGCAGGAACCCGCCGAGCGCCGCGCGACGCTCCTTCATGTAGGAGATCTCGTCGGACTTCTCGCCCGGGTGGTAGTACGGCGGCAGGTCGGCCTCGAGCGCGGCGTCGGAGATCGGCAGGTAGAGCCGGTCGCGGAACGCCTTGAGGTCGGCGGTGGTCAGCTTCTTCATCTGGTGCGTGGCGTTGCGGCCCTCGAAGCTGTCCAGCGTCCAGCCCTTGATCGTCTTGGCCAGGATGACCGTGGGCTGGCCGACGTGCTCGCGGGCCGCCTTGAACGCGGCGTACACCTTGCGGTAGTCGTGCCCGCCGCGGCTCAGGTGGCGCAGGTCGTCGTCGCTGAGGTCCTCGACCATCTTGCGCAGCCGCGGGTCGCCGCCGAAGAAGTGCTCGCGGATGTAGGCGCCCGACTCGACCGTGTAGGTCTGGAACTGGCCGTCCGGCGTGGTGTTCATCTGGTTGACCAGCACGCCGTCGCCGTCCTTGGCGAGCAGCGGATCCCAGTCGCGTCCCCAGACGACCTTGATGACGTTCCACCCGGCGCCCCGGAAGTACGTCTCGAGTTCCTGGATGATCTTGCCGTTGCCCCGGACCGGGCCGTCGAGGCGCTGCAGGTTGCAGTTGATGACGAACGTGAGGTTGTCCAGCTCCTCGCGGGCGGCCACCCCGATGGCGCCGAGCGACTCGACCTCGTCCATCTCGCCGTCGCCGAGGAAGGCCCAGACGTGCGAGTTGGACGTGTCGGTGAGGCCGCGGGCGTGCAGGTAGCGGTTGAACCGGGCCTGGTAGATCGCGCTGATCGGGCCGAGGCCCATGGATACGGTGGGGAATTCCCAGAAGTCGGGCATCAGCCGCGGGTGCGGGTAGGACGAGAGCCCGAACGGCGCGTGCGACTTCTCCTGGCGGAACCCGTCGAGGTGGTTCTCGGTGAGCCGGCCCTCGAGGAACGCCCGGGCGTAGATGCCGGGCGCGGCGTGGCCCTGGAAATAGACCTGGTCGCCCGTGCCCGCGGCGAGGTCCTTGCCGCGGAAGAAGTGGTTGTAGCCGACCTCGTAGAGCGAGGCGGCCGACGCGTAGGTGGCGATGTGGCCGCCGACGCCGACGGTCTTGTTGGCGCGCGACACCATGATCGCCGCGTTCCAACGGATGTAGGCGCGGATGCGGCGCTCGATGTCCTCATCGCCCGGGAACCAGGGTTCGCGTTCGGGCGGGATGGTGTTGATGTAGTCGGTGCTGCGCAGCGCGGGCACGCCGACCTGGCGTTCGCGGGCACGTTCGAGCAGCTTGAGCATCAGGAAGCGCGCACGTTGCCGTCCGTCGCTGTCGATGGCTGCGTCGAGCGACTCGATCCATTCGCGGGTCTCGCTGGGATCGATGTCGGGAAGCTGGCTGGGTAGGCCGTCAGTGATGATGCTGAATCGATCGCGGGTCACCACTCCAGTGTCCCCTCTCACATGCCGCTCGCGGTAGGCAGGTCTGCGGTGAGGACGACTAAGCGCTACGGTCTGTCATGAACTTGCGACCCCGGCTGTGCACGTGCTCGGCTGGACGACCCTCGAGGAGGACTTGGCCGTGAGTACGACCCCCGATTCCGGGGACGGCGGTGCCATCCGTGGCATCGTGGAACGGATGGGCTTTGCCGGCGGCCTGGTCGTGCAGGAGCTCGGCTGGGATTCCGAGACGGACGCCGACTTCCGCGATGCCGTCGAGGAGTCCATCAGCGACGAGATGGTCGACGAGGACTCCGACGAGATCGTCGACGCCGTGCTGCTCTGGTACCGCGAGGGCGACGGTGATCTGGTCGACGCGCTGGTCGACGCCATCACGCCGCTCGCCGACAACGGGTTCATCTGGTTACTGACCCCCAAGCGTGGACGGGAGGGCTACGTCGAGCCGTCCGACATCGCCGAGGCGGCGCCGACCGCCGGCCTGTCCCAGACCTCGCTGGCCACCATCGGCTCCGACTGGGCCGGCACGCGGCTGGAATCACGCAAGACCCGGGGCGACAGGAAGTAGGCGTACCGATGCCGATCGAGGTAGGGGCGACCGCGCCCGATTTCACGCTTCGCGACCAGAACAACGAGGAGGTCACCCTCTCCTCGTTCCGCGGCCACAAGGCCGTGCTGCTGGTGTTCTACCCGCTGGCGTTCACCGGCATCTGCACCGGCGAACTCTGCGTCGTGCGCGATGACCTGTCCTCGTTCCAGAACGACGACGTACAGACCATCACGGTCAGCGTCGACTCGCCGTACTCGCACAAGGTGTTCTCCGAGCGCGAGGGCTACCTGTTCCCGTTGCTCGCCGACTTCTGGCCGCACGGGGCGGTGGCGCAGGCCTACGACGTCTTCAACGAGACCACCGGCTTCGCCAATCGGGGCACCTTCCTCATCGATCGCGACGGCATCGTCCGCTTCGCCGAGATGAACGAGCCGGGGCAGGGCCGCGACGCCCAACGCTGGCGCGACGCGATCAAGGACGTCGTCGGCATCTGACGCTGCAACCGGCTGTGGTTCGGAGGGTGTATCGCCGGCATATCGGCACTGGACCGGCGGCGCGATCATCGGGCGATGGAGCTGCCCGATAGGCCCACGCCAGCCTATGCGTCCGGCCCGGTCCGTCCGGTCGACCGGCTGGGCCTGGCGGCTCGCCTCGCACTGGCGGGCGGCATGCTCGCCGCGATCATCGCCCTGTCGATGTCACAAATGCGTCTCGACCTGATCGATCGGGTCATCAACGGTGAGGGCGTGAGCGAGGCGCAGGCGCGCGCGGCCGACCAGCACGTCAGGTATGCGGGGCTGGCGTACCTGGCCTGCTTCCTGCTGGCCGGCATCGTCTTCATCGTGTGGTTCTACCGGGCCTGGTGCAATGCGCAGACCTACCGAACGCGGGCGCAGCGCCACGCACGGGGTTGGGTTGTCGGCGGATGGTTGTGCCCGTTCGCCAACCTCGTGATCCCGTACCGCGTCACGTGCGACATCGCCCTCGCGAGCATGCCGTCCGATGCGCCCCGCCACCCGCTGCGGTTGGTGCGCTGGTGGTGGGCACTCTGGGTGGTGTCGATCGTGGTTGGCGTTGTCGGGACCGGGTCGGATGACGGGCCGCAATCCACGGACCGCTCCTTCCGGCTGTACTACCTCGCGGCGATCGTTGCCGCCGGGCTCGCGATCGCCGTTGTCGGCCGGATCACCCACGACCAGGAAGTCCGCAGACTGCGTGCCGTTGACCCGAGCCCACCGGCAGCGGCGGCGATGATCAGCCCTCGATCGACGACCAGACCTGTGGCGAAAGGACGCCGATGGCGCCCACCCCCGGCATGAGGGACGGGAACCGGGCGACCAGGCTGTTCCGCTGGCGGGACGCGATCGAGGACGTCGTCGGTTCCTGACCGTAACCGGGACGAATGCGGCCGACCCTAGCCTGCCGCCATGGCCACCACGTCCGGACCGCGGTCCAGCGGCGGCACGGGCATCAGCCTGGTGCGCGTCCGTCGCCGCGATCTACTGAGGCTGCGCCGGTCCGGACCGCCACCGGGGGTCGCGCTGCCCTCGGTATTCGGCGCTACCAAGGATCCGCGATTTCCGTCGCGGCGTGGGCTGCGGTCGGTGGTTGCCTTCATGATCGATCTCGCGCTGCACTTCGGGATCGGCGCGGCCACCCTGTGGGCGTTCCATCACGGGCGACGATCGGCAAGGCGAGCGTGGGACTGCGCCTGATCCGCGATGATACGAGTGGCCGCCCGACCCTCGGCCAGTTGACGAAGGCGTGGTTCAGCGGTGTGGGCGAGACGTTGAGCCTGCTCAGCACGTGAGCGAGCCGACACCCCTGAGAGGAAGCCATGTACCTGGTTACCGGAGCTACGGGCAACATCGGCGCTGAGCTGGTGCGGACCCTGGCCGAGGCCGGCGAGGCGGTTCGGGCATTAGTCCGTGACCCGGCGGTGGAGCTGCCGGCCGGTGCCGAGGCGGTCACCGGCGACCTGAACGAGCCGGCGTCGCTGCGCCCCGCCCTTGCCGGTGCCACCGGGGTGTTCCTGCTGCCGGGCTACCGGGACATGCCGGGCCTGCTCGGCGAGGCCCGCGCCGTCGGCGTCCAGCGGGTGGTGCTGCTCTCCGGCGGCTCGGCCGGCAGCGGCGACCTGACCAACGCCGTGTCGGCGTACATGATTCGGTCCGAGGAAGCGGTGCGCGATTCCGGGCTGCCGGCCACGATCCTGCGTCCCAGCGGATTCATGTCCAACACGCTGCGCTGGTTGCCGCAGTTGCGTGCGGGCGATGTCGTGCGCGACGCGTTCCCGAACGTGGCCGTCGCGATGATCGACCCGGCCGACATCGCCGCGGTTGCCGCGGTGGCGTTGACGACAGCCGGGCACGACGGGCAGGTGTACCGCCTCACCGGGCCGCAACCGCTCCGGCCGGCGGCCCGGGTGCGGATCCTGGCCGAGGTGCTCGGCCGCCCGCTTCGCTTCGAGGGCCAGTCCGACGACGAGGCGCGGGTCGAGATGAGCCAGGCGATGCCAGCCGAGTACGTCGATGCCTTCTTCCGCTTCTACGCCGACGGTGAGCTGGACGAATCGCCGGTGTTGCCGACGGTCGAGCAGGTCACCGGACGCCCGCCCCGCACGTTCGCGCAGTGGGCCCGGGCGCATACCTCCGCGTTCAGCTGAACGCAGGTTTCAGGTCGGCCGGCCGGGCATCCAAGATCAACTCGTCTCGGCGGGGTGTGCAGTCGGCGCAGTAGCCCCACCACGTCACCTCGGCCTCATCGACGACGAAACCGGGCGGCACCTGCGCCTCGAGACAGGGCGCCGCGCCCGGGCCGCAGTCGATATCGATGACCGTGTCGCAGTTACGGCAGGCCAGGTGGTTGTCGCCGACCCGTATCTCGTACCGAGCCGGCGCGCCGTCGGCGAGCGCGAGGCGAGCCGCTGCGGTGGTGGGCATACCTCCAGACCGTAGCCCCACTCTGGAACGAGTCAAGAAAAGAGCTCGCTCACAGGTGAGAGGATCTCAGAGTGAGACACCGCTCCGGGTTCTGTTGCTTCGTCGGCCGTCCCAACGCGGGCAAGTCGACGCTGACCAACGCCCTGGTCGGCAGCAAGATCGTCATCACGAGTGAGCAGCCGCAGACCACCCGGCGCGCCGTGCGGGGCATCGTCAACCGCCCTGACGCCCAGCTGATCATCGTCGACACGCCCGGGCTGCACCGGCCGCGCACGCTGCTCGGCGAGCGGCTCAACGACGTGGTGCGAGCGACGCTCGCCGATGTGGACGTGATCGGCTTCTGCGTCCCGGCCGACCAGAAGGTGGGGCCCGGCGATCGCTTCATCGCGGCCGAGCTCGCCGCGCTGAACAAGCCGGTGATCGCGGTCGTGACCAAGACCGACATCGCGAAGCGCGACCAGATCGCGGCGCAGCTCGTCGCGGTGAACGAACTCGGCGAATTCACCGACGTCATTCCGGTGTCGGCAACCGAGGGCGATCAGACCGACCTGCTCGCCGACCTGCTCATCGCTCAACTTCCCGAGGGACCGGACCTGTATCCGGACGACGTCACCACCGACGAGGACGTCGAGGCGCGCATCGCCGATCTGATCCGCGAGGCGGCGCTCGACGGCGTGCGCGACGAGTTGCCGCACTCGATCGCCGTCACCGTCGAGGAGATGCAGCGCCGTGAGGACGCGCTGACCTTCGTCTACGCGACGCTGCACCTGGAACGTTCGAGCCAGAAGGGCATCGTGATCGGGGCCAAGGGGGCCCGGCTCAAGGCGATCGGCACCCGGGCCCGGGCCGGTATCGAGGAGCTGCTCGGCGGGCGGGTCCACCTCGACCTGCACGTCGCGGTCGAATCCGACTGGCAGCGCGACCCGAAGAAACTCGATCGCCTCGGCTTCTGATGTTCAAGACGTACGGCGCGGTGTTTCGCACGCCCGGAACGGCGGCGTTCTGCGCGGCCAGCTTCGTCATGCGAATGCCGATCGCGATCTACCCGATCGGCCTGGTGTTGCTGATCTCGACCCGTACCGGTCACTACGGTTTCGCCGGGCTGCTCAGCGGCGCGTACGTCTTCGCCGCCGGGGTGGGCAACCCGGTGCTGGCCCGGCTGGTCGACCGGCACGGGCAGAGTCGCGTGCTGCTGCCGTCCTCGGCCGTGCACATCGCGGCGATCGGGGCGGTGTGCCTGCTCGCCAAGGCGCACGCTCCACAGTGGGCCCTGCTGGGCCCCGCCGCGCTCGCCGGTTTCGCCTACCTCGCCGTCGGTTCGCTCGTCCGGGCGCGCTGGTCGATGGTGCTAGCGGGCCGGCCGGAACTGACCACCGCGTACTCGCTCGAGTCAACACTCGACGAGGTGATCTTCACGGTCGGCCCGCTCATCGCGACGGTGATCGCCACGCAGGTCAACGCGATTGTCGGACTGCTGCTCGGCGCCGCCCTGGTCGGCATCGGCGCCCTGTGGCTGCGGCCGCAGCGGGCGACCGAGCCCGCGCCGCACCCGGCCGGATCACCGCGAAACCGATCCGCGGTCCGGTATCGCGGAATGGTCCTCATGACCGTCGCCGCCGTTGGGATGGGGGCGGTGTTCGCCAGCGCCGAGGTCACGATGGTCGCCTTCTGCGGGCAGCGGCACACCGCCGGCGCGAGCGGCCTGGTGCTGGCCTGCCTGGCGTTCGGTAGTGGCGTGTCCGGCTTCTTCTACGGCGCGCGGACCTGGCGGATGTCCCTGCTGGGTCGCTTCCTCGTCCAGGCGCTCGTGTTCGCCGGGTTGCCGGTGCTGTTCCTCGCGGCGGTGAATGTCCCGGTCCTGGCTGTGTGTGCGTTCGTCGTGGGCATGGGCATCGCACCGACGCTGATCACCGCGTTCGGCCTGATCGCCGAGATCGTGCCCGCGGCCGCGCTCACCGAGGGCATGGCCTGGCTGACCACCGGGCTGAGCATCGGCTACGGCATCGCCTCGAGTGCGGTCGGCCGGATCGCGGACGCCCACGGCGCGCGGGTGGCGTTCAGCGTCACCATCGCCTCGGGGGTCGTGGTCGGCGTCCTCGGGATCGCGCTCTACCGGCGAATGCCGACGCCCCGGCCCGCGTCGCAGCCGGTCGCTGTCGGCTCGGGGTGAGAGCATCGAGGGGTGCCGCTGTACCGGGATGACGCGGTCGTGCTGCGAGTGCACAAGCTCGGTGAGGCCGACCGCATCGTCACCATGCTCAGCCGCCGCCACGGCAAGGTACGAGCGGTGGGCAAGGGGGTGCGGCGCACGTCGTCGAGATTCGGGGCACGTCTCGAGCCGGGCAGCCACATCGACGTCCAATTTCATACCGGTAGGACGCTCGACATCGTCACCCAGACCGAGTCGCTCGGCGCGTACGGCGCATCGCTCGCGGCCGACTACTCGCGCTGGACGGCGGCATCGGCGATCTGTGAGACCACCGACCGGCTGACCGACGAGGGCGAGCCGGCGCTGCGCCTCTACCTGCTCGTGGTGGGCGCTCTGCGGGCCCTCGTCGCTCGCGAGCACGACGGCGGCCTGGTGCTCGACGCGTTCCTGATCCGGGCAATGTCCAACGCCGGATGGGAGCCCGCCCTGGAGCAGTGTGCGAAGTGCTCCGCGCCCGGGCCGCACACCGCGTTCAATGTCGCCGCCGGGGGAGCGGTGTGCGACGACTGCCGCCCGCCGGGTTCGACCAACCCCGACCGCGACTCGCTGGCCCTCATGGTGGCGTTACTGCGCGGCGACTGGGTTCGGGCCGGCGCCAGCACGGTCGGCCAACGCCGCGAGGCCAGCGGGCTGGTCGCCGCCCACCTGCAATGGCACCTCGAACGCGGTCTGCGCTCGCTGCCGCTCGTCGACCGCACCTTCGAATCTGGTTGATTCGCTAACGTGATCGCGTGACTCCGCCGACCGCTGCCCGCGCGATCCAGGTGGATCGCCGGGGCCGGCCGATCTGGCCGGACCCGCCGCCGCACCCGTCCGGGGCGCAGCCGCCGCAGATCCCGGCGCAGTTCGTGCCGAAGCATGTGGCGATCGTCATGGACGGCAACGGCCGCTGGGCGCACCAACGGGGCCTGCCCCGGACCGAGGGCCATCGGGCGGGTGAGGCCGCCCTGATGGACGTGCTCTACGGGGCAATCCAGCTGGGCGTCTCGACGGTGTCGGCGTACGCGTTCTCGACCGAGAACTGGCGGCGGACCCCCGAGGAGGTGCGCTTCCTCATGGGATTCAACAAGGAGGTCATCCGCCGGCGCCGCGACGAGCTGGCCGAGATCGGCGTGCGCCTGCGATGGGCCGGGCGGCGTCCGCGCCTCTGGCGCAGCGTGATCGATCAGCTCGAGGACGCCGAGCAGTACACGCGCAACAGCGACCGGCTGACCCTGCAGTTCTGCGTGAACTACGGTGGCCGGGCCGAGATCGTCGACGCCACGCGCGCCATCGCCCGCGAGGTCGCCGCGGGCCGGCTCAACCCGGGCAAGATCGACGAGCGAACCATCGCCGCCAACCTCGACGAGCCCGGCCTGCCCGACGTCGACCTGTTCATCCGAACGTCGGGCGAGCAGCGCACCTCGAACTTCCTGCTGTGGCAATCGGCGTACGCCGAGCTCGTCTTCATCGATACGCCGTGGCCCGACTTCGACCGGCGACACCTGTGGCAGGCGTGCCTCGCCTACGCGTCTCGTGATCGCCGCTTCGGCGCGGCCGGCCCGGTCGACGCAGGTGATTTGTCGTAGCCTTACGAGCTTGACCGCCGAGACGACGATCAGGCACGGGCCGGCACCCGTCGATGCC
>Ga0137412_10001011_pt1 | contig 21168 bp, 15 predicted proteins | sample CZODoug2_1_16fun_FD_122160 | JGI IMG/M metagenome (GOLD analysis project Ga0137412, IMG submission 122160) | Vadose zone soil fungal communities from Angelo Coast Range Reserve, California, USA - CZODoug2_1_16fungal (Hybrid Assembly) | ecosystem: Environmental > Terrestrial > Soil > Vadose zone... | reverse complement strand
CAATCTCCGCAAGAACGCGGGCGTCCTGGAACCTTCGACTCTCAATATCGGCAGCGCCGCCGCGCACCTCCATGGCACCTACGAATCAGCAGGTGAAGCCACCGTGGTCAGCATCAAGCTCGACGCCAAGGACATGCCTGCGAAAGATCTCGAAGCCTTCCTTCCGGCTCTCGGTATTCATCTTCCGAAAGGCGCCTCGCTGGCAGCCGGTACGCTCAACACCGATCTGAATATCACCGGCCCAACCAACAAACTAATCACCAACGGAACGGTCGGCCTCTTCAAGGCAAAGATTGCAAACTTTGACCTTGGGTCGAAGATGTCCACGATCTCCACGCTGACCGGCCTTAAGACCGGACAGGATCTTGACATCGAAAGACTCACCACAAATCTGCGAATGGCGCCCGACGGCCTCCAGGCTGAAAATTTTCTGGCGGTTGTTCCCGCGCTCGGCAACCTCAACGGCGCGGGCACGGTGGATTCCAAAAACAATCTGGATTTCAAGATGGCTGCCACGCTGGCAAACTCCGCCACTTATGCCTCTTCCGGCGGCGCTCCGGCGTCGGGTATCGGAGGCGTTTTGGGCGCGATCGGTGGAGGAAAGGGTAACTGCAAAGGAGCCACAATTCCTTTCCAGATCCACGGCACGACCGCCGATCCGAAATTTGTCCCCGACATTGGCGGGACTGCGGCAAGCCTGCTCAAGTCGGAGCTTGGCTGCGCCGGAGGGGCCCCTTCAGGAGCTAATCAGCAGCAACAAACGCAAAACCCGGCCGATGCCATCAATGCCCTCGGCGAGCTGTTCAAAAAGAAAAAACCTTAGGAAAGAAAAACCAGAAATTTAGAAATCAGAAGAACAAACGCAAAAAGCTAATTTTTCATTCATAATGCAAAGCGACGATGGGATCGCCGCGCATGGCGCGCCACGCCGGCACCAAACACGCCAGCAGAACCACACAAATGAGCAACGAAGCAACCGAAACGAAGGTCACAGGATCGGAAGCGGTCACCCCGTAGAGTAGCGAGCGAATAAGCCGCGTGACGGCTGATGCCACTGCAATGCCGATAGCCAAGCCTAGGAAGGCCAGCCGCACCCCTTGTTCGATAACGAGGCGGACAACCTCAATCGGACGCGCACCGAGCGCCATGCGTATGCCAATCTCGTGCGTACGCTGGGCGACGAACTGTGTCATTACTCCATAAACGCCAACCGCGGCGAGAAGCAGCGCCAGACTCGCAAACGCAGTGAGCAATGCCATGTTGAAGCGATGCGGCGCAAAAGTATGCCCAAGCCGCTGCTCCATAGTTTCCGGTCCCAGAAGCGCCATGTGACTCTCGATTGAGGTCAAGGCGCCGCGAACCACCGGAAGGAACGACAGGGGCTCAGAATTAGTGCGCAGGATGATCGCGGCGTCGTAGTCAGGCATGTCGTCCCGCAGAATTTGTGAGACTGGCAGGTATGCGGTAGGAGTGCGATCGCTGTCCCATCCGAAATATCGTTCGTCGGCAACCAGGCCAACGATGGTCCACCATGCGGCCAGATTGTCGGCTCCAAGTTTGACTCTCAGGCCGATGACGTTCTTGCCGGGGAAAAGCGAGCGCGCCGCGGCTTCATTCAAAATAACCGCCGGACTGGCGCGGTGCACATCCGCACTGGAAAATTCGCGGCCTTCGAGCAGGGGAAGGCGCATAGTTCGAAAGTAATTGGGGCTGATGGGGTTGAAGATGATATCCGGAGCGCGGTTCGGGTCAATGTCAGGGTGTTCCGCGGTAATGACGGGACCGTCGACCTCCTCGCCTCCTGGAGGGATGGAGCGGGACATGGCAACGGAACGGACTCCGGGAATGGCGTTCATGCGCTCGAGCACCTGGCGGTAGAAGTCTTCCGCTTGCGCCGCTTTCCGTATTTGGGGCGACAGGTAGAAGGTCAGAAGGTTTCGCGAATCGTAGCCGGGATCGGCGGAGAGCAGGTTGATAAAACTGCGCACGGCGAGCCCAGCGCCCGCAAGCAACACGAGGGACAGCGCAATCTCCGCGACTACCAGAGATTGGCGCAGCAAACCGCGCTCGGCTCCGGAGGTCGCGCGCGTACCGCCTTCCTTCAAACAGTCCGCCAGGTTCACGCCGGAGATCCGCGCGGCGGGAATCAATCCAAAAAGAACGCTGGCGACGATTGAAATACCGAGCGAAAAGAGCAGCACGGGAAGATTGATTTGAACTTCTTCCAGCCGCGGCACATTGCCCGGACTAAGAGCCCGAAAAGCTTGCAATCCGAAATGGCCGAGCAGCAAGCCCAGGGCGCATCCGAGAAGGCCAAGTAGCACGCTTTCGGTCACACACTGTCGCACCAGCCTGCCTGCACCGGCGCCAAGGGCGCTACGTACGGCGATTTCACCGCGGCGCCTGACCCCTTGAGCCAGGAGCAGGTTGCCGATGTTCGCGCAAGAGATCAGAAGCACGAGGCCGACCGCTGCAAGCATGATCAAAAGCGCCTCGCGAATCCGGCGACCAACCCTGCTGAGCATGGGTATTACAACGACGCCTTGCTCGGCGTCGTCCGCGGGGTATTCCTTTTCGAGAGCGCGCGCGATGGAGTCCATTTCACTTTGCGCTTGGCGCAGGGACACGCCTGGTTTAACTCGACCGATCACCGACATAAAATTTTCGCCGCGCGAGGTCTTCTCAAGATTCAGTGGAATGAAAATCTGCGCGGACGGCATTAGAACGTAACGAAAATTGACAGGGAGAATGCCTACGACGACGAACGGCTGGCCGTTGATGGTCAGCGCCCGGCCGATCCATCCCGGGTCAGCGCCGAGGCGCTCCTTCCAGAATGAGTGAGTGAGCAGCGCAACGCGGTCATTACCCGTGTGCTCTTCCGGCTCGAGGAAATTGCGGCCGAGGATTGGCGCGATTTCCAGAACCGATAGAAAATTAGGCGATACCGCGGCGCCCAAAATGTTCTCCGGCTCGTTACCGAACATAACGGTGAAGCCGCGGCCATCGAATCCTGCGAGAAATTGAAACTGTCTGTCGCGCGCCCGCCAATCGAGGAAGTTCGGCCCGGAGACGGGCACGGGATGATCGAACCTTGGCGCCGTTCGCGCGACGACCACAAGTTGTTCAGGGTGAGGATAGGGCAGCGGCTGCAAGAGCACGCCGTTCACGATACTGAAAATGGCGGTGTTTGCCCCGATGCCAAGGGCCAGAGTCAGCACGGCGACGGCGGTAAATCCGGGATTCTTGAGGAGCATGCGGGCCGCAAACCGGAAATCCTGCAGCAGCGTTTCAAGAAACGGAAGCCCGCGGCGGTCGCGGTAGTTTTCTTTGGTTTGCTCCACGCCGCCGAGCTTGATCAGCGCCTGACGCCGCGCCTCTTCTGCGCTCATCCCCGCGCGGAGATTATCTTCAATGTGCATCTGCAGATGGCTTTTCATCTCCGCGGCGAGTTCGCGGTCGCGGCGTTTCCGATGGAACAATCCGCCAAGTCGCGCAAGCCAAGCTCGCAACCGCCTCATAACCATACCTTTCCATGCATCACAAAAGCGGCCGGTCTGAAGACTGGCCACTACAAAATCATTCGTAGCGCAGGGCGACCATGGGGTCGACGCGGGTCGCTCGGCGCGCGGGGAGGTAGCATGCTGCCAGCGCGACGGACAAAAGGAACGCAGCTACCGCTGCAAATGTCAGTGGATCGTTGGCCTGGACGCCGAACAGCAATCCAGACAGCGTTCGCGACAATGCCAGCGCCACGACGAACCCGATTCCCACGCCGAGAAGGGCAAGACTTCCGCCTTCGCGCAGAATCGTCTGCAAGATGTTCGTTCGATGCGCTCCCAGAGCTATGCGGATTCCAATTTCATGCGTACGCTCGCCGACCGAATAAGCCATTACCCCGTAAATTCCAATCATGGCCAAAACGAGAGCGAGGCCTGCAAAGACACCAAACAGAACCGCGCGGAAGCGCGAGCCGGCCACCGATTCGTAGAGTAATTGATCCATCGTTCGCACGTGAGCTAACGCAAGCTGATTGTCCAGCGACCAGGCTGCGGATTGAAGACCGGAAACAACCTTTTCCGGAGCGGACGCACTACGGACGACGATGTACATTTCTCGGACAAACCACGGGCACCAGCCGGAATCGAAATAGGGAACATACATTGTTGGTTGATCTTTTTCGCCGAGACCTTCGTACTTCACATTGCCGACGAGGCCGACAATCGTGTACCAGTCCCCTTTGGGGTCGTACTCACCAGTTTGAACTCTTCTGCCTACCGGGTCCTGATCGGGGAAATATCGCCGAGCCATATTTTCATTGATGACAAGGACGTGTGTGTCAGAGGAGCGATCCTGGTCCGAAAAAAGACGGCCACGAAAGAGAGGAATTCCAAGAGTGGCGAAGTAGTCCGTGCCGACGGGAATTTCGCCTACGGCGGGAGCAGGCTGACCTGGTACATCAGGCTTGCCTTCGATGTGGAACGGATTTGTAAGCTCGAGCAGATTCGGAGGCAGGCTCATGGTAATGCTAGCTGCTTCAACCCCGGGAGTATTCTTGACGCGCTCAAGGAGTTGCTCGTAAAACGAAGTAAACTGGGGTGCATTTGCGTAGTGCCCTTTCGGCAGAGTGAGCAGCGCGGTCACGAGGTGAGAGGAATTGAAGCCCGGGTTCACGGATTGCAGTTGGGACAGGGTTCGAATCAGCAGGCCAGCTCCGGTCAAGACGACAAGTGCCAGGGCGAATTCGGCCACGACCAGCGCACCGTGCAAGCGACGGGCGCTTCGTCCTAAAGTTGCTACACGACTTCCTTCCTTGAGCGAATCGCCGACAGGCGAACCCGCGGAACGCAGTGCGGGAACTAATCCAAATAGAATTCCGGTCACCATCGCAATGAGCGCAGTGAACGCGAGAACGCGGCCATCAACAGTGATTTCCTCTATCCGAGGGAGCGCATCCGGGCTAAGGGCAAGTATGGTGCGGACGCCTCCATGGGCAACGGCAAGACCGAGCACGCCCCCTAAAGCGGCCAAAATAAGGCTCTCCGTCAGAAGCTGGCAGATCAATCTGCGGCGGCCCGCGCCGAGCGCGGAACGGATGGCGAATTCGCGGACGCGCGAACCGGAACGTGATAAATGCAAATTGGCGACATTGACGACAGCGATTAACAGAACGAAACCCACGGCACCGAGAAGAACCAGCAGGGCCTCGCTTGAGTCTCCGACCATGAGGTCCTTCATAGGCACAACGATAGTGCTCGTGTCGTCCGAAAGAGGGAATTGTTCGCGAACCTGCTTTGCGATGAGGGAGGCGTCCGTGGCGGCCTGCGTTTCTGAAATGCCTGGCTTCAGGCGGCCAACGGTCAGTAACCAGTACGGCGGGCGTTGTCTGGGGGGCTGCAACTGAAGGATGGGCCACAATTCGTTATGCGGGCCAAAGTGAAAATCCAATGGTAGAACGCCGATCACTGTGTAACTTCTTCCATCAAGCATGATACTGCTGCCGACGGCTGAAGGATCAGCGTGCAAGAACTGTTCCCAGAAGTGATGACTTACAATAACGGAAAGGTTTCCACCGGGCCGGCCCTCCGCAGCAAGAAACGAACGGCCCAGAGCAGGCTGGATACCAAGAACGGAAAAGAAGTCCGATGTGACGCGCGTCCCTGGAATCATTTGAGGACTACCGAAGCCCGTAAGTGTGAATCCAATGGAAGATGGCGAAAAGGCGGCGACCTGTTCGAACACCTTCTGGCGTTCGTTGAGAGCCAGGAAATCGGCCGCGCCCATCACGCCACGATCCAATCCTCGCCCATGAAGAAAGAGCGACACCAGGCGGCCGGGCTGACGATAGGGGAGAGGCTTCAGCATGACGCCGTTGACGACGGAGAAAATGGCCGTATTGGCGCCGATTCCAAGGGCGAGCGTGAGCACAGCAATCAGCGTGAAACCCGTATTCTTCCGAAGCATGCGGACGGCGAATCGGAAATCCTGGAATAGCGTTTCAAGAAGTGGAAGTCCCCGCTGGTCGCGGTAACTTTCCTTGGTCTGCTCGACGCCACCCAGTTTGATCAGCGCCTGCCGCCGCGCTTCGTCTCGATTCAACCCCGCGCGCAGATTGTCTTCGATGTGCAGTTGGAGATGGGTTTCCAGCTCAGCAGCAACTTCGCGATCTTGGCGTCCTTTGCGAAAGAGCGCGGCGATCCGGATGAACAGCGCGCGTAAGCGTCTCATGCCGACTCCTTTCCGGGCGCCAGGAAGCGCGCGAGGATTTCTGTGGTCTGCTCCCACTCGCGCGCTTCTTTGTCCAATTGCTTGCGCCCTGCGCGCGTCAGTTTGTAGTACTTGGCTTTGCGATTGTTGTCGGAGGTGCCCCACTCCGAAGAGATATAACCTTCCTGCTCCAGTTTGAGCAGGGCGGGGTACAGCGTTCCGTAGTTCACCGCCAGCAGGTCGCCGCTGGTCTGTTCGATGCGGCGCGCGATCCCGTACCCGTGCAGCGGCCCCAGCGCCTGCAACGTCTTCAGCACCATCAAAGCCAGCGTTCCCTGCCAAACGTCCTTTTTCTCCTCCATTCGCGTTCTCCTGTGGCTCCCTATGGGTTACCCATACCTGTATGCTACATTCCCTATGGGAATGCAATAGAAGAAACGCATGACCTCGACATTTTGTTTCCGGGGTGCTTATTTTTTTTCAGCCCCTTACCTTGACTCTTCGGAAACTTCCCACTAGCCTCATCCGTCTACCTTTACGGTTGCCGGGGGAGGGTTGTCCTTTCAACGTCTTCGCGAGGAGTCTTGCATGCGTTCCAACTTGCTTCTCAGGTGTGCCCTAGCGGTCTGCTTCACCGCTCTTTTCTCTGCCGCGCCATTTCTCCACGCGCAGGGCGGCGAGCCGCAATACTTCGCCATTCGCGGCGCCAAAGTCGTCCCTGTTTCCGGACCGCCCGTCGAGAACGCCACCATTGTTATTTCTCGCGGCCTCATCGCCGCCATTGGAAAAGACGTCGCCGTTCCCCCCGAAGCGTGGGTGATCGATGGCAAAGGCCTTACGGTTTACCCGGGGCTATTTGATTCCTTTTCCGACGTCGGGATTCCCGCCGCGCCACCTGCGAGCAACGAAGGCGGCCCGCGTCGCTCATCAGAGGGTGCGCGTGGACCTGAAGACCGCCCCTACTCGTCACCGTGGCGCAGCGCCGCCGACGAAGTCAGCCTAAACGACAAGCGCATTGAAACCTGGCGCAGCGGAGGATTCACTACCGTTGTCAGCTCGCCCAAAGGCGGAATCTTCCCCGGTCAGGCGGCGGTGCTGGATCTCGCCGGCGAACGCGCCGGAGATCTAGTAGTGAAATCGCCCGTTGCGATTCCGCTGGAATTCCAAACTTCGGGAGGCTTCGGCGGCGGTTTTCCCAACTCCATTATGGGAGTCCTGGCTTACATTCATCAGGTTTGGCTGGACACGGAGTGGAGCGTCAAAGCGCAAGCGGCCTATGAAAAAAATCCCCGCAGCGTGGCGCGGCCCCACTATGACCGCACGGAAGCAGCGCTCGCCGAAGCGCTGGAAGATCACGCCCTCGTCTTGATTCCCGCGAACAATTCCGTCCAGCTTCGCCGCGCGCTCGAGCTCGTCGATCGCTGGAACGTTAAAGGTGCCATTTACGGCGGCCAGATGGCTTATGAAGTCGCACCGGAAATTGCCGCGAAAAAACTTCCTGTGCTCGTGAACCTCAAGTGGCCCGAAGCGGAAAAAGACGCTGATCCAGAGGACAAACCATCGCTTCGAACGCTGCGGTTCCGCGATCGCGCGCCTTCTTCATCGGCGGCGCTGGCCAAAGCTGGTGTCAAATTTGCATTTTATTCCGGCGGCCTCACGGCGCCGAAAGACGCCCTTAAAGCTGCCAAGAAATCCATCGATGCTGGCCTCTCGCCGGATGCCGCACTGCGCGCGCTGACGCTATCGGCAGCCGAAATCTTTGGCGTGGCCGACCGCCTCGGCTCCATCGAAAACGGGAAAATCGCCAATCTTGTCGTCGCCGACGGCAACCTCTTCGAGGAAAAAACCAAAATCAAAATGGTTTTTGTCGACGGTCGCAGATTTGAGGTTCGCGAACCGGAGAAGCCCAAGGATCCGCCGAAAGGCGATCTCAGCGGCAAGTGGAAGCTTTCCTACACCACGCCTGATGGTCCCGAAGAATCCACCGCTGACCTCGCGATGGAAAAGGACGGCGCCATCTCCGGCACTCTCACAAGCAAGCGCGGCACCGCCTCGATCATCAGCGGGTACCTGAGCGTGGACAAATTCAGCTTCACCATCAACATCCCTATCGAGGGTTCGCCCTCGGACGTCACCTTCTCTGGCACTTTTGACGGAACCTCGCTCAAGGGCAGCATCAGCGTGCAGGGTATTTCGATTGATTTCACCGGCGTCAAACCCACGAACACCACAGCTGCAGCGGCCGTCCTTGGAGGTGCCCAGTGAAAATTTCAACCAACTTCTTCATAAGCTCGAAGGCTCTCCGGATCCGTAACCTCCTTTATCTCATTTACTTCCTTTACCTCCCTCTTCTGTCCGCTGCCACTCCGCCCGACGCTCCCTCCGTCATTGTCATTCAAAACGCCACCATCCTCACCGTCTCACATGGAACCATCGAGCACGGTTCCATCCTTATTAAGGATGGCAAAATCGCGGAAGTCGGTCAGACCGTCAATGCCCCGAAAGACGCTCAGGTCATCAACGCCGCGGGACAATTCGTCATCCCCGGCATTATCGACTGCCATTCGCACATCGCCGCGGAAAGCATCAACGAGGGCAGCATTTCCGTCTCTTCGATCGTGAATATGGCGGAGATCTTGAATCCGGACGACATCGACATCTACCGCGATCTCGCTGGCGGAGTCACCTCCGCAAATATCCTCCACGGGTCGGCCAACTCTATCGGCGGACAAACGCTGGTCATCAAGCTGCGCTGGGGCCAGGCCGCTGCGAAGCTTCCCTTCGAAGGCGCGCTCCCGGGTATCAAGTTTGCCCTCGGCGAAAATGTGAAGCGTTCGAACTTCAGTATTCCCGGCCAGCCCAAGCGCTACCCGGCCACGCGCATGGGCGTCGAAGAAACCATTCGCGGCGCCTTTATCGAAGCGCGCGATTACAGGAAGGCCTGGGAGGATTACTACAAGCGCTCCGCAGCCGGCGAAAAGAATCTCATCGCGCCGCGCCGCGATCTGCGCCTCGAGCCGCTCGTCGAAGTGCTCGAAGGCAAACGCTACGTTCACTCGCACTGCTACCGGGAAGACGAGATTCTGATGCTACTGCGCGTCGCGAAAGAGTTCGGCTTCAAGGTCCGCACCTTTCAGCACGTCCTCGAGGGTTACAAAGTTGCCGATGAACTAGCCGCCGCTGGTGTCGGCGCTTCCACTTTTTCTGATTGGTGGGCCTACAAAGTCGAAGCCTATGACGCCATTCCTTACAACGCCGCGCTGATGACCCGCCGCGGCGTGGTCGTCTCCATCAATTCCGACAGCGCCGAAGAAGCCACGCACTTGAATCAGGAAGCCGCCAAGAGCATGAAGTTCGGCGGCCTGTCGCACGACGAAGCTCTCAAAATGGTCACGCTGAATCCCGCGATACAGCTTGGCATCGACAAGCGCGTTGGAACCATTGACGTTGGCAAAGACGCCGACCTGGCGATTTATAATCACGATCCCCTCAGCGCTTACGCCGTCGTGCAGAAAGCCATAATCGATGGCCGCGTTTACTTCGACCGTCAGCGCGACATCGCCGAACGGTCCGAGCGCGAAAAAGAAAAAAAGGCGCTCATCGACAAACTGAAAAAATCAGCAGAGAAGAAACCGGAAGACAAAAAACCCGAAGCTGCCGCACCCTCCGGACAAAAACCCGCTGAAAAGAAACCCGAAGTGAAAAAGCCGGAGGAAAAGAAGCCGGAAGAAAAACCTAAGCCTCCACAATCCAGCGAGGTCGGTGCAACGGCTGCGGATGTTCGTTCCGGAGGTGCACTGTGAACCTCGGGCCAACTCGCGCTCGTCTCCTTTGCCTCCTTTGCTTCATTGGCTTCCTTTACCTCTTCATCTCTCCGAATGCTGGTGGTCAATCTCAGATACCAACCGCCTATGCGATCACTCACGCGAAAATCTTCACGCTTGCCGGGAACACCATCGAAGACGGCACGCTCATCATTCGTGACGGAAAAATCGCCGCCGTCGGCGCCGGTTTGGACATTCCCCCGGGAGCCCAGGTAATTGACGCCAAGGGTCTGCAGGTCTACCCCGGAATCTTCGATTCGATTACCCAAATGGGATTGCGGGAAATCGGTGCAGTCAGCGCCACCGTCGATTCCACGGAAACGGGGAACTACAATCCGGACGTGGTTGCGGCTACGGCCGTGTCTCCTTCAAGCGAGCACATTCCTGTCACCCGCGTCGCGGGCATCACGGAGGTTCTCGCCGTTCCTGGGAGTGGCGGCTTTGATTCTGGTGGCTCCGGCAACGTGATCGGAGGCCAGGCCTCCGCGATCCACATGGCGGGCTGGGCCATCGAAGAAATGCTTATCAAGAAGAGCGCTGCAATGGTGCTCAACTGGCCTGAGATCGAGACGCAAACCTTCGATTTCGCCACCTTTTCGCGAAAAGAAAAGCCCTACTCCGACGCCAAGCAGGAATACGACAAACAAGTGAATGAAATCACCGATTGGCTGGAGCGCGCCCGTCACTACGCCCAAGTTATGGAGAAAGGCTCTCCGGCAAAATACGATCGGGACGTCAAACTCGAAGCGCTCGCGCCGGTCGTTCGCGGCGAACTGCCCCTGTTGGTCTTTGCCGATCGTTCGCGCGAGATCCGCAACGCCGTCGAGTTTTGCGACAAACAGAGACTGCGGATGATCCTCGCAGGTGGCTCCGAGGCTTACAAAGTCAAAGATCTGCTGCGCTCGAAGGGCATCCCGGTAATCCTCCGGCCTTCGCTCTCGCTTCCGCCCGAGGAAGACGATCCTTACGACCGCATGCTTTCGCAACCCGCGGAGCTTGCCGCTGCCGGCGTGAAGTTTGCCTTCGCCAGCTTCGATAATTCCTTTGCGCGGCGGTTAGGGCAAAACGCTGCCAACGCCGTCGCATTCGGCCTGCCGTACGAGGAAGCGCTCAAAGCCGTCACCATTTATCCCGCGCGCATTTTCGGCCTTGACGATCAGGTCGGAACTCTCGAGCAAGGCAAACTCGCCAATCTCATTGTCACCGACGGCGACCCGCTCGAACTGACCACCGACGTCAAGTACCTCTTCATTCGTGGGCAGCTTACTTCCACGGACAACCGGCATCTCCGCCTTTACGAAAAGTATTCAAAACGCCCGAAATCCGTGCACTAGTTCGCGAGCCCCGGCGTGAGCATCGCAGGGAGAGAAACGTTCTACCGCCGCGTGCGTCACATATGCTAACCCTCGGTCCGCGAAGGAGAACTCATGGCCACTTTGCTCCAGGATCTTCGTTACGCGTTCCGCCTCTTGGCCAAGAGTCCCAGTTTCACCCTGATCGCCGTTTTGACGCTCGCCCTCGGCATCGGGGCGAACACCGCCATCTTCACCGTGGTCAACGCGGTGCTGCTTCGCCCGCTCGCCTTCCGCGACCCTTCGCGCGTCGTGCTCGTCGCCGAAAAAACTTCCTACCCCACGGTCTCCACTTCCTACGAAAACTACATCGACTGGCGCGGCCAGAGTCATTCATTCGAATCGTTGGAAGCTACTCGCGGCACCGCTATCACCCTCACTGGCACAGGTGAACCTGAACGATTGAACGCGCGCATGGCCACCGCCCCGCTTTTTTCGCTCCTCGGTGTGAATGCGATTCTTGGCCGCACCTTTCTGGCCGAAGAGGATCGTGCCGGGGGAGCTCCTGTCGTTATCCTCTCTTATGGATTGTGGCAGCGCCACTTCGGCGCCGCGCGTGACATTCTCGGCAAATCGATCACTCTTGATTCGCAGCCATACACCGTCGTCGGCGTTCTTCCCGGTGGTTTCGAGCTTCTTCAGCCCGCGGATGTTTTTTTGCCGTTCACACCCTGGGCGAAAACTCTTCCTGATGACCGCAACTGGCATCCTGGGATATTCGTGATTGGCCGCCTGAAGGACGGAATTACGCGGGAGCAGGCGCGCACCGAGATGGTTGGCATCACCAAGCGCCTCGAACAGCAGTACCCCATCTACAACACCGGCAAAAGTGCCGACGTCGTTGGCCTTCAGGAACAGTTGGTACAAAATGTCCGTCCCGCGCTCCTGTTGCTTCTCGGAGCTGTAGGTGCTGTACTGCTCATCGCTTGCGTGAACGTTGCGAATCTGCTGCTCGCTCGGGCTGCGGCGCGCGGAAGAGAAGTGGCCATTCGAACGTCGATGGGCGCCTCGCGCTGGCGTGTCACTCGCCAGTTGATTACCGAGAGCCTGCTTCTTTCCCTCGCCGGTGGCACGCTCGGATTGCTTTTCGCTTGGGCTTCGCTCGGTCCACTCCTCAAACTCTCTTCAACCAGCGTGCCCGCGGTTTTGACTGTTGGTCTTGACCGCTGGGTGCTCTTTTTTACTCTCGTCGTCTCCTTTGTAACCGGGCTTGTCTTCGGCATCGTCCCCGCCGTTCGAACCGCCAAGCTTGATCTTCGCGAAACGCTGAATGAAGGCTCGCGCGGTTCCACAACGGGACCAGGTCAGCATCGCATTCGTGGTGTGCTTGTCGCGGTGGAGATCGCCATGGCCATGCTCCTGCTCGTCGGCGCAGGCCTGTTGTTACGCAGTTTTTCTCGATTGCAGGAAGTGCCGCCCGGTTTTCAAGCCGACCATCTCCTGGTTGCGGATCTTCCGCTTTCGCTCACCGCTTATTCGAAACCGCAGCAACGATTCGAATTCTTTGACCGTCTCGTCGCACGCGCCAAGTCCCTCCCCGGCGTGCGCTCGGCCGGCGCTGCATCCTTTTTGCCGGTCAGCGGTGGCGGCGGAGCGCTGCATTTTAATATCAACGGACGTCCGCCAAAATCGCCGCACGACTACACCGTAACCGGCTATCGCACCGTCACTCCGAATTATTTCGAAACTCTCGGAATGCCGCTGGTACAGGGCCGTTTTTTCACTGCTGCCGACACGGAAAAGGCCCCGGCAGTGGTGGTTATTAATTCCGCCATGGCGCGGACTTATTTCCCGGGAGAAAATCCGCTCGGAAAACGATTGCAACTCGGCGCGATTCCTGAATCCGACGTGCCATGGATGGAAGTCCTGGGCGTTGTCGGCGACGTTCGCCAGGGCCTGGATCTGGATCCGCAGGCCGAGATGTATTTGCCTTATCGCCAGGCGGACCAAGTCCTTCCGGTATTCCAGTTATCCATCGTGCTGCGCACCGCAACGGACCCGCTGCTGCAAGCAGCGGCTTTGCGGAGCGCGCTTGGGGAGATCGATCCTAATCAGCCGTTGGTGAGAGTGCGCACGATGGAAGAAAATATGGCGGCCACGGTGGCGCAACCGCGCTTCCGCACCTGGCTTATCGGGATTTTCGCGGCGCTGGCGCTGGTCCTCGCGGGAGTGGGAGTTTACGGTGTCATGTCGTATACGGTGACGCAGCGCACCAGCGAAATTGGAATTCGCGTCACGCTGGGCGCGCAGCCTGAAGATGTTTTTCGCATCGTTGTGGGCGAAGGCTTGCGGCTGGCTCTTGCTGGCGTCGGAGCCGGAATTCTTGCCGCATTGGCGCTTACCCGCTTGTTACGGAGCTTTCTGTATGGCGTCAGCGCGTATGATCCCCTCACCTTTGGGGGTGTGGCGCTGATTCTTACACTTGTGGCCGTCGCCGCATCGTTTTTTCCCGCGCGCCGAGCCACTTTGGTCGATCCCCTAGTGGCCTTACGATACGAATAGGAACGCCGGGATAAACCGGCGTGGAGGAGAGGATGAAAAAGCCTTGCGGTGAAGGCATAGCGAGCCGCACCGACCCCGAGTCATGCGTGGTCAGTCGTAAGGCTGGACACGAAGTGTTGACAGGGGTACATGCAGACGGGGTATTGAGCCGCGAAATATCTAGGAATCAGGATGCCGACGCTGTCTATTCGGCGGGAAGGCAACACTGGTGGGGGCGACAACGCGAGCACCTACTGGACCTGCGAGGTAACAGCAGATCGTAGATGACTTTCTTGTTTTGCAAAGCCAGTGGAGCAAGCTGCGGAGGAAGTGTGAAGACCACATGGACGTAGCGCGTGGGGAGAAGTTCTCTTTGCCGTGCGGCGATCCAGCGTTCCCGGGCCGCGGTCTGACACTTCGGGCAGTGGCGATCTCGGCAACTGTTGTAGGAGATGGTGGCACGATGCCCGCAGCGGGTGCATTCATCGAGATGGCCGCCGAGTGCGGCGGTGCGACAGCGCGCAATGGCCAGCAGTACTTTGATGTGCTTCCAGCTGAGCCACTGGCGATTTCGTTCGACGAAAGCAGCTCCCACGGTGCGGATGAGATCGGCCACCTCGAGGGGCGGCCGGCTCATCTATTCCTCCAGTGTCGGCCGGTCTTTCAGCTTCAGTGAGTCCAGAGGACTCGCAGTCGCGTGGAGATGACGCTCGGAAAGATGGAGGTAGATGGTGGTCTCTTTGAGATCGCGATGGCCTAACAGGATCTGAATGGTGCGCAGATCCGCGCCCGCCTCGAGAAGATGCGTGGCGAAGCAGTGGCGCAAGGTGTGGGGATGGACTTGTTTCTTGATGCCTGCGCGCTTGGCAGCCTCCTTACAGGCGTTCCGAGGTGTTTTCGTATCGATGGGCTGATCACTGTTGTGCCAACGGTTGCCTGGAAACAGCCATTCGCGGGATTTTCTCGGCAAACGACGCCAGTGTTCGCGCAGCTCCTCCAGCAGTTTTGGGCTGAGCAGCACATCTCGGTCTCTGCGTCCCTTGCCGCCCTGAATGTGAATCACCATCCGCTTGCTGTCGATGTCGCGGACTTTCAAGTGTGTCAACTCGGCGTTGCGCACTCCGGTGGCGTAGAGCGTCATCAGCAGAATGCGATGGTAGGGAGTGAGCGCGGCATTGATGAGTTGCGTGACTTCTTCCTGGCTCAGGATCGACGGAAGGTGAAATGGTCTTTTCGGATAGGGAGTCTCGGCGATGCTCCAGTTCTTTTTGAGAGTCTTGATGTAGAAAAACCGCAGTGCCGCGAGGCGGTTATTTACGGTACCCGTCGACAACTTGTGCTTTTGAAACAACTCGGCTTGGTACTCACGAATGTGCCGCAGGCCCAAACGGTCCGGCGGACGGTTGAATCTTCGAGCAAAATCTTCGACTGTGCGGATGTAATAGCGTGTGGTATGTTGCGAGTAGTTACGACGCTGGAGTTCCTCCAGCATCATTTTGCGTAAACGGGTCACAGGGATGGCCTCCTTGTGACCCAAACTTATCTCAGCCGCTAAGCAACCACCGATCCCTCACCTCACGCGTAGCGTCCGCCGCCGGGCGGCTTCGTTCTGACGGGCAAACGGGAAGTAATGCCTCCGGGTTGGCAAATTGCTCCTGATAACGCGCTTGGATGAAGTGATGTGGCCAACTTGCTAGTACTCAGCAAACCCGAAGTTGTTCAAAGACGGCGTTGTCGGGAAAGAACCAGCACTGCCGTCGCTATCGGGCGGAATCCCCGTCGGCGAGGCCCACAGGTGGAGCGTGCTGTCCTCTGAATTGCTGGAGAACGCCCTAAGACTTCCTAAGACATCGCGCCAAATCCCAAGTGGCAGATTTCCCATCGCTGATGGGAAAACCACGATTTAGCACCCTGCCGCCGCTTTCTTTGTTGACAACAAAGAGCGTTAAGATTTACCAATATTTCTCGAAATTTCTTAGGCTAGCAGGGTTCGAATCCCATCCTCTCCGCCATACTTTCTCGTGACCGCTATTCACTTTCTAAAGACGAAGGCCGGCATTTTCTGCCCGGCCCGTCCTAATAAAATTGAGCGCGTTCAGAAATGGCAAGAGGCTACGCCGCGCTTTTGCAGGTATTTTTGATGGTATTCTTCGGCGCGCCAGAAAGTGCTTGCGGGTGTGATCTCCGTGGCGATGGGCCGTTTGAATCTGCCGCTGGCATCGAGTGCCGCGCGTGACTTCTTGGCTGCCGCTTCCTGCTCTGGCGAATGAAAGAAAATTGCCGTGCGGTATTGTGCGCCGAAGTCCGGTCCCTGGCGGTTCGCTTGCGTTGGGTCGTGAGCCTGCCAGAAGGCTTCCAGCAACTGTTCATAAGTCACTTTTGCGGGATCAAAACTTACTTGCACGACTTCCGCATGCCCCGTTTCATCCGTGCAAACATCTTTGTAAGTGGGATTCGGCATCTCTCCGCCGGTGTAGCCCACTGCGGTGTCGATCACTCCCGGCACGCGTTGAAACGCTGCTTCAACGCCCCAGAAACACCCTGCTCCAAAAGTCGCAATCTCTGTCATGGACTCACCTCTTCGTGCAAATTCTTGTCACATTCTACGCGTTCATGTTAGATGCGCGAGCTACCGCCCGCGATTCACTGGCGCCTCTAGGGAGCGCTCTTTCGTCCCGCTGGTCCCGCGCTGGCTCTTAATTTCTCCTGTGCGAGCGCTTTGTAGGGACTGTTCACCGAGGCCGCTTGGGTGAATGCCTCTTTGGCTTCGGCATTTCTCTTCAGATTCAGCAGCGCAAATCCCAAACGATATTGATTTCGCGCATAACTTCCATCATCCGGCTTCAGCAGCGGCGCCGCGGCTTTCAGATTCTCCACTGCTTGGGCGTTGTCCTTTTTTTCGATGTTCACCTGGCCCAGCGAACTCAGTGCCAGACCCTTTTGCAGCCCTTTCTGCTGCGCCCATTGCTCATCAGCCACACCTTCCGGCTTAGGTGTGGCATCGAGCGCTGAAATAGCCCTTTTCGCGTACGTTTCGGCTTTCCCGAGTTGATCGGGCTTGTCGCAATAATAGTCGGCGAGCAAGAGCAGCATTCCCAAATTGTTTGCATCTTTCGCCAGGAGTCCGTTCGCCACTTCCAGCATCTTTGGCACGTTCTGCGCCTGCTGATAAGACGTCGCTGCCACACCGAGAGCTTGATTCGCGTACGGCGAATCAGGGAAAATCTGCGCAAAGCGAGTCAGTAGTCCCGCACGTTTCCCGGCCTCCTTGGCCCGAATGGCGGCGTTGTAGACCAACTGTTGAATATAGGCGATGCTGTCCTTGTTGCTCTCCAGAGTTTTGGCCTTCTGGTCATCCCAGACTTGCGGCTGCGTGCCTGTTGGGGCGGGGGCTTCTTTGTAGCGCTTCAGGATCCCTTGGGCTTTCTCACCGTACCCGACAACGCGTTCGGAGTCGCCCTTTTCTGCGGCGGCGCGGATCATGTTCATGGCGTTCTGAAAATTGTCGGGGTCTAAAGCGAAGAGTTTGTCTCCGTATTCAAGCGCCTTGTCGTAATTCTTCTGCGCGATGTAGTAGTCGACGTAGAGACCATCCGCCAGGATGGGATTGTCGCCTTCGCTGCCAGGTCCGGCCGCGAACTTGTCGATGAGCGCCAGCTTCTGCGCCGGGTCTGTCGCCGCATTGATCTCCGTCAAGGCGTGATCCACCTCCGACCCTGCTTGAATGGGAACGAACTTGCCGATCTGCTGACCGAACAAAGGACCTGCCGACCAGCCCAGCAGAAATAACACACCGCTCAACAACCTAGTCTTTCGCATAGGGAACCTCCAGGCACCGGCGATTGCCTGCATCTTAGTGCGGTGGGCGGTTTTGCGCAAAGAGTTTTCGCCCAAACGCCCGGGTCACGGAATAAACGTCCTTTCTCGATGTCGCGTTAGGCTAACGGGACTGGATGAACCGCCCGCAAGCGTGGTAAAACATGCCGGGGGCATCCACGGCTGTGTCTAATGGCGCGCACGACTCGAGCGGAACAAGAATTGAGAAAGAACGAAGGAGAAGCGATCGCTTTCACCTCGTCATTCCGGTTCACATGAATTGGCAGGGTCCGAGCGGCGAGCGATACTCAGCGCACGCGCAAGCGAGAGAAGCAAATCTGCATGGCGGCTTCCTGGAGTTCATAGAGACTGAGAGGTATCCGCCCGATGGGGTTGAACTCGAATTGACGAATTTAGTTTCCGGTAATAAGGCAAAGGCACGAGTATCCGGCATTCGACGACCCGCGCAGGATGCACCTTTGGGAGTTGCCGTAGAACTCCTTCCGCCCACGGAGGAGTTTTGGGGACTGACCTTTCAGTTGAGGAAATCAACGGAAGAACTGTTGAAGTTGGAGCACGGCATAAAGTCAGGGGAGATTGATCCCTACGTGCTGCGCGAATTCCGAGACGCAGTGGATCATATCCGCAAGACAGCATGGGCTGTTCAGGAATGGAAGGAGAGACAGGTGCTGAAGCGGGATACGGCAACCTTAATCCCGTTGCTTGTGACCGAGCGAATCCGCCGCGGAACGCAGCTTTACGAGGCGCTCATCGCCGACCTTCAGAGCCAAACCATTCACCCCGATGATGCCGAGATCGAAGATTTGTTGCATGCCATCGAGCGCCTTCGCGAGGAATTGAAGCGAATTCATTAAGCCCACCGTCTTCATCGAAAGACACGCACCCTAGAAAGATGGAATTCCGGAAGGGTAGGCAGTCGAAGCAGTTTTTCGTCAGTCGCGCTATGTAGCAAGCTAGTTTCGTGTCCGCAAGAAGAGGAGCGCGAAGAGGAGCGCTAATTGACGGTTCATGTGAATCGCGAGACGATTGCAAGTTTGAATGGAATGGTGGAATGGATCTGGGGCTTACAGGACGCGTAGCCATTGTCGCGGCAGCCAGTAAAGGACTAGGCCGCGCTGTGGCCGAGGAACTCGCCTGCGAAGGCGCGCACATCGCTATTTGCGCACGCACCGCAACCACACTCGAAGAAACAGCGACGCAAGTTCACAAGGCCACTGGCCGCGAGGTGTTTTACAGGGCACTGGATGTAACTGATTCGAGGGAGGTTGCTGACTTTGTTGCCGCAGTGGGAACGCACTTCGGCCGTCTGGATATTTGCGTTACCAATTCCGGCGGTCCTCCGTCTAACTTGTTTAAGAACACCCCGCAGGAAGCCTGGCGCGCTGCCCTCGACCAGCTTCTGATGAGCACCATCTATTTTGCAAAGGAAACTCTGCCGCGTATGCAGAAGAATAAGTGGGGACGTCTGATTGCGATCACCTCCTCGGCGGTCAAGCAGCCCGTCGACGGCCTGCTCCTCTCGAATTCAATCCGCGCCGCGGTGACCGGACTAGCGCGGACGCTGGCCAATGAGTATGCCGCCGATGGCATTACTGTGAACAATGTTTGCCCGGGCTATACGCGCACCGCTCGCCTCGATGGACTTGCCTCCACTATCTCTGCGCGCACGGGCTCAAAGCCTGAAGAAGTTTTTGCTGGTTGGGAACGCGAAATCCCAGCTGGCCGCCTTGGAATGCCGCAGGAATTTGCCGCGGTCGTGGCATTTCTCGCTTCGGAGCGTGCCAGCTATGTGAACGGCGTCTCCATCGCTGTTGACGGTGGCCTGGTTAGGAGTTTGCTCTAGCCCTAAATGGCCGCCGCGACCCGTCATCTTGAACTCAGCTTGTTGTCCGAGCGCTTTGCCATCTCCCGGCTGGACGCCGCTTCACCGATTCCGACGTGGGCAACGCAAGGTCCATTCTTTTCCGTCACGCGCACTGGCGACGAACTTTCAATCGTCACAGAACTTTCCCGCGTTCCCGTAGGCGTGCAGTCCCAACCGGGTTGGCGAGTCTTGAGAGTTCATGGACCCTTCGTTTTGTCGGAAATCGGAGTGCTAGCTGCGCTGGCAACGCCGCTCGCCGAAGCAAAAATCAGTTTGTTTGCCGTTTCGACGTTTGACACGGACTACCTGCTCATCGCTTCCGAAACATTAACGGCGGCCATCGCCGCGCTGGAACGGGCAGGGCACACCATTCACAGGAGCAAAGCAGAATGATCAGGGAATCCCTTCGCCATGCCAATCACCGTCGCAGTCGTCCGGTATTTCTTGCGCTCGCGGCAATGCTGGCGATTTTCATTGCCGCGCCACAGCTCTCCGCCGATGAGCCTTACGCGCGGAGCCGCGACTATGATCTGCAGCATTCCAAAATTTCGTTGCGCTTTGACCTCGAGCAGAAAAAGGTTCTCGGTGAAGTCACGCACTCGCTATCTATTCTTCGCGATGGCACTGCGAAAATCGTTTTCGACTCGGCTGGACTCACTATTCAAGAAGTAATCGTCAACAAGGCGGCCGCAAAATTTGAGACTTCGGCGGAGAAGTTGACCATCCCCCTCGCTGCCAAGGCTAAGACCGGAGACAAGTTTGAAATCACGGTCCGATATGAGGGCAGGCCCACAAAGGGAATGTACTTTATTTTTCCGGACAAGGATTATCCGGACAGGCCCAGCCAGATCTGGACTCAAGGCGAATCAGAGGATACGCACTACTACCTCCCGACGTACGACTACCCGAACGACCGGCTTACCACCGAAACGATTCTTACGGTTCCCGCATCCTGGATCACCGTTTCCAACGGCAAACTCATGAGCGTCACCGATGCCGGCAAAGGTTTGAAGACCTGGTATTGGAAGGAGTCCGTACCCAGTTCCACCTACCTGATCACCGTGGTTGCCGGTGAATTTGATGAAGTGAAAGAGTCCTGGCACGGCGTCCCCGTTACCTACTACGCGCCCAAGGGACGCGGCGACCGCCTTCCCATCAACTACGGACGTACTCCTGCAATGATGGAGCTGTTCAGCAAGAAATTTGGCGTCGATTACCCCTGGGAAAAATATTCGCAAGTCATGGTGGATGACTTCGTTGCCGGCGGCATGGAAAATTCCAGCGCCACCACCAACACCAGCGCTTCGCTGGTTCATCCCAAGCTGGCTCCCGAATATTTCACCGGCGAAGATGATTTAATCTCGCACGAACTCGGGCACCAGTGGTTCGGCGACCTCGTCACCTGCAAGGATTGGGGTGACATCTGGCTCAACGAGGGGTTCGCGACATTTCTGGAAGCGGTATGGACCGAAACGCGCTTTGGCAAGGATCAAGCCGATTACGAACGTTGGAACAATGCGCGCGAATGGTTCAGAAGTGGCAACTTGTGGAACAAGCCGATCGTGCGGCACGACTTCGACGATTCCAGCGAGTTCGACGGCAACGC
>Ga0137412_10001009_pt1 | contig 21176 bp, 21 predicted proteins | sample CZODoug2_1_16fun_FD_122160 | JGI IMG/M metagenome (GOLD analysis project Ga0137412, IMG submission 122160) | Vadose zone soil fungal communities from Angelo Coast Range Reserve, California, USA - CZODoug2_1_16fungal (Hybrid Assembly) | ecosystem: Environmental > Terrestrial > Soil > Vadose zone... | reverse complement strand
TGTGGCTGGCATCGCGGCTTTATTCCTGCAAGCTAATCCGACTTTGACGCCTGCAGAGATTGTCGGCTTCATGCAAAGCACGGCCGTCCCTATGGAAGTTACAACGAGTGGCCCTGTCCCCAACGTTGCTGCCGGTTACGGTCTCGTGCAGGCCAACCTCGCAGCGCAAATGGTTCCCGCGACCTTGCCTCCCGCGCCGACGTTGACGCTGGCGTCAAGCTCCATCATCGTGGGCAGCTCGACCACGCTCACGTGGTCTTCGGCAAACAACCAGGGATGCACGGCTTCTGGAAGTTGGACCGGCGCCTTGGCCAGCAGCGGTACCCAAACAGTTACGCCTACGGCCGTCGGGACTGACACTTACACACTGTTCTGCACCAACGGTCTCGGCGCATCGCAGCCGACATCGGTGACGCTGAGTGTGACCAGTGCAGCCCCACCTCCCGCGACCGGCGGCGGTGGCGGCGGCGGTACGGTGAGTCTGGTCACCCTGCTCGGCCTGTTTGGGGTGGGCGCGGCGAATGCGCGGCGTTCGCTCAATTTGCGTCGTCGCAAATCTTCGAGTCCCGTCGCAAACATCGCCTAAGGCTCCGTCACCTACGAGCATATCGCGGGTAAGGCAAACGGCGGTGCCAATGACAGAACAATCGGTCGACGTATCTGCGCAGCCGATGCGGCCCAAGTCCTGGGCGGCGTTCGGTGCGCTCGGTGTGGTCTTCGGCGATCTCGGTACGAGCCCACTGTACACACTGCAATCCGTGGTGCAGGCAACGGGCGGTCAATTCACGCCGCAGACCGCGCTCGGTGTCCTCTCGCTGGTGTTTTGGACTTTGATCGTGACCATCTCGATCAAGTACTGCCTGTTCGTGTTGCGCGCCGACAATCGGGGCGAGGGCGGCGTTCTCGCCTTGATGTCCTTGATCGGGGCCAATGGTTTTACGCCCGGCTTGCGCATCTTGACCGGGATGGGACTGCTCGGCGCCGCGTTGATCTACGGCGACGGTGCGATCACGCCGGCCATATCGGTATTGAGCGCGCTCGAAGGGGTCAACGTCGTGACGGATACCTTCAAGCCCTTCATCATGCCCATGGCCGTCGTCATTCTTCTGTGCCTGTTCTCCGCACAGCGATTCGGAACGGAAAAAATCGGCCGCGCCTTCGGCCCCGTGATGCTGCTGTGGTTTTTGGTCATCGCGTTGATCGGAGGCGCTTCCATCTTGAAGCACCCGGGCGTCATCGCCGCGGTTGATCCCCGGCATGCGATCAACTTCTTGACCGCCGAGGGACGTTCCGGATTCCTGGTATTGGGGGGCGTGTTCCTGTGCATCACCGGTGGCGAGGCGCTTTACGCCGACATGGGACATTTCGGCAAGGGCCCCATCCGCCGCTCTTGGTACGCCATCGTTCTGCCGTCTTTGTTGCTCAGCTATGCGGGGCAAACCGCGTTTTTGCTCGACAAGGGAACCGTGGCGGGAAATCCCTTTTTCCAGATTGCGCCGGCCTGGTCCATTTATCCCCTCGTGCTGCTGGCGACGATGGCGACCATCATCGCGAGCCAAGCCATCATCACCGGTTCCTTCTCGATGACGCGACAGGCCATGCAGCTTGGCTGGCTTCCCGGTGTCGCGATAAGGCAAACCTCCGATCGAATATACGGGCAGATCTATATTCCGGCGGTCAATTGGCTGCTGATGGTCGCCACCATCGCCATCACCATCGCCTTCGAACGATCGGATCGCCTCGCGGGAGCCTATGGAACCGCTGTGTCGACCACCATGCTGCTGACCACGTTCTTGCTGTATCGAGCCATGCGCGATCTGTGGAAATGGCATCGGGCCGTTGCGATGCCCGTGGCCGGAATATTCATCATCGTCGACTCGAGCTTCTTTCTTGCCAATCTCTTGAAGATTGCCGAAGGCGGCTGGTTGCCCCTGACCTTCGCAGCGATCTTGTTCTTGGTCATGATTACCTGGCGCTCCGGCGTCGATGCGATTCGCGCAACGCTGGTGCATGCTCCGCAATCCGCCGACCGGTTCTTATCGGATCTGAAGAACGGCGTCATTCCGCGCGTTGAGGGGACCACCGTATTCCTGACTCGCAGCACACAAAAGGTATCCCGAGTGATCATGGATCATGCGCGCTATGTCGGCGTTCTGCCGCGCAATGCCATTGCGCTGAGCGTGGTCTTCGAAACCACCCCGCGCATCGTCGGTCCCACATGCACCGTGGTCGACAACGTGGGCGAAGGGTTGTGGCATGTCATTGCGCGTTTCGGTTTTCTCGAAATCCCGAACCTGCGCCAAGCGCTGGCCGGCACCCCTGGTTTCGGTGCGGAAATCGACTTCGACAAGGCGCTGTTCTTCGGCACCCGCGATCTCGTGGTGTCCAAGCGAAAAAACGCCAGCATGCGGGGCTGGCGCTTGGTCTTGTTCGCGTTTCTGTATCGAAATTCGGTAAAAATCGTCGATCGATTCAGTCTGGAGGCCGAGAATGTGATCGAGATTGCCAGGCAAATTGAGATCTAGGGTTCTGCTGCGCGGCGTGATGGTCGTGAAATATCGGCCCCTGCTCGCGGAATGTCGGCACGTCGTGGGCGTCTCTTTCAGTCAAATTCTGGATGACGCTCAAAATGCCCCATCCCAACATCAGGCACAGACACAGAAGCAGCAGCAAAGCGATCGCGAAATTCATGGCAGCACCGAACTCTGGAACCGAGCCAGGATCTTAAATTCGGAGAGCTTTATTGGGCTGTAGGAACAACGCTGATACTACTGTCAGAGGGTGGTTTCGCTCAAGGACTGAGGTTCAATGCCGGCAACACGCTTCCTCGCAGCTCGCCAAATCCGATGGAGACGGCGCCGGGCCGTTCGCACCGGCCTCGAAAAATCACGGTGTCGCCGTCCTCTAAAAAGGTGCGCTGTTCATCTTGACCGATTTGCAGCGGCTGGCTGCCGCCCTTGCTGAGTTCGACCAATGAGCCGGCTTCGGCGGGCGTTGGGCCGGACTGCGTGCCGCTGCCAAACAGATCACCGGGACGCAGATTGCAGCCATTCACGGTGTGGTGCGCGACGAGCTGTGAGATCGTCCAGTAGGCATGGCGAAAACTGGTCTCCGATAAGCGTTGCGGAGGCTCATGGCGGTCATGCATTTTTGCCGTCTGAATGAGCGCTTCGAGCCGGATATCGATCGCTCCTGCTTCTCGATTCGGCTGCGAATCCAAGTAGGGCAGAGGCTGAGGATCCTCCGGCGGCCGGTTGAAGGGTACGCGAAAGGGGGCGAGTGCTTGCAGGGTCACCACCCACGGCGAAATGGTGGTGGCGAAATTTTTTGCCAGGAACGGCCCCAAGGGCTGGTACTCCCAGCCTTGTAAATCCCGGGCCGACCAATCGTTGAGCAGGCAGAGGCCGAAGATGTGATTCTCAGCATCGGCCAACGGGATTGCCGCGCCCAGCGGATTGCCGGCGCCGATGAAAATGCCCATTTCAAGCTCGTAATCCAAGCGGGTGCTGGGACCCACCGTCGGGCCGGCGGCCCCGGGTCTCTGCCCTCGAGGACGCGGGAAACTCTGCCCCGACACCCCGATGGATGAACTGCGGCCATGGTAGCCGATGGGTATCCACTTATAGTTGGGAAGCAGAGGATTATCCGGCCTGAATTGCCGGCCGATGGCCGTCGCATGATGAATCGATATGTAGAAGTCGGTGTAATCGCCGATCTGCGCAGGCAAGGAAAATATCGCGTCTTCTTGGGGCACCAAACAGGCCCTCAAGGCGCCTTCGAGCGCGGAGCCTTGTGCGAGCGCCTCGAACAACGCGCGGCGCAGCGCCCCCCAGACAGGCGGACCTAGTTGCATCAAAGAATTCAACGACGCAAGGCTGCCGGCGCGAATTCCCGGCCGGGCATCCCCCGGAAATAAGTTCGCGTCTGCGACCGCTGCGAGATCAAGGATTTGATCTCCAATCGCCACGCCGCCCCGAAACGGCTCGGCGCTGCGCGCGCGTCGAAATACGCCGAAAGGGAGATTTTGGATTGGAAACGCGCAGCCGGCTAGATTCGCCGCGGGCAGCCAACTGCGAACCTTTGGATCGTGCGTGGCATCCGGGCGATTGAAGACTGTCACGGCCGGGTCGGATCGAAGTGCTTTTTGAGCCCCAGCCAGTGGCTCATGTAGTCCTCTTGCAGCCGCGGCATGCCCTGCAACGCGCTGCGTGCCGGTTTGAGCACGGATCGAGATTCGAACATGAACGCCATCGTGTCCGTGATGTGCATCGGCACCGAGGTGTCCGCCGCCACAGCTTTATCGAATGTTGCAGCGTCCGGGCCATGGCCGCTCATGCAGTTGTGCAAGGAGGATCCGCCGGGCACGAAGCCGGTACTCTTGGCGTCATATACCCCGCAGATGAGCCCCATGAATTCATTGGCCACGTTGCGATGAAACCAGGGCGGCCGGAACGTGTTCTCCATCGTCAGCCAGCGCGGAGGAAAAACGACGAAATCGATATTGCTCGTGCCGGCGAGGTCGCTCGGCGAATGCAGCACCAGGAATATGGACGGGTCGGGATGATCGTAGGAGATTGATCCCATGGTGTTGAATCGCCGCAGATCGTATTTGTAAGGTGCGTTGTTGCCGTGCCAGGCAACGACATCGAGGGGCGAGTGATCCATTTTTGCAGCCCACAAACCGCCGGCGAATTTGCCGATGAGTTCGCAGGGCTCGTCGAGATCCTCGTAGCGCGCCCTTGGTACCAGGAAATCGCGTGCATTGGCGAGGCCGTTGGAGCCGATGGGCCCGAGATCCGGCAATTTGAACGCAGCACCGAAGTTCTCGCAGATATAGCCTCGCGCCTCACCGTTCGGAAGATCGACTCGGAAGCGCAGTCCGCGCGGTATTACCGCAATTTCTTGCGGGCTCAAGTGTATGCGTCCGAGCTCGGTGTCGAGAATCAGCGCGCCTTGCTGCGGCACGATGAGCATCTCTCCGTCGGCGTCGTAGAAAAATCGCCGCTGCATCGAGCGGTTGGCTGCAAACAAGTAGATGGCGCAGCCGGCGTGCGCGTCCGGGGATCCGTTGCCGGCCATGGGCACCAGCCCCTCGATGAAGTCGGTGGGTACGGCCGGCACGCTCAGCGGATCCCACCGCAGCTGATTCGGCGGCACTGCCATGTCGGTCGGCCGCTCATCGAGAAGCCGGTGCTTGAATCGCTCAAAGGGCCGGTGCGTCACCGCGGGACGAATGCGGTACAGCCATGAACGCCGATTGGCGGCGCGCGGCGCCGTGAACGCCGTGCCCGAGAATTGTTCCGCGTACAGTCCGAACGGACAGCGCTGCGGAGAATTGCGGCCTTGCGGCAGGGCTCCTGCCAGTGCCTCGGTGGCGAATTCGTTGCCGAAGCCGCTCAAGTACCCATCGGATTCGGAAACGATTGCGCTCACGGCAGGCATTCTATGACACTTACGAGCGCAAATTTCACGCCAATCTGTCAAATGGTTGGTTGGGCGTGCTGATCCGCGGATAGTGTGCGATCCTGCGCGAGGTTCAAAGACTGGGGCTCCAACAGGCATGGCGCGCGAACACTTTCACTGGGATGATCCGCTGTTGCTCGACGCGCAATTGACGGACGAGGAAAAAATGGTCCGCGATGCCGCGCGCGACTACGCGCTCGGCCGGCTCGAGCCGCGCGTGCTCGAGGCATTTCGGCGCGAGCACACCGATCCGGGTATTTTCAAAGAAATGGGCGGCGTGGGACTCCTGGGCGCCACCATCTCCGAAGCCTATGGCGGCGGCGGACTGAACTATGTCAGCTATGGCCTCATCGCGCGTGAAGTCGAGCGCATCGATTCCGGATTCCGCTCAATGATGAGCGTGCAATCGTCGCTGGTGATGTTGCCGATTTTTAAATTCGGTACCGAGGCGCAGAAACAAAAATACCTGCCGCCGTTGGCGCGCGGTGAATCCATCGGTTGCTTCGGCCTCACTGAGCCCGATCATGGTTCCGATCCCGGCAGCATGATCACGCGTGCGCGCGCGGCCGCCGGCGGCTATCGGCTCTCGGGCGCCAAGACCTGGATTACCAACAGTCCCATCGCCGATGTTTTTGTGGTCTGGGCAAAGACCGACGACGACATAATCCGCGGCTTCATTCTTGAAAAAGGCTGGAAGGGCCTCACGACACCGATCCTGCACGGCAAGGTTGGGTTGCGTGCCTCGACCACCGGGCAGATTCTCATGGACGATGTGTTCGTGCCCGAAGAGAATTTACTTCCCGGCGTCACCGGACTCAAAGGGCCGTTTACATGCCTCGATTCCGCGCGCTACGGCATTGCGTGGGGAGCGCTGGGCGCGGCGGAGAGTTGTTGGCATACGGCTCGCCAGTACGTCCTCGACCGCAAGCAATTCGGCCGGCCGCTCGCCGCGAATCAGCTCATCCAGAAAAAACTCGTCGACATGCAAACCGAAATTACGCTCGGACTTCAGGGCTGCCTGCGTCTGGGGCGAATGAAGGACGATGGGACCGCGTCGGTGGAAATAACATCCATCATGAAGCGCAATTCGTGCGGCAAGTCGTTGGACATCGCGCGCATGGCGCGCGACATGTTGGGCGGCAATGGCATCTCGGATGAATACGGCGTGATTCGTCACGTCGTGAATCTCGAGGTCGTGAATACCTACGAAGGCACGCACGATATTCATGCCCTGATTCTCGGCCGGGCGCAAACCGGCATTCAAGCGTTCTCATGAGGCCGCGTCGTTTCGACTCGAGGAACAAGGGCTATGGATATGCCGGAGACGCCGCACCGGACACCCGCGGTACGCGAATATTCGGCTTGAGTCGGATCTGCCACTCCGCGCTGGCCGGAGCGTCGGCCGTCAAGGTGACCTGCTGACCGGTGGTCTCCTCGGCGTGATCCATGCTTGGATGCCATATTCTGACGCGGTATTCGCCGGCCGGCATGTCGCTGATCACGGCGGTTCCCAGCGGCCCGGTCTTCGCGAAGAACGGCGTTTCCGACACATAGATATAGCCGATCATCCAGTCATGGATGTTGCATCCCAAGACCACGACGCCGGGTTTGTCGAAAACGATGGGCGGCGCATCCGTGCCGGAATACAAAGGCAACTCGAATTTCTTGGCGGGAGAAAAGGAGTAGACCTGGTGCCGGATATTGTCGCTGTTCGGAAAACGGACGGTAGAACCCACGAATATCGCTTTCACATAGGGCACAAATTGCTTGTCGACCTGATCCACCGCGTCCTTCGGGGGACGGGCGTGCAGGGCGCTGCGCGGGTCGACCGGAACCGCCAAGACCACTGCGTCAGCGACCAATAAGCCCTTGTGATCCCGAACGACGGCATGCATTTCGGCGGCCTGCGCGAGGGTTGCGCCCGCCAAAATCAGTCCGACCGTGCCGATGAATCTCTTAAGCATTTAAAACCGATAGTTCCACGTCAATTCCGGCATCGAATCGGTGTAGTTGTTGCCGCCCTGAGCATGCGTCTCCACGCGTTGAAATCCACAGCCGATCAGACTGTGAGCGGTCAGCGAATATTCCGCTCCCAGTCTCGCACCGTAAGTCGTTCCGTCGAGCCTATACGCGTAGGCACCCGGACCAAAGGTCGGATCAGGCGCAACCGCTTTGGCATTCAATGAAAGATAATATCCTGCAGCCGCCGTTTGAGCCGTGGAGACGATGTCACCGTGCCGCAGCAGCGATCCTAAGTTGATCGAGAACCGCTCGCTCAGGGTATATTCCGCGTTTGCCGTGAAACTTCGCCCGCGTAGGCTGAAGGCATCGCTCGATACGCCCAAATATTCGACAGCGCCGGCAGTCGCGGCGCGGCGCTCGTAGGCGTATTTTGCCCAAAGATTCCACCGTTCATCGATCCGCTTTCCCAATTCCAGCGACGCGGCGTAGAGCGTGGCGTCCCGATAGCCATCCTGGTAGTCGGAGCGGCCCAACGATATACCCGCGCGAGTCCACGTCGCGAAGGCGCCCAAACCCCACTTCTTCTTGAGCGACAGCAGTCCATCGATGGACCCATTTCGCAATCCGGTCAGGCTGTCGTAGATCTGCCCGGACAGTGCGCCGCCCGCCGCCAGGCTGTAGCTTTCGCCGATGGGGATCGACTGCGACAGGGAAACCGTTGCCGACGCGCTAAAGTCCGAAACCTTGTCGTTATAGGTCCGGGCGTTACTGACATTGTCATCGTGGCTGAGCGCGCCGGCCGTGGCCACGGTCCAATCGCTGCGCGCAGTGTGAGATACCGCACAAATGATCAGCAACACAGGCAGCGAGGCACGGGTCGCCTTGCAAAAATTCCATAGGCTGGGGCATCGCATGTCCAGATTATGCAATGTCGCCATAACCGTCGGCAGGACCTAGGTCGCATCGCGCAACGCGGGCTCGAAAACGAGAATGCAAGGCCACCCCATGGTCGTGTACTTGCGTTATGGAGCATTGGCAACGCCGTGCCCCGCTGCGACCCAGGCGTCCAGCCCCCCGTGCAGGGGCCGAACTCGCTTGAAGCCGTGATTCATCAGAATCTTGGCGACGCGCGCTGCTGAGGCTTCGCTGGGACAGGTGCAATAAAGAATGATGTCGCGGTCACGAGGCAGGTCCTTGAGGTGCACGTCGACATCCGGCAAAGAAATGTGCAATGCACCAGGAATCCAACGCGGCTCGAGCGCTCGGGCGGTGGGCGAGCGCACATCGATGATCAGCGGCGCCACGCCGCCTTCGATCAGAGCGTGAAGCTCCGCCACGCTGATGCGCGCCATGCGCAGCATTTTGTAGAAGCGCCTGCGCTCCCACCACTTGAAGGCGACATAGATTGACAACAGAACCAGCGCACCCAAAAAAGCGATGCTGCCGATACGATCGAGATGAATCAACAGCAGTGCGATTTGGGTCTTGAACAGCGCGCCGGCGAGCAGTCCCACACCCACCCACAACATCGCGGCCAAGGTGCTCAAGAAGATGAATCGCAGCCAGCCGATGCGCATGGCTCCGGCCAGCGGCGGCGCGATGGTTGCCCAGCCGGGCACGAACTTGGCGATCACCAATGAATTGATGCCCCAGCGGTCGAATTGACTCTGCGTTTCGTTGACGCAGGAATCGGGCTCCAGGGAGATTCGGCACAGCGTCTTCAATACGCGGATGCCATATTTCTGTCCGATCCAATACCAACCTGAATCGGCCAGCAGGCATGCTCCGACCGCGGCAAAGAAAACCGGCCCCAAGGGCTGCTGTCCGCTCGCGGCGATCGCGCCGGCGAGCACGAGCGTCGGCACGGCCGGCACCGGAAGGCCGATTTGATTCAGCAGAACGTTGAAGGCGACGATCGCCAAGCCGTACTGGCTAAGGCCGAGTATGAGTTGCTGGGTCAATTTCTTCGGTGTTCGATATTGGGCAGAAAGGCGGCCACCATTCCCAGCAGCGGCAGGTAAGCACAGATTCGATAGACGAATTCGATTCCGTGGCTGTCGGCGAGGCCACCCAACACCGCAGCTCCGATGCCGCCGATGCCGAACGCGAATCCGAAAAACAATCCCGATACCGCGCCCACATTGCCGGGCATCAGCTCCTGTGCAAATACCACAATGGCTGAGAATGCCGAGGAAAGTATCAGACCGATGATGAACGTCAAGATGCCCACCCACATCAAATCGACATAGGGCAGCATCAACGTGAACGGTGCTATCCCTAAAATCGACACCCAAATGACACGTTTGCGGCCGATGCGATCGCCCAAGGGTCCTCCGAACAACGTGCCGAGCGCCATCGCGAGCAGGAAAACGAACAGGTGAACCTGAGCGGAGCGCACCGATACGTGAAATCTCTCGATCAAATAGAAGCTGAAGTAGCTCGTGATACTGGCCACATAAAAATACTTGGAGAAAATCAACAGGACCAGCACGACGATCGATGAACGTACGCGCGCGGCGGAAACCGGGCTTGGAGCGGCCGCAGGTTGTGCTTTCGGCCGGTCGATGTGTTGGCGCTTGTACCAGGCACCGACGCGCGCCAAGACCGCAATCGCGATCACCGCGGCGATCGCGAACCAGGCGAGACTGCTCTGGCCTTGCGGAATGATGATCCATGCCGCGAGCAATGGCCCCATGGCACTTCCCCCATTGCCACCCACCTGGAAGATGGATTGCGCCAGACCGTGGCGACCACCTGAGGCCAAGCGGGCGATGCGCGAGGACTCGGGATGAAAAATGGCGGACCCCGCACCGATCAAGGCCGCCGCGGCGAGCACGCTGCCGTAGTTGGGCGCAAAGGCCAAGGTCACCATGCCGATCAGTGTGAAGCACATGCCGACGCTCAAGGAATACGGCTGCGGATGCTTGTCGGTGTACACGCCGATGAGCGGCTGCAGAAGGGAAGCGCATGCCTGATAGGTCAGCGTGATGGTGCCGATCTGCACGAAACTCAAGTGGAATTCACCTTTGAGGAGCGGATAGATCGAGACGATCAACGACTGCATCATGTCGTTGAGAAAATGCGAGAAGCTCAACGCGCCCAGCAGATTGAAGCGCGTCGTCGCGACTGGAACGATTGCGGGCGAATCCGCCGCGAAACTCTTTGCCATGGTCTTAAAACTCTCGCCATGTGCAGATAATCTGCACTCCGGACTGCGTACCCTACTAGCTACTTCGTTGTCTGTCCTGAGAGAATGCGCTGATGAAACGCTTCGAGCCCTATGTCTTTTTGCGCGATTTTGCCTCTCGCTGGGATGTGCTGGCATTCATCGTCGTGATCGGGCTGGTGGTGTTTTTGGGCGAGACCTCGCGCGGCTTGTTTGCGCCGCTGACCGCACTCGAGGTAACGCCGATATCCTTGGATCCTTCGCATCTGCCGGAATATGCCGCGCGCACGACATTTCGCATGTTTGCGGCCCTCGCGCTGTCGCTGCTGTTCACGCTGACGTATGCGACTTGGGCGGCCAAGAGCGAGCGCGCCGGCAAGCTGCTGGTGCCCATCCTGGACATTCTGCAGTCGGTACCGATCCTGGGTTTCATTTCCATTACAGTCGTGTTCTTCATGTCGCTCGCCCCGGGGCGGGTCCTGGGCGCCGAGTTCGCCGCCGTCTTCGCCATCTTTACCAGCCAGGCTTGGAATATGGCGTTCAGCTTTTATCAGTCATTGCGCACCATCCCGATCGAACTCAGCGAGGCCGCGGAATCGTTTCGATTGTCGCCTTGGATGCGCTTCTGGCAGCTGGAGGTTCCCTTCGGCATGCCGGCGCTCATATGGAACATGATGATGTCCATGTCCGGCGGCTGGTTCTTCGTGGTGGCCTCCGAATCGATCAGCGTCGGCCATACCACCGTGGCGCTGCCGGGCGTCGGCTCGTATATCGCGCTTGCCATCGAACAAAGGAATCTCACCGCCATCGGTTGGGCCATCGCGACCATGTTGATCGTGATTCTTCTTTATGACCAGCTGCTGTTTCGGCCTCTGGTGGCGTGGGTGGACCGCTTTCGCGTCGAGCAAGAGCCGGGAGCGCGGGTGCCGGATTCGTGGGCACTGACCATGATGCGCCGCTCACGGCTCATTCAAGGCGCCACGCTGGCGTTTCACACCGCCGTCATGTTTACCAGCCGCGCCGTCAAGCGCCGCGATCAGCCGCTGCGGCAGTCCTCGGATAAACCCAGACGCTCGCTCGATCTGTTGTGGGTGATGTTGATCGTTGCGGCCGTCGTCGCGGGGCTGTGGCATATCGTGGTGGTGCTGATTCAGAACACGCCCCTCAAGGAAGCGCTGCAGGTATGCGGACTGGCGTCGCTCACCATGCTGCGTGTGTTCGTCTTGATTGCGTTTGCCAGCTTGGTGTGGGTGCCCATCGGCGTGTGGGTGGGCATGCGGCCGCGCGCTGCGCAAATCGTTCAGCCGATCGCGCAATTCATGGCGGCCTTTCCTGCGAATCTGCTGTTCCCCATCGCGGTGTACGGAATCGTTCGATGGAAACTGAATCCGGATATTTATCTGAGTCCGCTGATGATTTTGGGAACGCAGTGGTACATTTTATTCAACGTCATCGCCGGTGCCTCTTCGATTCCGGCGGAGATGCGCTACGTTGCGGAAAATTTCCGCATCACGGGTTGGCTGTGGTGGCGCAAGGTTGCGCTGCCGGCGATTCTGCCGTTCTATGTGACAGGCGCCATCACCGCTTCGGGCGGATCTTGGAACGCAGCCATTGTCGCCGAGCTGGCGACCTGGGGAGATACTCACATCCAGGCGCGAGGCTTGGGCAGCTACATCGCGGAGGCGACCAACGCCGGGGATTTTCACCGCATCGTGTTGGGGATCGGCGCCATGAGCTTGTTCGTCGTGGTCATCAATCGGCTCTTTTGGCGTCCTCTTTACTACTATGCCGAGCGCAAGTATCGACTTACTTAGGTGCCTGGCTCCGAGGTTTATGACATGAACACCACCTCTCCGCTGCTGCAGTGCACAGACGTTCGCAAGGCGTTTCCGAAGCCCGACGGCGCGGAGCTGCTGGTACTGGAGGGAATGAATCTCGAGCTGCGTGAGGGGCAGATCGTCGGGCTGCTGGGCCGATCCGGTTCGGGCAAATCAACCTTGCTGCGTCTGATCGCGGGACTGTCCGAACCGAGCGCGGGCAATCTGCGCTACTTGGGCAAGCCCATCTCGGGTCCTGCACCGGGCATTGCCATGGTCTTCCAAAGTTTCGCCCTGTTTCCTTGGCTGACGGTTTTTGAAAATGTCGCGCTGGGATTGGAGGCGCAGCGGATGTCGCGGCCTGAAATCCGCAAGCGTTCCTTGGCGGCGATCGACCTCATCGGCTTGGACGGTTTCGAGTCCGCGTATCCTCGCGAGCTGTCCGGCGGCATGCGCCAGCGCGTGGGTTTTGCCAGGGCGCTGGTGGTGCATCCGAATATTTTGCTGATGGATGAGCCGTTTTCCGCTTTGGACGTGCTGACGGCCGAGACGCTGCGCACCGATTTCTTGGATCTGTGGGCGGAAGGGCGCATGCCCATCAAGGGCGTCATCTTGGTCACGCACAACATTGAGGAAGCGGTATTGATGTGCGACCGGGTGTTGGTGTTCGGCAGCAATCCAGGCCGCATTTTGAGCGAAATCAAGGTGGCCCTGCCGCAGCCGCGAAACCGCCTCGATCCGAGTTTTCGCGAGCTGGTGGAGCGTATCTATGTCGAAATGACGGCGCGACCCGCCGGCGGTGCCCCCGGCCGCAAGGAGAATTTCCCAGGCTTAGGAATCGGCAGCGTCTTGCCGCACGTGTCCTCCAACGTGCTCGCCGGTTTGATGGAAGCCGTCGCGGCTCCTCCCTTCAACGGCAAGGCCGACCTTCCGGAGATAGCCTCTGACTTGACCATGGAGATCGACGAGTTGTTTCCCGTCGCGGAAACGCTGCAAATGCTGCGATTCGCGGAACTGGAGGGCGGCGACTTGAAACTGACTGAGGATGGATTGGCATTCGCCCATGCGGCGCTCGATGAGCGCAAGCGCATATTCACGCGCCATTTGCTGACCTATGTGCCGCTGGCCGCCCATGTCCGGCGAGTCTTGGACGAGCGGGCCTCTCATTCGGCTCGAAAGAGCCGCTTTATCGACGAATTGGAGGACTTCATGGCCGAGGAGGCCGCGGAGCAAAGCCTGCGCGCGGTGGTGAGCTGGGGCCGATATGCAGAGGCCTTCGCCTATGATGACGAGAATGCCATGTTCAGTCTGGAGAATCCGACTTAATATGATGCAATGACCGAAATGGCGCCCTACTTGAGCCTGCATGTTCCGCCGGACGAAATGGTGAAATTCATTCAGGATCTGATGACTCTTCCGCACGGGGAGATCGCGGCCAGCTCGGCCATGACGCTGGCGCAGCGCCACTGGGGCGGCGATACACCGATGGCGCGCGCGGCGCTGTTGCGCTGGGGTGCGCTCAATCTGGCGTTCCAGGACAAACGGTTGGAAACGTGGACTGTCACGCGTGAGCGCGATCGCATTCAGGTTCCGGCGGCGTTGGTGGCGGCGGCGGGTGTTGCTCCCTTGGTCATCGATAACGAGCGGGCGGTATTTGACATACCGGCGCTTCTGGATGCCACTCTGGAGTTCCAGCCTCCAGCGGGTCAGGCCTAAGCACCGTGACAAGCCCGGCTGAGCAAGCGCCGAAGCCGCGCTTTGGGGTCCTGCGCACCATCGCCCTTTACAAGCTTGTGAAGGTGTTGCTGCTGCTCGCGGTCGCCTACGGCGAATTGCGGCTGCGGGACGCCTCACTGGCGGCCAAGCTGCTGTCTTGGGCGCAAGCGCAGCCTTATGGATTGGAACACCGCATCGTCACGCAGCTCTTGGAGTGGTTCAGCGGATTGAGCGTGCCGCGAATCCACGCACTGCGAATGGTGACGCTGGCTTACGCGGCCGTTTTCGCGGTCGAGGGCGTGGGCCTGTGGATGCAGAAACGCTGGGCCGAGTGGTTGACGGTGATCATTACGGCCTCACTGATACCCCTGGAAGGCTGGGAGATCTTCTTCAGACCGACCATCGGCAAGGTCTTGATCCTGCTGGCCAACGGGGCCGTCGTCGCCTACCTGGTGTGGCACGTGCGCACGAAGAATCGTCCCGTGCCCAAGGCGCGTAGAGTCAACGTGAAATGATCTTCATCTCGGTTGTAACGCGTTAATCCGTCGTATTCTTCGCAGCGCTTAAGCCTCAACCACCCGTTTGGAGATCTCATGAAGAAGTCTGCGACCCTCATCACCACTGCCTTGTTGACCTTTGGCTTCGCCGCCGCCTCCATGGCCGCCGACACGCCGAAGTCCGCCGCGCCGGCGGCTGCCGATACGGCCACCGCCGCGCCCACGACCAAGACCAAGACCGCCAAGCACACCACCAAGAAGCACAAGAAAGCCACCCCTGCTCCCGCGACAACCAAGTAATATTATTGGTATAACGCCCCGACCGCTTCACGGCGGCCGGGGCTTTTTTTTGGGTTAGAACGGGCGGGAACATGGATCTGATAGTCGCAGTCAAGGCGTTGATACTGGGCGTGGTCGAGGGGCTGACCGAATTCCTGCCGGTATCCAGTACCGGGCATTTGATCGTGGTGGGCAGCCTGCTCAATTGGAACGACGAGAAGGGCGAGGTATTCGAGATCGTCATCCAATTTGCCGCCATCCTGGCGATTTGCTGGTTGTACCGGCAGCGGCTTTGGAATGTGATTGCGACCTTGCCCGCCGATCGCAAATCGCAGCGATTTGCCCTGAATATCGTGCTGGCATTTCTGCCGGCCGCCGTGCTCGGCGTGCTTTTCATCAAGACCATCAAGCAATATCTATTCGCGCCGGTGCCGGTCGCAACCGCTTTCATCGTCGGCGGCATCCTTATCCTCATGATAGAGAGCCGCAAGCGCACGCCTCGGGTCGAGAATGTGGATGGCGTCAAACCCAGCGATGCCACCTGGGTCGGGTTCGCCCAAGCCCTATCCATGATCCCGGGCACGTCGCGCTCCGGCGCGACCATCATGGGCGGTCTGCTGCGCGGATTGTCGCGCCCAGCCGCCACCGAGTTCTCCTTTTTTCTCGCGATCCCCACCATTTTCGGGGCGACGGTGCTGGAGTTGTACAAAGCGCGCCATTTGCTGAATGTCGATGACCTTGCGGTCATCGGCGTGGGGTCGGTGGCGTCCTTCATCAGCGCAGCCATCGCCGTGAAGGCATTGATTCGTTATGTCAGCGGCCATGACTTCAAAATTTTCGCCTGGTACCGGATCGGCTTCGGATTCATCATTCTCGGCACATGGTATTTCGGCGTGGTGAAGTGGTAATTAATTTAAGAAGTTTGGCCGGCAGCGCTGCGCTGTTGTGTCTCGGGTTTATTGCGCAGGCGCAGGCGCCGCTTGGCGCACCGACGGTAGAATGGCGCCGCGGGAATCTCATCATCACCGAAGCACGCGCTCGGCCGACGCCCCCCGGAATCACGGTCGGCGCGGTGTATTTTTCGATCACCAATGCGGGCAGCAAGGCCGATCGATTACTCTCGGTCAGCACGCCCGTGGCGAACAAGGTGGAACTTCATGAAAGCCGCAACATGCGCGGTGTGGTCGAAATGCGCGAGCTGACATCGGTGGAATGCCCGCCGGGCGCGACTGTTCGGGCGACGCCCGGCGGCTTGCATGTGATGCTGATGGGCCTGGCCGCGCCGCTGGCCGCCGGAACCGAGCTCAGCATGTCGCTGCAATTTCGCGACGCGGGCGTACTGACGCTCAAGGTACCGGTAGTGTGAACGCGGCCGCGGTCCAGGCAACCGATGTGGCGCATCTGATTCAGGTTGCGCTCACGCCCATATTCTTGATCTCGGCGATCGGTGTGACGCTCAATGTGTTGACGAACCGCCTTTCGCGGATTGTCGATCGGGCACGCGTCATGGAATCTCAGGTAGCCCATCCGGATTACAAGCCTGAGGGTCGCGATCTGCACCAGGCGCTCGCCGTCTTGGCGCGCCGCGCCCGCTACATCAACGCCGCGATCACTCTGATCACGCTATCGGCGCTGTTCATCGCCTTGGTGGTGGTGATGCTGTTCGTCAACGCGTTTGCGCACTGGGAACTAGCGGCGTTCATCGCGATCATGTTCATTCTGTCGATGCTGGCGCTGGCAGGTGCGTTGACCGCGTTTCTCATCGAGGTGCGCATCGCGACCACCACGCTGCGCATCGGCATCGAGGCCGCGTCGCGCAACAGCTAGTGCGCGTGAGCTTCGCGCACCGCAATCGGCACATTGCACAAATCGATGCGGCCGGCCGGGGTCTTGAAAAAGTCCTCGGGACGGTTGCGCCGTGATTCGACCAGCGCGGCGAAGGCGGGGGTGTCAGTGCGGATGACCTCGAGATTGGAGCGCTCCGCCGCCGGCACATCGGCCGCTACGCGAATCGACTTGATGGGCAGCGGCTTTTCATTCTTGGCATAGAAGCCCATCTCCGCGCTGCCGCGTGGCAGGCTCGACAGCAGCTCGACGCCTTTGACCACGCGTCCCACCAACGCCACGTTGCGGTCGAGATGCCGCGGCGCATGGCCGATCACCACGTACATTTCGGCGCCGCTGCCGCTCTCGGCGTCCAAATCGCGGCCCACGCCGACCATGCCGTAGCAATGCGCCAGCCATACCTTGTGCAACTTAAGGGAGCGCGCCACGGGGAACCCTGCCGAGAAACCGACTTCCGGCGCATAGACATCGCCATCCGGCAACCGCGTGAAGGCCATTTGCGGCGGCAAGGCAGAATCGAATTCCGGCGCGACCTTGCCAATCCCAGTGGGCAGCGGATGGCGATTGTCGGGGTCGCCCCACTGCGCCACGTAGTTGTCCTGTTCGCGGATGATCGATAGTCCGTTGAAATACCCGGCACGGGTGAGCGTCTTGATGTTCACCACATGCAGAGGCGCGAAGGCGGGGGCCAATTCGATGACCACGCGGCCGCCGGGCAATTCGACATACAGCGTGTTTTCGGGGTCCAGCGGGCGCCAATCGGCCGGGCTCGATGCCGCCAAGACCTCGGGCATACTGGGTTGTTTAGCGGCCGGCGCGGATTGCGATAAAATAACCAACGCACAAGGGATTAAAAACCTAAGATTGCGGTTCATGTCCGAAGTATTGCATAAACCAGTCACCGGCCGCCTCAGGCAGCCTCCGAGGGGCAACATGCGCCGCATTTTATTCTGTTGCCTTGCGTTAGCTGTCGCGGACCTGCGAATCGCGCAGGTTGTCGCTCAAGGATACCCTGGTGGTGTTCCATCGGTCACCGGCGGCGGCGGCCGCACACAGCAGCGGGAAGAAATTCCCTCAGCACCGCTTGATGTCAAGCCGGAGAAGGCCGCGGCAAAGGCTTACGCGGCCGGCACGAAGAGCATGTCCAAGGCCCATGAGCTGGAGGATGCGATCGCCAAGGCGACCGACCCCGACAAGAAAGCCAAGGCCATGTCGAAATTGGAGGACACGTACGGCAGGGCGCTGGATCAATTCACCGAAGTATTGCGCAACAAAGGCGACATGTACGACGCGTGGAATCAGATTGGCTACGTGCATCTGCGCTTCGGTGCGTACCGCGAGTCCGTCGATGACTACAAGCATGCGCTGGCGTTGAAGCCGGATCTACCAGAGGCGATTCAGCATCGCGGCGAGGCCTATTTGGGCATCGATCACCTCGACGAGGCCAAGGCCGCTTACATGGACCTGTTCTTCCACGCGCGGCCGCTGGCAGATCAACTGATGGTGGGTATGCGGGCTTGGCTGCAGAATCACCGGGCTGCGGCAAACGGCATGCGCGCCACGGATATCGATGCCTTCGACAAATGGGTTCAGGAGCGCGATGGCATCGCCAAGGCCACGGCGTCCGCGAACTAGTGGGCTGTAACGGCCGAAACTAGCCGGGCCGTTTTAGTGCATCGACTTGCAAGCGCAATTGTTCCACGAGTTCCTCGAGCGCGCTCACGCGCTGACTTAACGTAGGCGCGCCGGATGCCGATGCAGCGGGCTCGGCCGCCTCCGGCTCGGGGGCTGAGTCCAAGGCGCCTGAAAATAAATGCGCGTAGCGCGATTCGCGGGCCCCGGGGCTCCTGGTCAAGCGCGCGATGAAGGGGCCGTCCTCGCGCGTCATCAGTGTTCTTAGCGTGGCTTCCACCTCTTCGGCATCCGCGAATTCACACAAACGATTGGTGCGCGAGCGCAGTTCACCGGGGGTCTGCGGACCGCGCAGCAGCATCACGCAAATGATGCCCAACTCCTGCTTGGAGAACTTCAGAGAACCAAACTCGGTGTTGCAGAAGCGGTGCTTGTACTTGGTGACCCGGCCGCCGTAGCCCGCGGATTTATCGCTGACCATGTACTTCTTCATCAGCGAGTCGACCGACTGCTGAACTTCGGCCTCGCTCAGCTCCAGCACCGGATCACGATTGGTTTTCTGATTGCAGGCATTGGTGAGCGCATTCAATGACAGCGGATACTGATCGGGAGTGGTAATTTCCTTCTCGATCAGGCAGCCGATGACGCGCGCTTCGTGTGGGGAAAATTCAATGTTCATGACAGCTTCCAAGTCGGCGCCCGTTGTTCTAGGGTAGCGCCCTTGAGTCCAAGAGTAAGACAGGAATCCCAAAAATGAAAACCAAAGCCGCCGTTGCGACTGCCGCCCGCAAGCCCCTGGAAATCATCACAGTGGACCTGGAAGGTCCGAAAGCCGGCGAGGTATTGGTGGAAATCAAGGCCAGCGGGGTCTGTCACACGGATGAGTTTACCCGCTCGGGCGCGGATCCAGAGGGCTTATTTCCGGCCATTCTCGGTCACGAGGGCGCCGGCATCGTGGTCGATGTCGGACCCGGCGTGACATCCGTGCGCAAAGGCGATCATGTCATTCCGCTTTACACGCCCGAGTGCCGGCAATGCAAGTCCTGCACCTCGCGCAAGACCAATCTTTGCACCGCGATCCGCGCAACCCAGGGCAAGGGACTCATGCCGGATGGCACCAGCCGCTTTTCGATCGGCAAGGACCTCGTGCACCACTACATGGGCTGCTCCACGTTCTCGAATTTTACGGTGTTGCCCGAAATTGCCGTGGCAAAAATCCGTGAGGACGCTCCGTTCGACAAGGTGTGCTACATCGGTTGCGGCGTGACCACGGGTATTGGCGCGGTGATCAATACGGCCAAGGTGGAGGCCGGTGCGAATGTGGTGGTGTTCGGCTTGGGCGGCATCGGCCTCAATGTGGTTCAGGGCGCACGCATGGTCGGCGCGAACAAGATCATCGGCGTCGATTTGAATCCGGGACGCAAGGCGCTCGCCGAGAAATTCGGCATGACTCACTTCGTCAATCCGAAGGAAGTCGGCGGTGATCTCGTGGCGCACTTGGTCGCGCTCACCGACGGCGGCGCCGACTATAGTTTCGAATGCGTCGGCAGCGTGGACTTGATGCGCCAAGCGCTGGAGTGCTGCCATCGCGGCTGGGGAGTGTCGGTGATCATTGGGGTCGCGGGCGCCGGCAAGGAGATTTCGACCCGGCCATTCCAACTGGTCACGGGGCGAATCTGGAAGGGGACTGCATTCGGCGGCGCGCGCGGCCGCACCGATGTGCCGAAAATCGTCGATTGGTACATGGACGGCAAGATCAACATCGATGATCTCATCACGCATACCATGCCGTTGGGCGAGATCAACCGCGCTTTCGACCTGATGCATTCCGGCGAATCGATCCGCAGCGTGGTGCTGTTCTCGTGAGCGCCATCAGCTTGGTTTCCGAGCACGCCTGCTACGGCGGCGTGCAGCGCTTCTATCGGCACGAGTCGCGCGAGACCCGCGGCCCCATGAAATTTTCCGCCTACCTGCCGCCGCAGGCGCGTTCGGGCAAGGTGCCCGTCCTGTACTTTCTATCGGGACTCACCTGCACCGAGGAGACCTTTTGCATCAAGTCGCACGCGCAGCAGTCCGCCGCGGAATTGGGGCTGATGCTGATCTCGCCGGACACCAGTCCGCGCGAACCGCGCATCCCCGGCGATGCCGATCACTGGGATTTCGGCTATTCCGCGGGGTTTTATCTGGACGCCACTCAGGCACCGTGGTCGCAAAACTACCGCATGTACAGCTATGTCACGCGGGAGCTGCCGGAGATCGTGGCGGCTCACCTGCCGGCGCGGCCGGGCGCCACGGGAATTTTCGGCCATTCCATGGGCGGGCACGGCGCGTTGACGCTGGCACTGCGCAATCCCTCGCTCTATAAATCGGTTTCGGCCTTCTCGCCGATCGCGGCGCCGTCGCAATCGCCATGGGGTCAGAAGGCGTTCCGCAACTACTTGGGCGCGGACAAACAGGCCTGGTGCGACTACGATGCCGCTGAATTGGTGGCGCGCAAAGCCTATCCGGGTCCGATCCTCATCGATCAGGGCAGCGCGGATCAATATCTTGCCGCTGAATTGCTGCCGGAAAAATTTGCCGCCGCCGCGGCCAAGTCCGGCCAACAGTTAAATTTGCGGATGCAGGCCGGCTACGATCACGGCTACTACTTCATCCAAACTTTCATGGCCGATCACCTGCGTCACCACGCGGAACAGCTGCGTCAAACTTGAACGCCGTCATCGGTGAGATAAAACCAAGTGCAGCCGCCGTAGCCTGAAGCAGTAGCAATCCGACAAGGGCAACGGCGTTGACATAGAA
>Ga0137412_10001008_pt1 | contig 21188 bp, 27 predicted proteins | sample CZODoug2_1_16fun_FD_122160 | JGI IMG/M metagenome (GOLD analysis project Ga0137412, IMG submission 122160) | Vadose zone soil fungal communities from Angelo Coast Range Reserve, California, USA - CZODoug2_1_16fungal (Hybrid Assembly) | ecosystem: Environmental > Terrestrial > Soil > Vadose zone... | reverse complement strand
AACCACATTGGTCGCGTCGGCGGTGGCCGTGATGGTGGCTCCACCGTTGGTCGCGGTCCAGGTGCCGTTGACCGCCACACTGGTGGTCGTGCCCGCGGCGATCGAGGCGGTGTTGGTGTTCAGCGTGGTGCCGCCGACGGTCAGGCGGGTGACGGTGGTCGCCCCCGACGCCGCCGTACCGCGGTTGTTGACGGCGACAGTGAAGCTGACCTGTGCACCGACCGCCGGGCTGGCCGGGTTGGTCGTCACCCCGGTCACCTGGAGGTCAGGTCCCGGAGCTTGCGCAATCACCAGTTGCGAAGGTGCCGTGAAGCTGTTGTTGGTGTCGCTCTGCTCGATGATCGTGTTGGTCGGATCGACCACCGCCGCGACGGCGTAGCTGCCCTGCGGCCGCGGTCCCGCGTTGTAGGAAACGGTCGTCGAAGCACCTGCGGCGAGCGCACCGACCGGGGCGCTGCCCACGACCGTGCCGCCGAGGTTGAAGTTGACCGTGGTCGCACCGATCACGGTCGTCACCTCGCCCACCAGGGAGGTGATCGCCACCTTCCCGCCGGTCACGGTGAAGATCGTTCCGGTGGTCGTCTGCGGGATCGTGACCGCAGCCTTGTACGCGGGCTGTCCGAAGATCGACTGGAGGAACGCCTTGTTGGGGTTCAGGACCGACATGGTCAGACCCCCAGCGCGGCGAGGTTGCTGATCTTGCGCTGGACGACCAGGTCACCCGCGACTGCGACGACCAGGGCAGTAGACGTGCTGGAGCAGCGCACGTACTTGTGCCCGTCCGGCAGCATCGCGTCGTGCACCTCGATCACGGTCACGGCCGCGGTGGAGACGACAGCCGCGCCGGCCGCCTGGGTGACCGTGGTGAAGGCGGTGGACCCGTTCGCGTTGGCGTTCTGGTACGAGTGGTCCACCACCGCCAGGTTCGTACCGCCGCCGGACGCGGTGGCGCTGGACTGGACGGTGAAGGTGTCCGCGCCCACCCCCACGAACGACACCTCCTTGACGTCCCGGAGGTTTACCCACACCGCGTCCGCGGTCGGGATGATGTTGTACGTACGTCCGATCAGTTCCATGCGACATGGTCCTTTCCCGGCGGGGCGTCACTGCCGCCTGTACGTCGCAGCCCGGCGGCTACGATCGCTCCTGTACCCGGTATCGAACCGGCCTCCAGTCCTCACGGACTGGCGCGCACCTGCGCTGTACAGGAACCCGGGCCCTCCCCGGCCTCCCGCGGCCATCACCTGTTTGGGATGGGCCCGCGGCAGTGGTCTGTGCTGCCCAGCTTACGGGCGGGTGGCGAGCTGAACCGTGGGGCTCAGCGCCGGGCCGCCGTTGGCCGGGGTGATGGCGCTGTCCAGCCACGGGCGGCCGTCCACGCGCTGCGTGATGCGGTACGAGGTGCGGTCGTTCTTGAACTTGTAGTGCTCGCTGCTCTCGGCCGTCATCTGCTGACGGTCGCCGATCAGGTAGTACGACAGGTCCACGAACGACAGGTCGCCCTGCCCGCCGAGCGCGGCCGGGGTCTTCTCGGTGAAGATCACCGGCCGCCCGAGGATGGTGACGGGCGGGGTGTCCGCGCCGGACGCGTTCGGTCCGCCGAGCCACACCGGACCGCCGCCGGTACCGACGCTCAGCGCCATGGTGGCCAGCTCCGGGAAGCTGTCGATCGTCGCGATCCAGACCGCCGAGCTGAGCGACTGCGGCAGCATGCGCGCGAACATCTTGATCACGTTCTGCCACACGATGGTGTTCGCGTCCTGGCCCGATTCCGCGGCCACCGCGACGTTCACCGGGTTGGTGGTGTTCAGGACGCCGAGCGGCATCCCGACGCCGTGGCCGCCCATGAACGCCAGGTCCTCGAAGAACGCCATGGCCTCCGGCATCACGCCGCCGATGAAGGCGCCGAACGCGGACCAGTCACGGACCAGCTCGTTCGGAGCCTCCGCGTACGTGATCAGCTTCTTGGCGTCCAGCACGGCGCGGCCGAAGCTGGCTTCGGACTCGGGCAGGTCCGCGGACTCCTCGACCCAATACGCGGTGATGCCGCCGTAGACCGAGCCCACGTTCGTGGTGCTGTCGATCTTGGGGAAGGGGACGCGCTGGCTCTCCATCGGAACGACGCGAGCCCGCGGCCGTACGACCGCTTTCTCCAGCGACATCTGGAGCAGCTCGGAGCGCAGCGTCTCCGGTACCAGGAACCCACCCTCGGCCGGCTGTTGCTCGCTGTACGCGGTCAGGCGCGCCAGCTTGTCCCGGTTCTCCTTGGTGTTGTTGGACGCGAGCGGGTTGTGCCAGATGGCCTGGAACAGGGACGCGGGGTCCGCGTACAGGTCCGCGATATCCTTGTGCGCCCCGATGGCCCGCGGGTTGTACAGCGAGGTGGGCCGGGTGGCGAAGTCGTCACCGCCCTTGGGCCGCATGTCCAGGCGGTTGGACATCCGTTCCAGGTCCTGGTCGTGATCCTTCAGCCACTCCGTGAGCTGCATCTGGACCTGCTCCTTGACCTGCACCCCCAGGTCAGTCTTCTCGCCCTGGAGGGCGGAGGCGTAGCCCTTGACCAGCTCGCCGAGCTGACCCTCCGCCATGATCTCGGTCAGCTTGGCGTCGTCCGAGAGCATCTCTTCCAGCTCGGTGGACGACTTCGGGATGAGCACTTTGGTCACGGGCGTAGTCCTTTCAGGGCCCGGCGGATCGCGTCCGCGTTCTGCGTTGCGGACCGGTCGGCCGCGTTGTCGAGCGCCGGGGCCACAGGGGCGACCGGATCCTTGGACGGCACCGGCGCCACGGGGGCGATGGGCTCCGCCTTGTTGATGGGCGCCGTGTTGCTGCGCACTTCGTCCGCGAGCCCGGCGGCCACCGCTTCCGCGGCGCTGTACCAAGTGGTGGCCTGCATGGCCGCACGCCAGTCCGCCAGATCTCCGCCGGCCCGCTCCGCATATACGGACGCGATGTTGTCGGAAGTCTTGTCCAGCAGGTCCGCCAGCGTACGGAGTTCGGATCCGTTCCCGGCCATACCCGAGCTCGCGTCATGGATCATCATCGTGGCGTTGGGCGCCATGATCCGGCGCTCCCCGGCCTGCGCGATCACGGAGCTGATCGAGGCAGCCAGCGAGTCCACGTGCACCGTGATGTTGCCGCGCTGCCTCAGCTTCTCGTAAATCGCGAAACCGTCGAACACCTCACCCCCGGCGCTGTTCAGGTGCAGGTCAATCGCACCCTTCACCTGGGCCAGGTCGCTGAGGAAATCACGGGCTGTGACGCCCCACTCCCCGATCTCGTCGTAGATCAGGATCTCGGTAGCGGTACCGGCCGCCGCCTCGATCGAGTACCAGGACGCGCGCCCGGTCCGCTGGAGGTTGGCCACCTGGGAGGGTGTCCAGATCCTGGTCATTGGGCTCCGCCTTTCCGTCCGCGCTTGACCACCTGGCACCGGCAGTGATTGCCGAACTCTTCCCCTACGCAGTTCACATACGAGGTGCCGTCCGGGTAGTCCGCATACGCTGACTCACGGTTACGATACAGCTTCCCGTCATTCGCACGGCAGGGATCGCACGTGCTGTCGTCCAGGTGCGCCTTCACCACCCAGCGCTGAGCGTCTTCCAGCACGGGCAGGGCCGCTGCGTACGCGCTGTTTCCGCGTTCGACACCCCACGCGGTGGCCACCTCCCCGCCGTTGGCCAGCGGCAGGTCTGTCGCCTCGCCACCGAACGTGATCCGCACCCGGTCGAACACCACGGGCCCGCACCGCGATACCAGGTCCGGCAGCAGGGCGGGGTCGCCGTTGCGTGCAGCGGTGACGTGCGCCACCCACGGGGAGTGGGGCTCGGGCAGGAACGCGCCGGCCACGTCCTCCGCAGCTGCACAGGCGATGGCGTGTGCCTTGCCCAGCTCCAGCCCGTACGCCTCCGGGTCATCGCCCACGGACCACACCCACACCGGCTTGTCGCCTTCGGGGTTCCACAGCGCGGCACCGAACAGGCGTGCCGGCACCTGGGGCAGGCCGTAGAACCAGTCCGCCACCGATTGGATCAGCACGGCCCGTGCCTGCTCCGGCCACACTGCCGCGTCCGGCCCGAGGTAGCGCAGCGTCACGTGCAGGTCTTCGGCCGCCTCCCCTCCCGGGATGGCCAGGCGCGCCGCGTCCATGTCGCGCGGGATCAGGGCGATCATGCACCCGTCCAGGTGCGCGTTATCCGCGTCGGTGTCGTCGTCCCCGTCCGGCACCTCCACCGGCTCGGGCACGTCCGTGATGCGGGGCACACCGCGGTCCGTGGGTGCCGGCTCCAGCGCCGGGCGCACGGGCGCCGCGGGAACGGGTACCTGCGCCGGGGGCGGAGCGGTGTGCGACCAGTCCACGCCCGGCATGAGCACGGGCAGGATCATGGGGGCCAGGGACGGGGCGCCGGCCACCATCTTGGTGAGCAGCTCCTTGTCCGGGTCGTGCGTCCCGAAGTCCACGTCGGGCAGGCCGGCGAGCCGGGCCGCCTCCGCCAGCGGGGTGCCCGCATTGACCAGCGCGCCGAACGCGGCGGCCTTCGCGGCCATCACCTGCGCGGCCACCTCGTCGTCGTCTTTCAGCGGGCTGATGTAGTCGAACTCCAGCCCCATCCCGGCCGGGCCGAACATGGGCAGGAACTCGGTGTTGAGCACGTCCCGCACCCGGTCCACGTCCGGGATGGTGAGGTGCTTGTCGAACCAGATGTCGGACGCTTCCGCGGTGGCGCGGTTCACGTCCGTGACCTTGCCCGCCGCGAAGCCCGGGAACCCGAACGCCTCGCGGATGATGTCCTGGCCCGCCTGGCGAACCTCTGCGAACTGCATGTCCCGCTGGCTGAACGAGCGGTCCACCCAGGTCATGCCCGCTTCCAGGATCGCCACCCGGTGCGCCGCTGCCACGCCTCTGTGCTGCTCGTTCCACCGGCGCTGGATCCGGTAGAAGTCGTTGTCGTCCAGCGTGTCCGGGACGGTAAGGATCCCGCCCGGCGCGGCGCTGTTACGGAAGAAGTTCCGGTTCCATTCCGCCGTGTACCGCTCGCTGTCCAGGTCCGCCAGGATCGTCTGGGCCGCGCCCATGCCCCGATAGGGGTCCGCGGGGTGGGGCTGGAGCGGACGGATCACGTCATCGGGGTTGAGCGGGATCTGCTCCCCGTCTGGCGAGGTGTACACGTACCCCAGCAGGAATTTCTCCACGCTGGGGACCGGGGTGATCCTGTCGGGCCGCACCGGCCACATGCCCACGGGCCAGGGCAGCGGGGAGCGGCGCTCCATCACCCAGCACCCCTCGCCGGTCAGGCGCAGGTGCTGGAACTGCGTCTCGCGGAACCGCATGCCCGACATGAAGTCGTTGGGCTTGTCCCATACCCGCTTGGCCTGGTGGTCCGCGACCAGCACGCGGTCAGCGGGGTCACCGGAGGCGGAGCTGCGCCAGAGCTGCCACTGCACCTTGGCCGCGGACTGCGCCGTGGTGGAGACGATGTTGAACAGGGTGCCGACCGAGCCCATGGCGTCGATCGCGGCCGTGGCTTCGGTGGTCGTGCCCGAGAACACGGACCGTGACTGCGCCGCGCGGGACGGGTACGGGATGGGCGGAGATCCCTCGTTGCGCGGCCGGGCGACCAGTCCCACCACAGACCGCAGAGGAGATCTCATCCGCCACTCTCCTTACCGGTCAGGGCCTCGATCACGAAGAACGATACGGCAAGGGCCCCCAATCCGGCGGTCATGCCAAGCCCGTTCCAGAACGCGGCCACCCCGGACGCGAGCCCGGCCGTGGTGAACAGGGCGGAGCGGGCCCCTGCCACGCGCTTGGTCAGCCGCCGGCCGAACGCTGCCGCGCGGTGCTGGAACTGGGCACGGGCCGGGGCGGTCTTGCCCCACGGGCGGGTCCCCCGGTCGATCGCGGTTACAGCCATCGCACGTCGTACCTTCCCTTGAGATCACGGTCCGCGACCATGTACCGGGTCGTGTCCATGCTGTGATCATCTTCCTTGACCGGCGCTTCCAGTGCGTCACCGGTCTTCTTGGCGCCGTCCGGCCACACGTAGCCCGTGATCTCGTCCACCATACCGATGGGTTTGGCCGCGGCCACCAGAGCGGGGTCACGTTCTGTCACGGCATCGCGGTGCACGATCAGGCGCGGCTGTCCGTCGCCCTGCACCTTGAGCCGGGAATCCACCGCCTGCACGCCGGGGATCACGTCTTTCTTGGCCGGCACGGTGGACATGCGCAGGTGCTTCTCCAGCGTGGCTCGGCCCTCCGCATCGTGGTCACAGATGATCTTGGCCGGGCGCGCCTCCATCCAGACCACCTCGCACCGCGGGCAGGTGAGCGGGAAGTGGTCCATGCCGGTGTCCCCGCACTCCTTCTTGCAGGTCGCGACCAACTTCATGATCTCCCGGGCGTGATCCTCCACCAGGCGCTTGGTCCAGTAGATCTCCCGGTACAGGTGCAGGCGCCCGTCCGGATCCTCGCCCCACCACTGGCACACGAACGGGTTGGAGAATCCGAAGTCGATCACCCAGAACAGGCGCCACGACTTAGGCGGCCGGCGGATCGCCGGGGCCAGGTGGACCTCCGGATCCCACCCCTCGTAGACCAGCCCCTCCGCACTGGTCCACCGGCCGAACCGCAGCCGCTGCTTCCGCACCCCGGTCAGCGCGTCCAGGCGCGCCATGTAGATCGTGCCCTCCGGGGTCCACGCCTTGGCCACGTGGTCGTACAGCCGCGGGTTGTCCTCATGCTGGGACTCCAGCATGAGCGTGGTGCCTTCCTGCGCACGCTGGTTCAGCCAGTGCGCAGGCTGCGCGGGGTTGGTGTCCGCGAGCAGCTGCATGCACGGGAGCACGCCGTTGCGCAGCCGGGTGGTGAGGTTCTCCCAGTCCGTGACGGTGAGCTCGATCGCTTCCTGGACGAAGACCACGTCGTACTCGGAGGACATGATCTTGGTGGGCTTGTCCATGCCACCGACCATGATCTTGGAGCCGTTGGCGTACCGGTACTGCGGGGGCTCCGCCGTGCTGCCGCCGTACCAGGTGACCAGCCCGGCATCCAGCGCTTCCTTCGCCACGTGCTCACGGAACGTGACCAGGCCGGTGGACGTGAGGGACTCACGGGTCTTGCGCACGATCAGGCCCCGGGCGCCCGGGTACTTGAGCATGAGCGCGTGCAGCTTCTCCAGCGCCGCGCGGCTCTTGCCCGTGCCCGCGGGGCCGGCGAGCAGCACCTCCGTGGCCTTGGACCGCCACGCCGCTGCCGCCGCCCCGTACGCCGCGTACCGGTGCTGGAGCGGGGCGGAGGGATCCAGGGCTGTGGTCACGTGCGCGGGTGCTCGTACCGGCACCCCTGCTCATGGCCCAGGCCGGCGGGGGACAGGCAGTGGGAGCACCGGACCGCCGAGGGAGAGTCGGGCGTGTCGCGGGTAGCAACCTTGTCCCACCACTGCGCCTTGGTCGGCGGTCCGTCCGGGCGCGGCTCGCACTTCTCACAGCCCGTGCACAGGCCCAGGCGCCATCCGCACTCGGTGCTGATCTGCGGAACGGCGACCGGACCAGGACCGCTGGCGTAGGCGTGGTTCCAGCCCCCGTGGTCATTGCTGGGACGGCCGCACACCGCGCACCGATCGACCTTGGCACAGGCCCAGGTGTACGCCTCTGCCCAGGTCGGGCAGGCGCGCACCTCGTACGCACCGCCCGGCAGTGACGTGGCGTGGTTCAGGCGCACGTACGCGAACCAGGCGGACCGGCCGCGCACCACGAACGAGCGCCGGTACCCGGCCGCTTCTCGGGTGGACCCGTGGTTCATCCAGGACAGGGGCGGCCGGCGGCCGGCGAGGGTGGAGAAGTCTGGGGCCACGCGGTTCACAGCCCCTCCTCTTCCAGCCCGAACAGCCTGGCACGCCGGTCCTGGACCTTGATCAATCGGTCCACCTCCGCCGCCACCGGGCTCGGGTTCAGGGGGCTGATCACCTCGGGATCCGGGGCGGGCAGATCCTGGTACCCGCCGAGAACCAGCTCCAGGCGGATGGGCCGGCCGTCTTCATGCACCCAATCGGAGGTAGCGGGCAGGGGTGACATGGACAGCGCCACGTCCGCCTCGCCGGTGATGTACGCGACCAGGCCGCGCATGTCCCCCGGTACCAGGACGCCGTTCTTGATCAGCCGGAATCCGCCGGCGCCATCCGGCTCGATCCGCAGGTGCAGGGTCTCGTCTCTCACGAGCCGTCGTCCTTCGCGTCCAGGTACGAGCCGGCACCGCCCGGCGGAGTCCAGCCCAGGGACTGGAGAAAGGCCGCGGTCCCCTCGTCCAGCTCCACCACGGCGCGGGCGTTGATGAGCACCGACGGCTGCACCATACGCAGAGTGAGGACAGGCGTTTCCCCGGCCTCCATCACCAGGTCCATGCGGGTCACGTAGGGCGCCACGTCGTGACCGTCCAGCTTGATCACGTGTCCCGGGCCGCGGTCGCGGGGAGACAGCTCCACGTTCACGTACTCGCCGTTCACAGGTCCTCCGTAACTGGTTCAGGAGCGGGGACAAGAACCCCTGTCAATGAGGGGCCCGCCCCGTTGTGCTCGATCCACACGCGGACCGGCTCCCCGCTCCTGGCGGAACGGAGCAGTTCTTCGGCATCCCCGTCGGAGTACTCGGACACCTCGATCGTCAGCAGCCGGCCCGTCACAGGTCCTCCGAGCTGACGTTCTCGAACGTGTACGTAACCCCGCCGGACAGGTCCACCTTCTGTGCCGCGTCCAGGCCCAGCAACTTGCGCCGCGCCTCTCCCACCTTGAGCAGCCGGTCGATCGCGGACAGCACGGGGCCGTCATCCTTCAGGGGACGGGGCTCGGTCTGCTTAGGGCCCTGGTAGGAGATCACGCGACCCTCGCTCACCACGTAGTGGAAGGTCTCCAGCACGCGCAGTGCCTCACGCTCGATCGCGTCCAGCTTGGCGACCTCCAGCTTGACCAGCTCCACGGCGGGGGCCATACGGATGGCACCCAGGCCCCGGGCCACCCGGTCCTTGGCCGTGGTCTCCCCCTCGCCCATGGCGTGGGCGATCTCCGCGAACCCCATCGCACGGGCCCGGAGCTTGACCGCGAACGCGTCCAGGGCGGCCGTGTCCCCGCTCGCGATGTACTTCCCGTTGGGCCCGCGCAGGCGCTTTCTACCGGGCACCGGAGGCAGGTCATCCGGTCGGCTGGGCTGCGCGTCGGCTGGCTCAATCGTCAAGATCATCACCCGTCCTGGGGAGCGCAAAGAGCATGTGAGGTCCCTCGTGTCCCGCGTCCTTCAGGCACCCTCGCCCCGGGCCCCTGTCCTCTCCGAACGGACACAGGGACGTGTGCGAGGAGCCGGTGAACACGGGATCGATCGTGGCCTGGTTCTCATCAAGGAAAGGCCAGAGCTCGGGGCCCAGGGTCCGGCGGACAGCCGGAGGGAGCGCGGACACGGCACGGGAAAGGAGCTTCCGGGCCCGGTTCTCACGCTCCTGCCGGACCGGGGTCCGCCGGCAGAGGAACGCCCGCAGCGCACACCCGATCACGACTCCCATTACCACGCCCGACGCCCACGGGAGCAGCTCGCTCATCCACGGTTCCATCGTCTGTGTCCTCCGCCTCTCGATACCCGCCCCAGCACGGGCGGCCCTCACACAGCGCGTGCCCGATGGCGCACGCCGTGCACGTCCACATGATCACTTACCCGGGACTCCCAGCCCCGTGCGCCGCAGGGACAGCTTGCCGAACGGGTTCTCCACCCATACGTACCAGCGATCGAACAGGAGCACGCCCGCGCTCCGGATCTCACGGGCCAGCGCGGCCTGTCGCTGTTCCCGGCCCCGGGCTCCGGATGCCTTGGCGCGCGCGGTGGCCAGGTCCAGGCTCGTGTTCGTACGCGCGCTCATGACTGCCGCTCTCCGGTGTAGGTCCACACGGACCGCTTGTCCGCGCCGAACCCCGTCAGGGTCGTGGTGCCGGCGCCGCCGGCGCGCAGGCGGGCCCAGGAGCGGCGCAAGGTGGCCTGGGGCCAGCCCGCCTCCCGGGCCTCCGCGTAGATCTGGCGGGCAGCACCGGTACCGCCATGCGCCTCGAACCAGGCCACCAGCCAGGCATCGATCTTGAATTTCTCCATGTCGCTCAATGTAGCACGGGAGCGGGGAGGGTCGGGTGCTCCTGGCACTGCTCCATGCAACCCGGTTGCTAGGAGCACTCGATACGTGCAGGTCAGGGGCGGTTTCTCGCCGAGTGCTCCTAGCGCTCCTAGCATTCCGTCCCTTTGTGGTCGTGGCTCGTGCTCTTTTACAAGCCCCTCTGACCCTTCCTCGCGTACGTAAAGGTTCTACAACTGCTAGGAGCGCTAGGAGCACTACCCCCTACCCGGGTACCCTGACCTGCACAAAGGACCGCTCCTAGCAGTCCGAAAACTGCTAGGAGCGGTCTAGGAGCGCTCCTAGGAGCACCCGAGATTTCCAAGATCCTTGGTCACGGCGGGGTAACGGGCGGGTAACGGAACCCCGGGACGCCGTTACCTGTCGAACCCATGTTCGGGTGGACCGCATATGCCTCCGGCTCCCGGGGAGCCAGCCCGATGCCCTGGTACACCCAGGTGTTCCGCTTGTTGATCCGCAGCCGGGCCTTACGCACGTCCACCAGTTCCGCCAGGTCCCGGCCGAACACCGCGCTGGTCGTGCTCCAGCTCTGCCCGTTCTCCTCCTTGCCCCAGCGGACGTACGCCGCGTACAGCTCAGCGGCCGGCACCGACTGCTCCGGCCCGATGATGCAGTGGTCGTCCAGGAACCCCGTGATGGGGCTGGAGGCGGCCCGCATGGCGCCCATGGTCTCCAGGGCGGACACGGGCGGTACGAAGTACCCGCGGGCCGTGAGCCGGACCAGACCCTCCAGCGCCCACAGCAGGATCCCGTCCAGCTCGGTCGTCAGGCGCCGCTCCAGCCCCAGGTCTTCCCGGTCCAGGAACGACTGTCGCATCTGGACCAGCAGGAGCCGGCCGGTGAACGCGTTGGACGGGTCCTTGAACGCGGGCAGGTTGTTGGAAAGGATCATGAGCCGGACCGGGAGCTTGCCCGTCCACGGATCCTTGTACTTCCGGTTGATGTCCAGCGCGTCCTCGCCCGAGATCGACAGCAGGCGCTCCAGCACGAGCTGTGCGTTCCGGTCAGGCATGCGCATATCGCTGACCACCGCCAGCGACTTGCCGATCAGGGACTGGAGACCGAACGTCTCCGCCAGGCCGGCCAAGGTGGGGCCCGCGTAGTTCGCCTCCCCGACCAGCTTGCGCAGGATCCGCGCGACCGTGCCCTTACCGGAGCGGGGCGCTCCCTGGAGGAACAGGATCTTCTGCTGGTCGGTCTGGCCCGAGAGCACGTACCCGAACCACTCCTGGACCAGCGCGACCGACTGGGGGTCGCCCGGCCACACCGAGTCCAGGAATTTCAGCCACTCCAGCGGGGACCGGGCCGCGGGGTTGTAGGCGAACGGCACGCTGGAGGTGTTCAGGTAGGCCGGGGACGCGGCCGTGAACGCCCGGGTGACGATGTCCAGCACCCCATTGGTGAACGCCACCGCAGCCCCGCCCGGGGGCGCCCAGGAGCCGTCTGCTCGCCGACGCGACCCGGCTTCCACGCTCGCGGGCAGGAACCGCACCGATCGGGACGCATCTTCCAGCGGGCCCAGGTTGCGGGGCGCGGGGTTCCACGGGACCAGGGAGGTGGACCCGTCCTTGCCCCGCTTCTCGTACCGCGCGTGCTCCAGGCGCTCGTACAGCGTGTGCCGGAACATGCCCGACTCTTCCTCCGCCCAGTGCGCTCCGGTCCAGACCAGCCAGGAGCCCCGCCAGAAGTACCGCACGGGCAGGCCGCTGGACGGCTGCGCCCACATCGGATCCAGGTGCCGGGCCACGGGCAGGGGCATGTCGTCCGCAGGCACGATCTCAGCCCCCTCCAGCTCGGGACCGCCCGAGCCCGCGAGGGTGACCGGCACGGCCTGGTCCAGGGTGTACCCCAGGGCGATATGGTCCCATGCGTCCTTACCGGCCGCCGCCTCCACCACCTGATACGGGACGCCGCGCCGGGCCAGCGAGTCCACCACGCGGCGGGCCCAGGCGTCCCCGGGGGTGTGCTCGTCGCCGTCCCCGCCGCCCTTCACCCAGTCCCGGTCGCGCCACACGACGACCTGCCCGCAGCCTTCCAGTGCGTCCGCCAGCGGGTCCCGCCACTTCTTCGCGCCGCCCGGGTTGCAGGTGCCGACCGCCCCCATGAGGTACACCGCGGTGGCGTCCTTCTCGCCTTCCACCACGTGCACAGTGCCCCCGGCCGCCGCGGTGTGCAGTACGGCCGGCAGCCCGAGCAGCACCGGGTCCACGCCTTTGACGGACCAACTGCCGTCCGCCGCCTGCTGCCGGAAGGTCTTCTTCCCGTCCGCCCCCACCTTGCGGTGGACCGTGAACAGGAGCCGGCCGTCCGCGTCCTGGTAGGCGTACTCCATGGTGTCGTGCGCGGGCATGGCCGGCGGCGGCCCCGGTACGGGGCGGGGCGCGTGGTCGCGCAGGTCGATCGCGTCGAGCCCCAGGGCCAGCAGCACGGCGGAGCTGGCACACCCCGCGTGGCAGTTGAACAGCGCGCGTCCGTCACGTTCTGTAACGGACAGCGATGCCCTGTTGTCCGGGTGCGCGGGACACGTCCAGTTGTTCCCATCCGACGTAATGGATCCGGCGGCGGTAAGGGCCGCGGTCAGGCGGTACATTCCGGTGGCCGGTTCGGGGGTCGTCAACATGCCCTGCCTCTCGTATTCAGTAACGCAGGGTAGTTCAGTACTGGTCGGGGTTGGTCAACGTGGACAGGTCCGAGATCCTGGGCCGGGCCAGCACCCTGCGGATCTCTTCCTCATGAGGTACACCACCCCGCCCCACGATCGCGTCCAGGGCCAGCGCGTCCCGCCCGGGGTTCAGGTCCCACGGCCGCCACGGCTTGGTCGGGGAACGGGGCATACGCCGGCCGGTGATCTCCATGAACGAGTAGTTCCGGAGCGGCTTGGGGTCTTCCAGGGCCAGCAGGGGGACGGCGCCGCACAGGGCGGCCACGTCCAGGAACCGGTTCCAGGCATCCACGCTCATGGTCCCGGTGTCCAGCTTGCACTGGACCATCACCGGTCGGGCCGCGGGCAGCAGCATGTCGAGCGCCACCAGGTCCGCCACTCCTTTGGACCCGGCAGAACGCATGACAAAGTACCCCGCATCCTCCATGTCGTCCTTGACCCTGTTCTCAAATTCGGCCGCGCGCCGGTACGCTGTGCTGGTCATTGCGTTCTGCCTCTCGTAGATGCTCTCTGACGCTCACGGCCCCCGCTCCGCAGGCGGGGGCCGTCGTGCTACCTGTCCAGGAACCTTCGGCCGATCCATTGGGTATAGGCCGGCGGGATCATCTCCACCAGGTGGGACCGGTCGTGCACCCAGTCGATCTCCATGGCCCGCTGCATCTCGGGGACCGTGGCCTTGCCCCCGCCTTTCCCGTACGCGGCCACGTACGGACCCTGCCGATAGACGCCGTGCCGCCATCCGCGCGTGTACCCTTCGTGCTTCCGGTGCACCGGCCTGTCCGTCACCCACCTACCCAACTGGAACTTCCGGTGCCGGATCACCCCGAGTCCCAGGGTGGCGCCGCACAGCACCACGTCCGGCCGGGCGTAGGTGTTCTCGATCGAGTAGGGGAGCCCCAACCAGTCCAGGAGCCGAACCGTGGGCTTGTACAGGTTGGGGTAGGTGTGCTGTAGGTGACGGTTGGTCCCCTTGGTGATGGCGGCCCCGTGCTGGCACGGGGGCGAGGCGTGCACGAACACGAACGCCTCCCGAATCTCCGCGGCCATGTCCTGCACCATCTCGAACACGTCCCCCTGCACGAACGCATGCGGATTGTCCGGCTGCGGTTCGATGTCCACCCCGGTCACCTCGAATCCCGCGCGGACCAGGCCGGTGCCGGCGCCCCCTGCGTTGCAGAACAGGTCCAGAGCCAGCGGCCGGGCCATCACGCCGCCTTTTCGTAGCACTCGGACCACCGGTAGCCGGGCGCGGACGCCCCGGCCGTGATCGGCACATCGCGCCACGTCCAGGTCAGCGCGTCCAGCACATGGCCGCCGATCTCTTCCAGGTGACGCTCCGGCACGGACAGCACGATCTCGTCGTGCACCACTGCCCGGAGCATCTTCTGCACCGCGGGGTCCAGCCGGAGCATCCCCTCGCACATGATGTCCCGGGCCGCGCCCTGGCCCATCAGGGCGGGGGACTGGGTGTGGGAGCGCTCGGGCACCGGGCGCATCCAGCGGCCGAACCCGTTGTCGAGCAGCTGCCCGGCCGCCCCCAGGGCGCGCCACTTCTCCCGCTCGGAGCACAGCACCGGGAACCGGTTGATCATCTCTCGGTCGAACGTCTCTGCGATCTCCCGCTCGACACCGGAGCGGACCAGGCCCGAGATGCCCATGCCGTAGTTCCAGCCATGGCCGCACCGCTTGCTCTTGTTCCGCCACGGGCCATCGTGCCGGCCGAACACCAGGTCCGCGATCATGCTGTGCGCGTCCAGGCCGGGGCCGAACAACGCCATGTAGGACGGGTCCTGGGACAGCGCCGCGATCGCCCGCATGTCCACCTGGTCCAGGTCAAACGTGATCATCACGTGACCGGGCTCGGCAAGGAACGGCGCACGTTGGACGTGCTTCCCGTCCCGCTTGCCCAGGTTGGCCGTGGCCGGTTTGGTGGTGGCCCATCGTCCGGATGCCTGGTCCGCTCCGATCTCGGGATACACGCGGCCGTCGGGGTGGGTGTGCTTCAAGATCTCCGCGTACTTGGAGGTGGCCCCGGTCACCTCACGGATCAGTTCCAGTACCGTCAGGAACTCGGGCGGCACGTACACGTCCTTGCGCACGGCCGCGTCGTCCAGGTGCTCGCCTTTCATGGACGGCAGACCGGTCTTGGTCATCGGCCACCACGCCGCGGCACCGGCCTGCTCCAGCAGTTCACCGAACCACTGCTTCCCCGGCTTGGTGGCCAGCGGGGACAGGTTGCCCCGGGCCGGCAGCCCATTCTCGTCGTGCAACCGGCCCAATGCAGTAAGACGCTGGCGCTCCTCGCCGGCGGCGAGCGTGTGCAACAGAGGGACGTCCACGCGCCAACCGGTGTGCGTCATCCGTTGCTGGAGCGCCGCCACCCGCATCTCACGGCGGGCGTATGGCGTATCGATCACGGGCCGCAGCACCTCGTACACCGCGCGGGTCTCCGCCAGATCGTCCCGGAGATAGGAGCGGTACCGGAGGTCATCCGTCGGGATCTTGTCGTACCCGCCGTATTCATCCGCCAGGTCCCCGAGCGTGCCCTTGGAACCGCTCCGGGTGCCGGCCACGCCGTACCGCTGGGCCACCTGGTCCAGGGAGTAGTACCCCTTGGTGGACCAGGGCTTGGCGTGCTTGGCCCCGGGCGGATCCGCGAGCCGCGCGGCCACCAGGGTGTCCACCGCGCCGTCCATGAGCCGGTCCCAGTCCCCGCCCTCATGCAGGACCAGAGCCGGGATGTCGAACGGGATGATGTTGTGCCCGATCTTGAGCGGCGCCTGTTCGATCATGGCCACGACGGCGGACTTGTCCGCCTTACCGTCCACTACGTACTGATCCAGGGTGTACGACTCGGGGTCGCTCCGCTCGACCCCTGCCAGGCGCACGAACGGGCCGTCGTGGTCCCCGGTCCGCAGTTCTCCGGCCGATGCGGTCTCCAGGTCGAACACCAGGGGATCAGGGCCTGTCACCTGCGCCCCACCACGATCGCCAGCGCCTTGGCCAGTACCGCATCCGGGTACCGGCTCTGCCCCTTGCAGCGCGCCCACGGCGCCTTGGTGTCGCGGCAGATCCGCCGGGCCTCGATCCCCATGGAGATCAGCTCGCCGTGGTCCAGCGCGATGTTCCCGGTGTTGGCCGCATACACGGCACAGGTCCGGCCGGGCACCCGCTGTGGACGGCTCACTGCTCCCCCCGCAGGTCCCGCAAGCTGATCCGAGCCGGCTCCATGCCGGCACGCTTGGCGTCGATCGCGGCACCGGGCAGCGGCGCAGGAGCCGGCGGCGCGTTCAGCTGGTCCGGGGGCAGGATGGCCGCGTACCGCTCGACATCGCCGCGCGACACCCGGACCGAACGGTCCGCGTACCGGGTGCACCCGATCACACCCTCAGCAATCCGCCGGTCCAGGGTACGGAGCGTGATGCCGAGTCGCTCCACCGCTTCCTGCCTGGTCATGTCGTGGTCCCCCGCGGGGGCAGAGTTGTCTTCCATACCCCCAAGGTACACGACGTGACGCGACTTGACTACTGCTGTCTACTGCCGTAGTGTGTTCCTTGGAAGGCAAACGAGAGGCGGAGACCATGACGAACACCAAGCTCAGCGACACGATGGAAGAGGCATTGGCCTACCTGGGCCGCGGTTCCTACCGCGCCCACCTGGAGCCGGCCAAGCGCACGCTGGTCGCACTGGAGTCGCGTGGGATGATCGAGTGGGCCAACGCGCTGGAGGTCGGAAAGACCTACGACACCACGATCTTGTGGAACGTCACGGCGGCCGGGTGGGCTTTCCTGAAGGACGCGTACCGGATCGAGCGCCCGGCGGACGCGGGCCGGCTGACCCTGGATGAGGCGCTGGCGGAGGCGTACACCAACCTGAACGTGCGATTCGCCCACCCGGAAATGGGCACGGTCCGCACGGCCGGTCCGGACACGGTGACCGTAGACCGGGACAACGGCGTATGCACCCGGTACGTGGTGTCCGCCCTCCACATGTTCCGGTCCGGTGATCGGGTGACGATCGACGGAAGCACCATCCGCAAGCCGCTGCCGGTTCGGCAGCCGGGCGCCACGGACCTGGACGCGGGACGGTTCGACCTGGATCAGGCGCTGAGCTTCGCGTACGGGTTCGGCCCGACCGAGGAAGACCGGATGGCCGCCGACCCGGAACCGACTCCCGACGACGGGAACGGGAAGCGACTGGACGGGCCCGACGGAACCGGACCGTTCGACTCCCATTGGCTGGATCGGGCCGCGGACCGGCAAGTGCACGCGTACCGCCACGCGCTGTTGGACCAGGAAGCGGGAAGCGGTCCCGGCGCTGGTCCGGCCACTTCCGGGAACGGGTGGCTGTCCATGGGAATTTTGGCGGACGAGTTCAGGTACGCGTTTCCCGGAGCGGTGGAAGTCCAGGACTCGATCGTGTTCCCGAAAGGTGTGCCCCTCCCGCTCATGGATGCCGTGGTCCGGGAAGCGAACAGGCTGACCGAGACCAGGGACGCGTTCGCCCGCGGGTCCGTGTACCGCGAGCACACTCCGGAGGACGACATGTACGTGGACCGGGCCGCCTGGAAGGCAGAGGAGACGCGCATCGCCGCGCTCCGGGAGCAGCTGCGGACCAGCGCCCGGCAGCGGAACACGTTCGAGGCGCGCAACGGCCGGGCGCCGCTGTGCGGCCGTGAGATGAGCACGGGCCGGCCGTGCCCGCAGCACACCCCGGAGGACACGCGGGAGCAGTACACCAAGCGGGACACGTACGGCGATCCGATCGCGTACCGGGACGTGCCGGTGCCGGCGGACCTGGCGGGGCACTGGTACGGGGTGGAGGCGATCTCCTGGACCCGGGGCGTCAACGCGTCCTACGTCCAGGCCGTGCGCATTGCCAGGGGGCTGGAGTCGTGACGATCGACCCCCTGACCCGCGCAGAACTGGAGCACAACGCAACTCTGGCCAAGCTGATGGCGGAACGGCGCCGGGTGGAGTGGCGGGCCGCGGTCCCCACGTCCACCCGCTCGCTGGCCCTGGGCCGTGAGGTGCGACGCTGGGAGGTGCAGGCCGCTTCCTGGGCCGACGTGATCCGGATGGTGGACACGGTGGCGCTGGCCCCGGTGCTGGACGCGGGAACGTGCAGCCACCCGTCCTGGGAGGCAGACGCCCACGGGGTACCGATCCGGTGCACGGACTGCGCCCATTGGTTCACGATGGCGGAGCGGCTGGACCGGGCCGACCTGTGCCGGTTCTGCGAGCACCGGCACCACGGCGACGATGACGAGACGATGCAGCCCTGCACCCAGGCCGGGTGTGCGTGCCGCGTTGAACGGGCGGCCCGACGATGAACAGAATCACCTGGCGCGCGGGAAACTACAGCGCCCACCGCGGCTACGCGGGCACTCAGGAAGTGGTGTCCCTGGCCTGGAAGACTGCCCGGTCCGGCCCCAACTACGTGGTCCAGACTCCGCTCCCTGCATGGGTACCGTCCGATCTGAAGGGGAGTGACGACCTGGACGCGGCCAAGGCCATGGCGGAAGAGCTGGTCACGTCGTGGCTGCACAGCATCGGAGCGGACTGGGCAAAGACCCCGGATCTGGACAACGGGTCGGGGAACGGATCGTGAGCTACAGCAAGAGCGGCGGGGTGTCCCGTCTGGTGTGCGACGTGTGCCCGGCCAACGACACCTGCGGTTGTTCGGCGATCGGCACCACGGCAGCAGTTCTGCGCCGGAGCGCCAAGCTCTCGGGGTGGCGCAAGGACAAGATCGGCCGGGACGTCTGCCCGAGACACCCGAAAATGAAAGGGACCCGGAAGTGACCCGCGACCTGATGGCGCTGCGCCCGTACCAGCGGGAGGCGATCGACGCGGTGACTGGCGCATGGAAGGACGGTATGCGCCGGCCCGCCGTGGTGCTCCCCACCGGCATGGGCAAGACCGTGGTGTTCTCGCACATGGCCGCCGAGCGGCACGCGGCCACCGGGCAGCGGTCCGTGGTGCTGGTCCACCGCGACGAGCTGGCGGACCAGGCCGTGAACAAGCTGCGCGCCGTGGCCCCTCACCTCCTGGTGGGCAAGGTCAAGGCGGCCCGGGATGAGGTGCACGCGGACCTGATCGTGGCCAGCGTGCCGACCTTGGCCAGCGCCCGGCGTCTGAACCGCCTGCTGGACTCCCAGGCGCGGTTCGGCCGGATCGGGATGTGGGTTACCGACGAGTGCCACCACGCGATCAGCCCCAGTTACGGCCGGGTGTACGACGCCACCCAGGACGCGGACCACGTGGGCTTCACCGCCACACTGGCCCGGTCCGACAACAAGGGGCTCGGCTCGGTATGGGACGACGTGGTGTCGTCCAAGACGATCGCGTACGCCGTGAAGAACGGGTTCCTGGTCCGGCCGGTGGGCCGCTCGGTCAAGGTTCCGGAACTGGACCTGACCGAGGTGGGCAACAACCGCAAGGGTGACTACGCGGAAGGCCAGCTCGGGGACGCACTGGAGGATTCCAAGGCGCTGGAGATCGCGGCGGACGCGTACGTGGAACACGCCGCATCCCGGCCGGGCATCGCGTTCACGCCCACGGTGGCCACCGCGCAGCACCTGGCGGTGCTCCTCACCCAGCGGGGCATCCCCGCGGCCGTGGTGCACGGCGAGACCCCGCGCACCGAACGGCTGGCGATCTACGAGGCGTTCCGCACCGGCTCGATCAGGGTCCTGTGCAACTGCATGGTTCTGACCGAGGGGTTCGATGCGCCGTGGGCGTCCGCCGCACTGATCGTGCGGCCCACCCAGTCCAACCCGCTGTACATCCAAATGGTAGGCCGGGTACTGCGCCCCTTCCCGGGCAAAGCGGATGCCCTGGTGATCGACGTCGTGGGCGCGTCCTTGCAGAACAAGCTCCAGACCCTGATCGATCTGGAGGACGGTCTGTGGAAGCAGGCGGAAGCGTGCGAGGCGTGCCTGTGCCTGCCGTGCGAATGCATCTGCGAGGAGTGCGGCAAGCCGAAGAAGCCGAAGTGCGAGTGCCCGTCCCTGTGGGTACCGCCCGTGCTCCAGGCCGCCGGCACCGGCGCGGCACTGGACCTGTTCACCTCCAGCGAAAGTGCCTGGGGCCAGACCCCGGGCGGGGTGTGGTTCATCGGGTGCGGGCCGGCCGGCTACGTGTTCCTCTGGCCCCACGGGGAGGGGGACTGGGATGTGTGTGTGGCGCCGTTGCGGGACGGGGTGGCGCTCCAGTTCCAGCGCACCGACTACCGGGCTATGCCGATGGAAGCGGCCATGACATGGGCGGAGGCGGAGGCGGAGGACGTGGGCGCGGTGCTCGCCCGCAAGTCCGCACGCTGGCGCAAGGGCACGGCCACCGCCGCACAGACCAACCTGGCCCACCGGTACGGGATCGTGATCCCTACCGGCGCCACCAAGGGCGACGTGTCGGACCTGATCGACAACGCCAAGGCGGCTGGCATCTTTGATCGATATGTGGGAGCCTCGCTGTGATGTCTACCGATCCCCTTCTCCTGGCCCTGGACTTCTCCGTCGTAGGCGCGTTGTTCCTGGGCGCTGCCGTGGTGGCGCTGATAGTGGAAACCGTGCGGGACCGGCGGGAGACGCGCCGTTGGAGGGTGTACCGCGATGGCCGTACCCGATGACAGCCGGCCCCGCGTGCGGCTCTCCCTGAACGAGCAGCTGACATGGCTCCAGTTCGTTGAACGCGAGACGCATCGCCACCCGCGTCAGCTGCTGAACTTCTGGACCGCACGCGGGGAGATCCGGGATCCCGTCCTGGACGTGGCGTTCCTCGCCCTGTGGAAAACTCCTACTCACGACGAGAGGCAACAAGATCATGGCTAAGCGGAACTTCGGGAAGGCGGAGTGCCCCGTACCGGGGTGCAAGTCCTCCCCCGTCACGCTCACTGCGGAGGGTGTGCTGCGCATGCACGGGCCCCGGGACAACCGGTGCGCGGGCAGCGGACAGAAGCCTGCGGAAGTGGACGGGCCCGCCAGCATGGCTGCGGAGGCCCAGGCGGATTCGGACTGGAACGCACACCGCGAAACCGAAACGGCCCAGGCTCTGGACGCGATCGGCGGTCCGCCCGGGCACATCACGGCACAGTGGGCGGAACAGACCCTGTTGGCCGGTAGCGCCCCGCTGTCGGATCTCCATCGCGCCGCGTGGGTGCTCATGGCCGGCAGCCTGGACAAGCTCTCGATCGGTGCGCGGGTGGCTCTCCAAGCGCTTCGCAACACCTGGTTCCCGGAAGCTCCGGAAGACCCCGCCGTGGCCGCCTCTCGCTTCACACGGGCCGGTCCCAACCCGTTCCGCGAGCCCGTGCCGACCGAGGGACCGGGCCGGCTGGAGCTGGGCACCTTGCGTACACCCGG